>ENA-OPSN01000992-OPSN01000992.1-human-gut-metagenome-genome-assembly--contig:-NODE-992-length-13361-cov-2.241169_pt1 | contig 13361 bp, 10 predicted proteins | sample MGYA00241808_ERZ501907 | MGnify/ENA primary metagenome ERZ501907 (study PRJEB25962, sample SAMEA2042218) | human gut metagenome | biome: human gut; feature: human-associated habitat; material: faeces...
GCTGATCTCCACTTTGGTGACGTCATCTTTCATCTCCACCTTCTGGATCTTGGCGGTATTCTCGATAGTAAACGCAACGCTTTCCGCAGTCACATATCCGTCAGCAGGTTTTGTTTCAACCAATGTATAGGTCTTGCCTACTGCCAGTTCCTTAATGACATGAGGTTCTTTCTCGGATACCCATTCATCCACGATCTTGCCGGATTCATCAATCACCTGGAGTTTTGCTCCCGGCAGTTCTTTCCCGGTTGTTAAGTCGCTCTTTGTGATCTCCACTGTAGTCGGCTCATCTTCAAAAGTGAAAGCATAGGAAACCTCCGCAGTATCCTCACCCTGATACTCAAACGTGAATTCTTTTATCTCGTCTGTTGTTACGAAACCAGCCGGAGCATAGATCTCTTTTACATAATACTTTCCATCCACCGGAAGCTCCGCCACAAAGGTAATTTTTCCTTCCGCATCTGTAGACTTTAATTCAATGATGGTGTCCGCTTCAATCAGGACTTTTCCTGATGCAGACAGGATGTCCTCTTTTGTGTAAAGTCCGAAGATCGCTCCCTCCAGTACACGGTCGCTGTCCTTTTCTTTCTTTAATACGGATACAACCGCCCTCTGTCTGTTATTCTGCCAATCTTCATCGTATACCACGACCGGAGTATCCTGGTCCCGGTAAGTAAGATCCACATATCTCGGTTCGTCATCCAGCACATATCCATAAGCTGTGCCTGCCTCAACCACATAATATTTTCCAACAGGCAGGTTTTCCACTTTTGCGATACCCATCTCATCCGTCGTTACGGTTGCTACCAGTTCATCCTTTTTAAAATGATCTTCACTCACATTATCCGCTGCTTTGATATCTTCGGCTGCGTAAATTTCAAAGGTAACATCCGTCAGGTTTCCGGTGATGTAATGAAAGATATGCTCCACAACTCCCTTGATCTGGCTGACTAATGTCACGCTGTCAAGGAATTCACCCTTTTTGTTGACGATCAGTGTTGCGGTCGGTACGTCATCCTTCATCTCCACTTTCTGGATCTCTGCCGTATCCTCTACTGTAAAAGTAACATCGGCTGTTTTCAGGTACCCAAACGGTGCAAAAGATTCACGCAGTGTATAACTCTCTCCCGCTGTCAGCCTTTTGATGATGTGCGGCTCATCCTTTACGGATACCCAACTATCAATGACATTACCATCTTTATCAATGACAGAAAGGGAAGCACCGGAAAGTTCTACGCCTGTGGTGATATCCGATTTCGTAATTTCAACCGTAGTCGGCTCATTTTTCTTTATGGCTTCCAGTTTGACTTCGGGGATCTCCCATCCCTGGTAAGAAGCGTCAAAGGTAAGGATTTCATCGGAAGATACAAATCCGGCCGGCGCTGCCAGTTCTTTCACATAATATTTTCCAAACGGCAGGTCAAGAGTAAAGACTGCCTGTCCTTTTTCATCACTGGTTACCGTCTCCAGCAGGGTATCTGCTGTTACGATGGTCTTGTCACCGGATACGATATCTTCTGCATTGTAAAGCCCAAACTTGGCTCCCTCTACAACCGCTCCGTTTTCGGCATCCTGCTTCTCTACCGTAATGCTGACTTTCTGCCTGTCGTTGGTGAAATCCACTGTCTCCGTAATGACCGGAGTATCCTGTCCTTCATAGACAAATTCCACTTCTTTTGAAGATGCATGCAGGACATAACCCTCCGGGGCAGTTACTTCTTCGATCCGGTATTTTCCAAGCGGCAGGTTCTCTACCACGGCTTTTCCTTCCTCATCCGTTGTTACGGTCGCTACCAGCGTACCGGAGGCATACTCCAGGTTACGGCTGCCAGATTCATTGACCTGATGATCCGCCGTATAAATATCCTCTGCGGCATATACCTGGAACACGGCACCCGCAAGATCTGCCGCTTCATAGTGGAAATCATCATCAAATCCAGACAATACTTCGCCATCTTTATGGATGATAAGCTTGCCTTTTGCCGGATGGTTTTCATATTCCACTTCAATGATGGCATCCTTACTAACTCCATCTACCTGGTATGCGGTATTGGAATCCACTTTAATCTCTGCGTAGACCGTATTTAATGTATATCCGTCCGGTGCAGTCACTTCTTCGATGCGGTAATTTCCACAAGCCAGATTCTGTGGCAGGACCAGGTATCCATTCTCATCCGTAAAATAAGATTTATGTACCATAGTAGATGGGTAGGTGGTCACCTGTTCCACATATTTCTTGTTATCCAGATCGTATACTTTAAACTCAGTATTCGGAACCAGGACAGATTTCTTTGTCTCGTCATCTTTTTTGACGATCTTTAATTTTGCTTCAAACTCTTCGTCCAGAAGCACACGCCATACCTGCGGCTGATCCGGATTGTTTTCCGAGATCACAACCTTAAAGTCATCGACTGGTTTGAAGTTGTGCGGTGTGGTGGTCTCCCTTACAATGTAGGTTCCGTATGCAAGCGGAATGGAGCATGCATATCCACGCTCATCCGTGAACATTTCTGTCTGTCCGTCTGCGGTCAGCACGACCGGAGTAGCAGATGCAAAGTCATAGGAACCGTCCTTATTTTTCTTCAGGCTGCTCTCCAGATATGCACTGAATCCCACACCTTTTAACAGATCGGCATCGGTCTTACCATTGTTGGCTGCTTTAATGACCTGGAACGGCTGTTTGATCACATCTTCCAGAGAAGTTGCGGTACGTTCTACCGTCTGAACCAGATCTCCCTCGTCATTACACTCCAGATCATGTTCTTCCGTGTCTGCCAGATATCCGACAGGCGGAGTCAGTTCTTTAACGTAATACTTTCCGAGATAGAGGTCTGCGACTTCTGCATTTCCCTCTGTATCCGTAGTCAAGGTTGCAATCTGTGTTCCTGCCGGGTAAAGAACACCTGTCTGTCCATCTGGATGTACGATATCTTCACGGGCATACAATCCGTAAACAGCACCCTCAAGTGTTGCATCTCCCTGTGCGGTCTTTCCGGTTTCGGAATCCTCTTTTACCAGTTTGATCTTCGCATTGACACGCTCGTTCTGGAACGTGTGGCTGAAAGAAACGGTTGCCTCTTTGTCTGTGGTGTACTGGAACGTAAAAGAGTACACATCCTCACTGTTTCTGGTATATCCGGCCGGTGCAGAAACCTCTTTCATGTAGTAGCTGTTGGCGATTGGCAGGTCTGCCTGATATACGGCTTTTCCGTCTGTTCCGGTCACTACCTTCTCAATGAGGGTATCTTTTTTGACCACAACGGTTCCGTCCGCTGCTTTGATGTCGTTTCCGGCATACAGGCCATAAGTGCCGCCCGGAAGGTATTTCCTGGTTTCCTTATCCTGTTTGTATACGCTTACGCTTGCTTTTTGGCGGTCATTTTTGAATGTCACGCTTCCCATGACCTTTTCCACATTACTTCCGGCATAGGAAAGGGTGATCTCCTGGCTTTCACCAGTGCATACCAGATTTTGTGGTGCCTGCATTTCTTTTACTACATATTTACCCAGATATAGATTATCCAGTGTGGCACTTCCGTCATCCCCGGTAGTAAGTCCGGCTTTGACCAGTGCGTCTTTTTTGTAGATGACGGTTCCGTCTGCGGATACAATATCCGCTGCGGCATAAACATTGTAAACCGCACTCTTCTGTTTCTGCTCGGTATAAACAAAGGAAACACCATCATCAGTTACCTTTGCTCCGGTCAGGACTTCTCCTAATTTATAAACAGTCAGGCTTGCCATCTGCTCTGCATCGGTAACGGTCTGTTTTACGGTATCCCCGATGACCAGTTTCACATCGTAGGCTTTGGTATCCAGCAGATATCCGTTTGGTACGGAGATCTCTTTCAGGTATACGGTATCCTGTGTTTTGGTGATCGTAACGCTGGAAGCTCCGTTGGCATCTGTGGCCGGCATCTTTGTGATCAGGTTCTTTCCGTCCTTGTCACTGTAAACGCCATAGACTGCACCTGCGATGGCTTTGTTGCTCTTGCGGTCTTTCTTTACGATCTCCAGAGTTGCCTGTTTTACCCATGATACTTTAAAATCTACATATTTCTCATCGGTCACACCCTCGCCAAATACCAGGGCAAGGTCCTGTGTCTCGCTTCCGGTTGTGATCTTGTAAGCGGAATAGTCTTTGATGATGCTTCCCTTCATGGTAACAGACCATTCCCCTTTGACATCCACAGCCTGTGTCAGCGGTGCCGATAAATAGAATTTGGTACCGCCGCAGATCTCCACGGATGCACCTGCACTGCTTGTTTTTCCCGTTGTCACATTATGCAGTTTGACACCGGAAGGCAGCTTCATGGTGATGGTCTGCAGTTCGGATGCCTTGAAGGTGATCTCTTCGGTTCTCTGGCTGTTGCCGCTGATATATGCGGTAACATCTGCATTGGAGAAACTCATGTCCACTTCCGGTATCTCCGGCTGGCTCATGCAATAATTGTAGAGTTCCATTGCCAGAGCCTGTCCGGTTGCATTCGTACCGGAAAAAGCGTCACTACTGTTATTGGCATAAGACGCAGCCAGATGGACAATGATAAACTGTTTTCCAGCGGAAAAATCAGGATGTTTCTCTGAGAAAAATCCATTTTCGCCGGATGCTTTTGTGCCGTAGTAGCATACTTTTGCCAGTGCTTTGCTGTCACCCAGTTTGGTAATCTTATAGACACCATCCCCTGGTCCTGCCTTGGACGGCTGCACACAGTAGGCAGTTGCAGACACGTTTCCAAATTTTACGGTATATTTATAAGTTACATAGGAACCCAGACCGTAGTCTGCATAATAGTATGCAGCCCCTCTTGTCACATCTACGTCCTGTGTTGCTCTTGTACTGGTATTGACTGCGGTGAATGAAACGGTTTCCCCATCTTCCATTGCCATCAGGTCAATATCCTGTTCCCCTGCCTGCTCCAGAACATCGCTGAGTGTCAGCCCGGATTCTTCATCGGTTGTATTTTCCGTTTCGGATTCCTCTAATGCAGCATCAAACTCGGATTCGGAAAGTCCGTCCTGAAATTCGGGTTCTGTTTCTTCCGGTTCTTCTGTCTCCGCTTCCTCTGTTTCAGATTCAGCTGTCTCCGGCTCAACAATTTCTGTCTCTACAGGCACTGTCTCAGTTTCTTCCTGCGAGGCAGCTTCCTCATCATCAGAACCTGTATCCTCTTCGGTAACTGCCTGTTCTGTCTGCGGTTCACTCTGAGCTGCTGTCACAGGCTCTTTTACGATCAGGTTTCTCCCAATCTGATAAACCGGGTGGTTCTGGTTGACTGGCTCCACATAATAAACGGCATGGTAAGTGTCTGCATGGCTGGTGCTGAAGTTCTCCCCGGCGTCATTCTCTGCTTTCTGGAATATCACTTTGACTTTGCTTTCGTCCTTAATTTCCAGATTCGTGCGGTCACTGGAAACATCAAACTCCTGTCCGACTTCCAGCTCCAGATCGTTGGCTTTTACCACTTCCTCTTCATCCAGCAGATCCTTTACGGATTCATAAGCTGGCGGTTCTGCCGTTTTCGGCTCTTCCGAAGCATACACCGTCAGCGGTGAAATGACCGTGGATAAGATGGTGACTGCCGCCATCACCCCTGAAAGGATCCGCCTGAATCGATATTTGCTCTTCATGTTTTCTACCTCTTTCTTATTTTTCTTCATTTCTCATAAGAACAGCCGGATGTTTCCACCCGGCCTGTCTGTTCCTGTTATTCTGTTACCTTGCATCGTCTGTCCGTCTTGGATTCTGCAGACAGGCATAGGTGCTTTTGTCATACCGCCATGCTTTATCGCCGTCCAGATTGGCAAGCAGATGCTTCCGCACATTTTTGTATTCGTCCCCGATTAGTCCGAGACGGAGCAAAAAGGTACGGAATGTAAATGCCGGGTTATCCCCGATCTCCGTCTTTTTTGCATGGGTACAGGACTGGTTGACCGCCTGTGCGGATATGGCAAGTGCCAGCGTAATGTTTGACCGGACTTTTCCTGCATGGAGGGTGCTTTCAAAACAACGCCATTCCAAAGTTCCCTTGGAAAACACAGCATGAAGATTCAGAGCATAATAACGGGTATGATCATAATGGGTATGACTTCCATCCCTGCCTCCATACCAGACATTTCTTACTCGGTCCATTGTGATTGATTTATTTGGTATTTTTCGGATTTTCTCCAATACCTCCGGTTGCACCCTCTGACAATAACTATTTGCTCTTCTCTCCTGCACTTTCAGTGCTTTGAACAGGATATCTTCCTTTGCATACATAATTGTCAGTGCATTTTTCAGACTCTGCGGTGTATGATTCGATGCATCTACATGAACATGCTGACCACAGGACTCATTTACAAAACCTCCATGCTGTCGCAGACATCGTACTACTTCCTGTAACTTTCCCATTTCATCATAGGATAATTTCGGTGATACCATTTCTGTTGAATATTCTCCACCTGCGTCTACAATTCGACCGTATACTTTCCGTTGTGTATAAATGCTCCCATCAGACATAAATTTCCACTTTTTTCCTTCCAAATCTATCACTGACCAGACTCCATAAGTAGTGCCGTCATAATATGCTTCTGTTCCAAACATTTCAGCAACAACTTCTGCAGCACGTTGTCTGGTAATCCCTGTCATTTCGATTTCTGTGCCAAAGTATTGGTCTTTTATTCCGATCATGCCTAATGGATTCCTTTCTCAGACACTTCCTGTGTGTTGAGTTCGGAGTCTGCCTTTTGTAACAATCTGCCAATTGCCTCGATAACATTGACAGTTACTCCGTTTCCAGCCTGTTTATAAAGCTGTGCGTCAGAAGTGCTGTCTATGATCTTATCAATCTGCCAGTCGTAATAACCCTGCAGTCGCAGACATTCCCTCGGAACTAACCTTCTTATTCTGCCGTGATACAAGATGCCATGACGATCGGTTGCAGTAATTGTGAACATCGGTTCTTCTGGATTTTTCATACGTCTGCCATTCTGACGGACATTTTCTTTTGCTGGTGTAAGGACTGCTCTTGCCCCTTCTTCCCTTAATACACCGGAACATTCTCCTTTGTATTTGTGGATTCCGCATTGTCTGGTATTAAGGCTTCTGCATTCTTCAGTAACCAGTGGCGGCGGAGACAAATCTACGAAATGAAGTGTTCCCTGTTGAATACCTGTAGTCAGAGTGTGTGCTATCTGATGTCCGACTCTTCCTCTCCTGCTGTTGAGATTCGCATAGCCCAAATCGATGCTGTCACCCTCTCTTGCAAGTTTGTAGCCGAGCTTTGTATTTTCTTTAATTGGAACACCCACATCATATAATCCTGTCTTTCCACCCATTCCTCCGGCTTGTGATGTCAGGGTGCAGCTTAATCCTCTTGTACTATAAACTCTTTTCCCCTGACTTCCTGCCCGGACTTGAACAAGAGCTGCTCCATTTGTTTCTGGTTCAGGTAATACTTTTCCGGCACATCGGAAATCAAGATATCCGACAATATACACCCGTTTTCTTGCTTGGGGGACTCCGAAATCCTTGCTGTTAAGCACTTTCCATTCGACATGGTACCCCAGTTCAGAAAGCGTACTGAGGATGGTGCAAAACGTCCGGCCTTTGTCATGCGATAACAAACCGGGAACATTTTCAAGGATAAAATACGAGGGTCTTTTAGCTTCAAGAATCCGGGCAATTTCAAAAAAGAGAGTTCCTCTTGCATCTGCAAATCCTTCCCGCTTTCCGGCGATAGAGAATGCCTGGCAAGGAAATCCTGCACAGAGTAAATCAAAATCTGGCATTCGTTCTGGTTCGATTGTTCTTGCGTCATTACAATACCACTCCCCTTCCGTATCAAACAGCAATCGGTAGTTCTTATCCGCATAAGTATCCACCTCGCAATGTCCGACACAGACAAAGTTTCCTGCCCGTCTTAAGCCTTCACGAAATCCCCCGATTCCGCTAAAGAGATCAAAAAATTGAATGGTTGCGGCTATCAACCTCCTTTTTGCTGATAAAAACAGGCGGCATGATCTCTCATACCGCCCTTCGTTATTCTGTATCAATTGGTTACCATTCTGTTGGTTCTTCTGCTTTGGATTCTTCCGGATCAGTCTCTCCTTCTGGTTCAGTTTCCTCTTCCGGTTCACTTTCCCCTTCTGGTTTGTTTTCCTCTTTCGGTTCACTTTCTCCATCCGGTTCGGCTTCCTCTTCTGGTTCACTTTCCCTTTCCGGCTCAGTTCTTTCTTCCGGTTGAGTTTCTTCTGTTCCCAATTCTCCAGTTGTCTGTTCGGATTCTTCAGGCTGATCTTTGCTTTGCCATTCGGCCTCTGCCTTTTCCAGTGCTTCTTCTATAATCTGAATTAAGAAGTCTTTCTGTTTCATGTGTTTCTTTCCGATGACTACTTTTAATCTCTGGAATAATTCCTCTGATACCTGTACTGCTACTGTTCTTACTGCTCCCATGCTTATTTCTCCTTTTCCTTCCAGTCTGTTGAAATGTTCTTCAATGACCTGTTGTAAAAATTTTTGTGTGCTGCTTTCTGTGAGTTCAATCTCTTCTCTTACTTTCTCATGTAAGTCCATCGGGATCTTTCCGCAGATATTTTTCATCTCTGCCATAACCTTTCTCCTTTCACTTTTGCTACACACAACATACTCCAAAGCCGCATGGAAAGCTATTCACAATACCCACCAAAGATATCGATGCATTTCTTGCCTTACCCCTAGCAGATCCAACAATGTATGTATCGTGCAATCATAGGCCTCACCCCCTTTACAAATTTTCCATTTGAGATAGAAAATCCATCATCTGATCTGGTATTTCTTCCGATGATGGTTTCGTTTTCAATTGTTCCGTAGTGCCACATATTCCTAATTCCCGAACACTTTCTTTTATCGTCTTTTGAATGACTTCTTCCATCCATTTCCGATCCTCTTTTTCCAGAATTGCCTGAACCAGATACTGGCTTTTCTGCCCTTCTGGAACACTTTGAAATTTCTCCCATGCCCTCTGGTGTTCTGGATTTTTCAGGTTCGGGCGGAACGAATATACCGGGCGTGTCATCTCGTCCACATCTGCTCTACAATCCGTTCATACCCTGTTGCGTTGGCATGGACGTCCTCTATAAAAACGGGGCGGCAAATCGCGTCCTGTGCGGTCACGTGGCGTTTTAAAATTGCGGAGCCTCCCCCCATAAATACGGTGGGTACTGCCCGGAGATCAAACCCGGATTCTGTCACCGCAGACAGTATTCTTTCTATATATTTCCGTCCGTTTTCCTGTATGATCCGTCTGGCCTCCTCTGCCATACTGCAAGATTCCCTCCGAAGCACACGCTCAATTTGAGTTTCTGTCACAGACAGTCCGGTATTTCTACGCACTTGTTCTGCTGTCTCATCAATACATCGGATTACTCCAAGTTCCAGACTTCTGCACGTTGCTGCATCCGGAACAGCATTGTCCAGCCTCATAAGGTCAACGGTCCAGCCACCAATATCAACAAGCAGAACAGACGGTTCATTCTTCAGATACTCTGGATGCAGAGCAAGCGCAGAGTATCCCTGTGGGAACAGTTTCACATCTTTTATTGTTATCTCATATAACTCACTTTCATATAAAAATCGCACTGGCTGCTCTTTCCGCAACAGATACTCCCTGAATCCCTGTTTCTCTCTTCCAAAACTTGAAAGCGGAAGTCCAACAGCCAGAATTACCTCTGTCTTTCGTTCCGCTTTCCGATGCTTGATTTCTTCTGCAATGGCTGCCAACGTCAGCAGATAATAATTATCATTTGACGTTTTATTTTTTACCAGCGTCTGTCTTCCCGTACCGCAGACATAATACTTTCCTTGATATTGCAGAACATTCTGCATGGTATACGGCTCGTAATCATACCCAATAATTCCACTTGGGAAAGACACTTGTCTTGTTTTAATGGCATAATAGCCATGATCAATTCCTATGATTATCGCAATCACATCCTTTCATTTTTTCTGTTTAACGTAAGGTCAAAAATGCTTTCACTGCTGCAACGGATTGTTGCAAAAGTGCCATTCGTGAACACTTTTCTATGTTCCAGCGTCCCAAAACCTGCGGAAAATCTGGCTTTTTTATACCACTATCGCCAGAGGAACACTACTGTTCCTTCCCAGCCGGTTATAAAAGATCCCTCTCCCGGCGGCGGTCCAGCCTGTCCGGGGGAGGGATATATCGCAAGTTTCCTTTTTGAACAATTGCCTGTCTTTTTATTTTTATGAGATGTTTTTCCTGCTTTTGTAAAATGGGAAGATACTCCGGTTCTGTCAAAAACTTCCGTATATAATTGCCCTTTTTTCCCAGCTTGTTATCATTTTTCAGCAGTTCTATTTCTACCATGTAATGGGTATCTGGATGAAATCTCTTCTCACACAAAATGCTGTCCCCTTTTATATAATCAGATTTAGCCGATTCTCTTGCTGCCGCCAAGAGTTCATAAATACTTACTTCCACCTCTTATCACCTCCCAAAAGACCAGAAAAAAGCAGACCTCTTAATCGAAGTCTGCTCCTGTCGGATATGGTAATCCTCTTTCTTCATATTTTTTATCGATATAATTTCGAATCCATTCCCTGTATTCTTCCGTTAATGCCAGTTCCTGAAATTCTAACAACCACTTTTCCCCTTTTGCTTCGTCATCAAGCCATCGATCTTCTATGCACTCCGGCTCATCTAACATTTTCATCATCGCTTCAAATGGCTCTTTTACATCATCACCAAATTCTTTCCATAAGGCGATTCCATAGTTCTCCAGTTCAAAAAATTCTGTCAGATATGTCAATCGTTCCATATCCCCCAATGTCATTCTTTTTTCACCTGACAATAATGCTCGATCTCTTTTGCCACATAGATTTAAAAATTTTCTCTTTTCCATCTCCACATCCATTATACTTTTACCTCTTCCTGTTAAAAATAATTCCTTATTACGAAACATTATAAAATTTAAATTCTTTAGAATCAATATATATATTTCTGTATTACGAATCTTTTTATTTTATAAGGGGAGTTCATCATTATGCAAAAGATTAGACCAGATATGGATATTGGTAAAAATATCCAAGCAATTCGATATAAAAACAATATGACTCAAGACCAAGTAGTTGCAAAATTAAATCTTATGGGTATCTCCATCACCAAAAGTACCTATGCCAAACTGGAAACAAATCGCATGAACATTAAGGCATCTGAATTAGTTGCACTTGCAAAACTCTTTCATACCGATATCAATGCTTTCTTTTCCGGCTTGCTATAGTTCGACATTCCCCGACTCCCTGTGTATATAATAGCATATTAAAAATAAGAACCAGTCTATATTCTTATCGGATATAAACCAGTTCTTTTTTCTTATCAAATAATATAAAAGTGACAGGGAATTCAGATTCTTATCTTCTGTCACTCATGTAATTATTATTCTATTTTAAATTTAATGAATTTACCCATTCTTGAATTTCTTTTTCAATGTTATTTTCTATATAAACGTCATACACATTTTTCCACATTATCTGTGTATACTGTTATTTTCAACCCCATAATTATAACTTGGTACACGCTATACACTACTATAAACTGTACTCCATTTTAGGGAATCCCAGAAGGATCTCGTCATAAGAACTCATATCCATCTCTTTTTTCATAATCGCCGGTCTATATTTTTTATCACTCATTTCTACACTACTTCTGGATTTTTTATTCATCCAGTCAAGATCAGGCTTTGTATATGGAACTTTCGGCTCAATCTCAAATAAATCCGCCTTTACTTCCTCTGCAATCATTTCTGCTACTTTTTTTGTTGTTCCGCTTGCACTGAAAAATGCCACTAATTTTTTACTCATAATAAAAAGCCCCTTTCTATACGTATTTTTCACAAAAAAATAGATGTATAAGATTTACATTCATCTTACACATCTATTTTAAGCTCTATCGCTTCATTATGTCTAATGCTTATATTGAATTTTGTTTTATGCCTGAAAAGCATTAATCTCCTCGATCATTTTACGGACTGCCAAAGAATATGGGATATTCCGTCGCCAGGCAATCACCGTACTGGTCGTGATTTCAGGAGAAATTCTTCGCTGTACAAGAATATCCTCTCGCCAATACTTTGCAGCACCCTCAATTGAAATTGGATACCCCAGTCCATTTGCCGCCATAACTCCGGCATTCGTTCCAAGATTACTCGTAAAAGCAATCTGTAATTTTGAAAAGTCTTTCCCAAACCAGTTGGCAAGTTCACTTTGAACGTTCATTCTTTCCGGCAGGATCAAGGGCTTTCCAATAAGATCTTCTTTTTTTATAAACTCTTTTTCTGCCAGCGGATCATCCGGCCGCATTCCGACACACCAGTGATCGCAATCTGTGATCCGGATATAATCCAGCCCTTCGGTGTCCACCGGCTCCATGAATAATGCAATATCTACAAGTCCTTTGTTCATCATCTCATACACTGCATCTGCTGTTGCAGTATGCAATACAATCTGAACCAGCGGATATTTTTCTTTATATGTTTTACATATCTTCGCCAATGTCTCCACTGCTGCAAATTCACCGCATCCAATGGTTATCGTACTCTCTACAACCTCTTCTTTTCCTTTCAGTTCCTCAAGCGTCCTTTCCTCAAGATTAAGAATCTCCAAGGCACGCCTTTTTAATAAAATTCCTTCATCAGTGAGCGATATTTTCTTCCCGTTTCGAATAAATAATGTTATTCCCAGGTCCTCTTCAAATGCCGCCATTTGTCTGGATAGCGTTGGCTGGGTAATATGCAATTGTTCTGCTGCTTTTGTAAAGCTCTGTTCTTTTGCTACTGTTAAAAAATAGCGTAATAATCTTAATTCCATATCTTTATATTCCTACAAATTTTTCTTGTAACCATTCTATCATATTGCATCCCAGACATCATCTATATCTTTACCTTTAATAATAAATCGCACACAAATCAATTATATCAAGAAGTAAATTATACTGCTTCTTTGCTGTATCGTTCATTTCATGATTCATCGGTACGTTCTGTGAACACAACGTTGCTTCCGAAAGTTTTGATGGTGCTGAATGATATAACATCAAGTCTTCTACATGAATTTTCATTCTATTTCTGATATATCAAATTCAACCGCTTTCATTAAAATCTTACTCTGTGGCATCTTTTATTTCTATTATATTTAACATTCTACCGCCACCTTGATCACGCCGTTCCTCTTATTTTCAAAAAGTTCATAGGCTTCTTCGATTCTGCTAAGTGGATAGGTGTGTGTGATCAGTGGTTCCGTGTTGATCTTACCTTCCGCGATCAGTCTCAGCGTTTCTTCACAATCACAACCGTCTACTCCTCCTGTTTTAAAAGTCAGATTCTTT
>ENA-OPSN01000997-OPSN01000997.1-human-gut-metagenome-genome-assembly--contig:-NODE-997-length-13298-cov-2.445971_pt1 | contig 13298 bp, 10 predicted proteins | sample MGYA00241808_ERZ501907 | MGnify/ENA primary metagenome ERZ501907 (study PRJEB25962, sample SAMEA2042218) | human gut metagenome | biome: human gut; feature: human-associated habitat; material: faeces...
GCATGACAAACCATGTATTTAAGTTGATCGAGAAAGAAGGCGTTCCTACTCATTTAGTTGAAGAATTAAGCGACCGTGAAACAGCAGTAAAGAAAGTGGATATCGTTCCGCTTGAAGTTATCGTTCGTAATGTGGCAGCAGGAAGTTTTTCTAAGAGACTGGGAATCGAAGAAGGAAGAAAACTGCTCGCACCGACTTTGGAATTCAGTTATAAAGACGATGATCTCGGAGATCCGCTGATCAATGATTATTTTGCGATTGCCATCGGAGCGGCTACAAGAGAAGAGATTGATAAGATTACAGAGTATACATTTAAAGTAAACGATGTTTTGAAAAAGTTCTTTGACGAAGCGGGAATCGATCTGATCGACTTTAAGATCGAGTTCGGAAGATATCACGGAGATATTATTCTTGCAGATGAGATTTCACCGGATACATGCCGTCTTTGGGATAAAGAAACACATGAAAAACTTGACAAAGACCGTTTCCGCAGAGATATGGGAAATGTAGAAGATGCTTATCAGGAAGTATTTAAACGGATCGGCATCAAATAAGAAAAGGATTGTATGATACAAAAAGGAGAGAACCAGACATGAGCAATGATCGTTATGTAAGTCCTCTTTCCGAACGCTATGCGAGCAGAGAAATGCAGTATATTTTCTCCCCGGATAAGAAGTTCCGCACATGGAGAAGACTTTGGATCGCACTGGCGGAGACAGAAAAAGAATTAGGACTCAATATTACGGATGAGCAGATTGAAGAATTGAAAAGTCATGCAGATGATATCAATTACGATGTGGCAAAAGAACGGGAGAAGATCGTACGTCACGATGTAATGTCTCATGTGTATGCATATGGCGTACAGTGCCCGAAAGCAAAAGGAATCATTCATCTTGGCGCGACATCCTGTTATGTCGGAGATAACACAGATATTATCGTGATGTCCGAGGCGTTGAAACTTGTACGCAGAAAACTGATCAATGTAATTGCCGAGCTGGCAAAATTTGCAGAAGAGCAGAAAAGTCAGCCGACACTTGCGTTTACACATTTCCAGCCGGCTCAGCCGACAACAGTCGGAAAGAGAGCGACACTTTGGATGCAGGAGTTCGAGATGGATCTGGAAGATTTGGATTATGTTCTCGGGAGCTTGAAACTTCTCGGATCGAAGGGAACAACAGGAACTCAGGCGAGCTTTTTGGAGCTTTTTGACGGAGATCAGGAAACAATCGATAAGATCGATCCGATGATCGCGGAAAAGATGGGATTTAAAGCTTGTTACCCTGTTTCCGGTCAGACATATTCAAGAAAAGTGGATACGAGAGTGCTGAATGTGCTGGCGGGAATCGCCGCAAGTGCGCATAAGTTTTCAAATGACATTCGTCTTCTCCAACACTTAAAAGAGATCGAAGAGCCGTTTGAAAAGACACAGATAGGGTCTTCGGCGATGGCATATAAGAGAAATCCGATGAGAAGCGAGCGTATTGCATCACTGTCAAGATATGTGATGATTGATGCACTGAATCCGGCAATTACATCCGCTACACAGTGGTTTGAAAGAACATTGGATGATTCGGCGAATAAACGTCTCAGTGTACCGGAAGGATTTCTTGCGATCGACGGCATTCTTGATCTTTGTCTGAATGTTGTTGACGGGCTTGTCGTTTATCCGAAGGTAATTGAGAAACGTCTGATGTCAGAACTTCCGTTTATGGCAACGGAAAATATTATGATGGATGCGGTGAAAGCAGGCGGAGATCGTCAGGAACTTCACGAGCGTATCAGAGAGCTTTCGATGGAAGCAGGAAAGAACGTAAAAGAAAACGGTCTTGACAATAACCTTCTTGAGTTGATTGCGGAAGATCAGGCCTTTAATATGAGCTTAGAAGATCTGAAAAAGACGATGGATCCGGCAAAATACGTAGGACGTGCAAGAGAGCAGGTTGACGCTTATCTGAAAAATGTCATTTATCCGCTTTTGCAGGAAAATGAAAAAGAGCTTGGTATGAAAGCGGAGATCAATGTATAATTGATGCTGTTCATATTAAAAAATATTATATAGAAATGTGCTAAGGAGTGTTGCAGGGGATTGCAGCATTCCTTTTTCTTTGGTATTTTATCATAGTGAAGTAATGGGAAATTTTTCCAAAGCAAAGCGAATGAGAGGATATTAAAAGATGGAATTTTGTGGTGTGTTTTATGAGACAGGATATTTAAGGGCAGTGTATGACAGAATAAGAAAACTGTTTTTCGTTTTTCTTATGGCAGCCGTTTTGACTGTCGGTATGATGGGGCAGGGAATGGAGACGATAAATTTCGGAAGTGTTCGGCTGAAAGATATGGCAGGAAGAGCTGTCGCCGAATATGCGGCGGGAGTAGGAACAACAGGTTCTTTTATGATTTCGGTAACCGAGATTCAGATTTCGGCAGATGTTTCAGCTGATCTTTTCACTGTGCCTGCGGTTATATCGGAGCGCTCGGAAGATTTGAATACGGGAAACAGCGCGGCAGTTGTTTTACCGGTTGAAGATGCGATATCGGATGCTTTGATGGCTGAAGAAACTATATCGAACATTTTGCCTGGAGAAGAAACCGTACCGGATGCTCCGATCATTGAGACGATTCTGCCAAATGATCCGCCGATCAGCGGAGAATTGTCAGACATTCCGGTAATCGATGAAAATATATCGGATGATCCGGCTTTAGAAGAAGGCGGTGTAGGAGATAAAACAGTAATAGGCGGCGGATTTGTTACAGACGCGTCAGGAATGATTTGCGGGATTTCTGATCTGTCGGTTATTTCGGAAGACGGATATCTCATACTTCCTTCAGAAGGATGTAGGGGAATTGCGGCAGGAGCATTCGCTTCCTGTAAAGATATTATTTCAGAAATCTATATTCCTGCTAATATATCAGAGATTGAAGAACGTGCGTTTACAGATTTGACTTCACTTGGATGGATTGAAATGGAGACCTCCGCAGGATATTATACAGAGGACGGAGTTTTATTTTCAAAAGACGGAACGTGTCTTTTGGCATTTCCTCCGGCAAGAACGGGAAATTATAAAGTTCCTTCACATGTGACAGAAATTGCGGACGGAGCGTTTGACCGGGCGGGAATTTCCGTCTTGGATGCTTCTGATTGTTCCGTTTTAGAAATCAGGAGTTTGCCGTCTTATATTGAACTGAGACGGTGAAAAGAAAGTATACAGCGTCTTGAACATTTTTTGCAGTTGTTTTATAATGTTGCCTGTAAGTTTTATACAGAAGACGGTTCTGTGACAGAAAAATGAAACGGCCAGAGCCGGGACACTGCACAGAGCAGGAAAATAGAAGAAATAGAAGTGGAGAAAAAACATGGAAAATAAAGTAAGAACAAGATTTGCGCCCAGTCCGACCGGAAGAATGCATGTGGGGAATTTAAGAACAGCGCTTTATGCATATTTAATTGCAAAGCATGAAGGCGGAGATTTTATTTTAAGAGTAGAAGATACAGACCAGGAGCGTTTTGTTGAAGGCGCGCTTGATATCATATACAGAACAATGGAAAAAACAGGACTTCTTCATGATGAAGGACCTGATAAAGACGGAGGATTCGGTCCGTACGTTCAAAGTGAAAGACAGGCATCCGGACTTTATCTGGATTATGCGAAACAGCTTGTAGAACAGGGAGACGCTTATTACTGCTTCTGTGATAAAGAGCGTCTTGAAAGTCTGAAAACATCGGTTTCTGACGACGGAACAGATATTGTTGTTTATGACAAGCATTGTCTCGGCCTTAGTAAAGAAGAAGTGGAGAAAAACCTTGCGGAAGGAAAACCATGGGTGATCCGTCTGAATGTTCCGAATGAGGGAGAGACAACATTCCATGACGAGATTTACGGGAATATTACAGTGCCGAACAATGAGTTGGACGATATGATCCTGATTAAATCCGATGGATTTCCGACATATAACTTTGCAAATGTAATAGACGATCATCTTATGGGGATCACACATGTCGTACGTGGGAATGAATATCTTTCGTCCGCGCCGAAATACAATCGTCTCTATGAGGCGTTTGGATGGGAAATTCCGGTTTATGTACACTGTCCGCTTATCACAGATGAAAACCATAAAAAATTAAGTAAAAGATGCGGTCATGCTTCTTATGAGGATTTGATCGATCAGGGATTTGTGTCTGAAGCGGTTGTGAATTATGTAGCTTTGCTTGGATGGTGTCCTTCTGACAACAGAGAGATCTTTTCTTTGGAGGAATTAGTAGAGGCGTTTGACTATCGCCATATGAGTAAATCTCCCGCTGTGTTTGATACGGTAAAATTAAAATGGATGAACGGCGAATATTTAAAGGCGATGGATTTTGACAGATTTTATGAGTTGGCAGAACCGTATTTAAAAAAGGCAGTCACGAAAGACTATGACCTGAAGAAGATTGCGGCGCTTGTAAAAACAAGAATCGAGATCCTTCCGGATATTTGCGAACAAATTGACTTCTTTGAGGAAGTTCCGGAGTATGATAACGAATTATACAGACATAAGAAGATGAAAACGGATCCTGAGAAAGGACTCGTGCTTTTGCGGGAAGTGCTTCCGGTTCTTGAAGCGCAGGAAGCGTTTGACAATGATTCTTTGTTTGAGACACTCAAAAGTTTTGCGGGAGAGAAAGAATATAAGATCGGTTATGTTATGTGGCCGCTTCGTACTGCAGTATCAGGCAAACAGAACACACCGGGCGGAGCAACAGAACTGATGGAAGTTCTCGGAAAGGAAGAATCTCTTAAAAGAATTCGTGCAGGGATCGAGAAACTCAGCCAGACTGCAGAGGCAGAATAAACATCGGTCAAAGCGAGGAATCAGATGGGATTTAATAAGGCACAAAATGAAGCGATCATGCACGGAAAAGGACCGTGTCAGGTGTTGGCGGGACCGGGATCCGGAAAAACGCTGACGATCGTAAACAGAATTAAATATTTGATCGAAAGATATGAAGTAAGACCGGAAGAGATTCTGGTCGTTACTTTTACCCGTTTTGCGGCGGCAGAGATGAAATCCAGACTTTGCAGCCTGATGGGAAAATCAAATGTTCCGGTTACTGCCGGAACGTTTCATGGCATTTATTACGGCATTTTAAAGTGGGCATACAGGCTTGGACCGGATAATATTTTGTCAGAAGAAGAAAAATATCGAATTCTTCGAAGAGTATCGGAAGATTGCGGAACAGAGGCGGCAGAGGAAGAAGATTTTCTGCATGATATTGCGGAAGAAATCGGACTTGTAAAAAATAACGGGCTGAAAATAGGACAGTTTGTTTCCAAGAAATGCAGACAGGATACATTCAGAGAATTATATGAAAAATACGAAGCTCAAAGAAAAGCTCTCAGGAAGCTGGACTTTGATGATATGCTTGTGTTGTGCAAAGACTTGTTTGTAAGCCATCCTGATGTATTGAAACAATGGCAGACAAAGTTCAAGTATATATTAGTTGATGAGTTTCAGGATATCAACAGAGTTCAATACGATGTGATTCGTATGCTGGCTCTTCCGGAAAATAATCTTTTTGTAGTCGGAGACGACGATCAGGCAATTTACGGCTTCCGCGGAGCTGATTCGGAATTTATGTTTCGATTTTCGGAAGATTACCCTCAGGCAAAAAGGATCATATTGAATATAAATTATAGGTCATCGGGAAATATTGTAAAAAACTCGATGAAGGTGATAGGACATAATGAAAAGAGGTTTCTAAAAGAGTTTCAGTCTGTAAAGGAAAACGGATTCTGCGTGCATGTGCAGGAAGTGAAAGACCCGAACGAAGAGGCGCAGTACGTTGCGGACGAGATAGAAAAACGTGCAGAACTGGGGATTTCGTATGAAGAGATGGCAGTCCTTTTCCGCATTCATACAGATGCGCGTCCGGTTGCCGAAGAATTTCTGGAACGGAAGATCCCGTTTCAGATGAAAGAGCGGCTTCCGAATCTATACGACCATTTTATCGCAAAAGATATTTGCGCCTATTTCAGGCTGGCTCTTGGAAATATAGAACGAAATGATCTTTTGCAAGTTATGAACCGCCCGAAACGATATATAGGAAGAGACAGTGTTGCATCAGGGAAACCTTCTTTTGAAGAAATGAGAAAATTTTATTGCGATAAAGAATGGATGCTGGATCGGATCGATCAATTTGAATGGGATGTAAAAATGCTTCGAAAAACAGCGCCATATGCGGGAATTAATTATATACGAAAGCGGATCGGATATGATGATTTTTTGAAAGATTATGCGTTTACGAGAAAAATCGATCGAGCGAATCTCAATGAAGTGCTGGCAGAGCTGGAGGAGGCTGCGCGCCCTTTTGCAACGATAGAAGAGTGGTTTCGTCATATAGAAGAATATACGCGTTTGCTCCGGCTAAAGTCGATGAAGAGACAGGAAGACAGAGAAGGGGTTCGTCTTATGACACTGCATTCTGCCAAAGGACTTGAGTTTGATACTGTATTTCTCGTAGAAGCAAACGAGGGGAAGATGCCATATAAGAAAGCAAAGACGGATGCTGAGACAGAGGAGGAAAGAAGGCTGTTTTATGTCGGTATGACGAGGGCAAAAGAAGTGTTGAAAGTATCTTATGTAAAAACAAAAAACGGGAAAGAGACAAGTCCTTCCCGTTTTGTAGATGAATTATTAGAATAGGGATGAGCGGATGAAAAGATCAGTCCTCAAGCTCGTCGAGATCTATATCTGCAAAATCCTGTTCTTCCATCAACTCATTAAATGCATTTGAAACACGTTCAAATTCCTGATCGTCTTCGATGTTTTCCAGATCCGGCTCTGCGTCTTCGCCATTGTCGATGAAACGATAAAGAAATACTTGTCCATCGTCATTGTCTCCGTTTTCGTCAAGCGGAAGAAGGGCGATGTATTCTCTTTCTTCGGCTTCAAAGATGGAAAGAACGGCACATTCCAGTTCTTCATCATTTTCAAGTGTCAGTGTAACTGTGATTGCTTCATTTTCATTCATATGATTTTCTCCTTGTCTGCATATCGTGTGTTTTATAAGATGGTATCAGAAAGAAAGAGAAAAAGCAAGAAGCAACGTGATTGTATTGACATTCATTTGAAACAAGGTAGAATAAAATAAGAACAAAAAACCTATACGGTAAAGAGGAGACGACATGAAAAAAAGAGTGATCGAATTTATATTGCTGACGGTATTTGCCGTTCTTTTTTTATCAGGCTGCAAGAAAAATGTAGGAACACCCGAAGATAATCCGGTTGTAGAAGAAGACGAAGAGTCTGTGGAACCTGCGAAAGATTATTTGTACGGATACAGTTGTGCGGATCTCAAAGATCCGTTTTATATGGCTTTGAAAGATGCTATCGGGGTTCAGGCAGAACAAAACAAAGGGCAGTTTATTGTGCGTGATGCGGGGAATGATCCGGTGAAACAAAATGAACAGCTTATGGAGATGATTGATAAGGGAGCAGACGTTGTTTTTCTTACGGCATCTGATTCTGATGCTGTCACACCGGCTTTAGAAGCTCTGGACAAAGCGGATATTCCGGTTATCTTACTTGAAACTCAAGTGAAAGAACGCGACCTGGCGAAAGCGTTTATCAGTTCGGACAATTATAATGCAGGAAAAGTGTGCGGAGAAGATTTGAAAGAGAAGATGCCTGACGGAGGAAAGCTCGTCATTGTGGAGGATAAGGCAGACCAAAACTTAAGCGAAGGAATTTCAGGATTTGAAGAAAAGATCAAAAACGGAGGATTTGAAGTTGTTAAGCGTGTTGACGGCGCTCAGACAGATGGGATGACAAAAGAATTGAATGAAATTTTGTCATCAGGTACAAAGGTTGAAGTTATTATGTGTGCAGATGATCAGATGGCTGAAGCGGTTCGCGCGACTGTGAAAGAGAGTGGAAAAAACGATATTCTCATCTATAGTATCGGCGGTTCTCCGGCGGCAAAGGCAGCGCTTTTGGCTCAGGAAGGAGCGATGGCGGGAATTGGAGCGCGCTCTCCGATTATTGAAGGAAAAATTGCCGTAAAGACCGCAGATGCAATTTTAGATGACGGTTCCTATGAAGAAGAGGTTTTGATCGAAACATTTTTTATAAATAAAGAGAATGTAGAGATATACGGAACAGATGGCTGGCAGTAAGAAAGGAAACGGAATATGAGAAAAACAGAAGGAAGTCCACTTCCGTTCGGAGCGGCTGCAAAAGAAAGAAAAGTGAATTTTTCTGTGCAGGTTCCGATGGGAAAAACGTGTGAACTTCTGCTTTACAGAGAAGGAAACACAAAGCCGGAAGTCTGCTTTGACATGCCGGAGGAAGAAGGCATAGGAGAGGTACGTTTCCTAAGTGTAGAAGAAATTGATCCTGAAAAATACGAATATAACTTTTTGATCGATGGAAAGGTATGTACAGATCCATACGCAAAAGAAATTGCAGGAAGGGAAGTATTTGGAAAACGGCAGAACGATGATAAACATGGCGTACGGGCGAAAATACAAGTTTCAGATTATGATTGGGGCGAAGATCGCCCAATTCGGCATCCATGGAATGAAGTAGTTTCATACAGTATCCATGTGAGGGGCTTTACAAAGCACAGTTCCTCAAAAGTGCTGCATAGAGGAACGTATCAAGGGGTGATCGAAAAGATTCCTTATCTGAAAGAACTTGGGGTGAACCAGATCCAGTGCATGCCGATTTATGAGTTTGATGAGTGTGCAAAAACAAAGATTAATTATTGGGGATATGGTCCGGCGTTTTATTTTGCGCCGAAGGAGGCATATTCTTCGGACGGATGTGCTGTGCGCGAGTTGAAAGATATGGTAAAAGCATGTCACAAGGCAGACATAGAGGTTGTTTTGGAAATGCCGTTTGCTGCGGGAATTTCCGAGCAAGAAGCGGCGGAGTGTCTGCGCTTTTACATGATGGAGTATCATGTGGACGGGTTTGTGGTCAATCCTTATATCGTTTCATGGGAACTTTTAAATAAAGATCCTTTTTTGAAAGGTATTCGTTTGATGCGCAAAGATGACGGGTTTCAAAATGTGATGCGCCGTTTTTTAAAAGGCGATGAGAATATGGTTAATGATGTGATCTCATCACTTGGTCACAATAGCGCTTCGGACGGAAAATGTAACTATATTACAGCGCAGACCGGTTTTACATTGAGAGACCTTGTATCATATGACTGCAAACATAACGAAGAAAATGGAGAAAATAATACAGACGGTCCTGACTATAATTATAGTTGGAATTGCGGCGCAGAGGGACAGAGCCGTAAAAGAAGTGTTGTGAAAAGTCAGATCAGAAATGCGTTTCTTTTGTTGTTGTTGGCGCAGGGAACACCGTGTCTTTTGTCGGGAGATGAATTTTACAATACGCAGAAAGGAAATAATAACGTTTATTGTCAGGATAATGCAACGGGGTGGCTTGACTGGAGCAGGCTTAAGTCTGACAGAGGATTGTTTGATTACGTAAAAGCGTTGATTACATTTCGGAGAAATCATCCGTGTTTGTGTCAGAAAGAACCGTTAAAAGGAATGGATCGTACGGCATGTGGAATGCCGGATGTCTCTTATCACGGAGAAAATGCATGGCAGGTAAAAAACGAAGTGTCAAGCCGCCAGTTGGGCGTTATGTATTCAGGAGCAGGCGTTGGAGACTGTGATTGCTTTGTCGCTTATAATATGCACTGGCTTCCTCATAGTTATGCGCTTCCATCTCCGGGAAAAGGAAAATGCTGGCATTTGGCGTTGGATACGGACAGAGGCGTTCTGTCAAAGAGTATAAAATTGGAAGATCAGAAACGTATCGAGATCAGAGAGCGGAGTATTGCAGTTCTTATAAGCTGCGAGGAAGATAAAACAGAGTTACGGAATACAAATTTTCACTCCAAAGGTAAGACCGCGGAGAAGAAATCTGTTTCGGAAACAGAAAAAACAGATATAGTAACGTCTGATGCCGAAAAAGAAAAGAAATGCAGACAGGAGTAAAGAATATGAAAGCGATCAAACATTTTCAAACGATCACAAAACATAAAATTCTCGTTATGCAGGAATGTTTTCGCGTAGGTTTGTATCGGCAGGGACTTCTTCATGATTTGTCTAAATATGGATGGACGGAATTTCGAGTCGGATGCAGGTATTATCAGGGAACAAGAAGTCCGAATAATGCAGAACGGGAAGACAAAGGGTATTCTTCTGCATGGCTTCATCACAAAGGAAGAAATAAGCATCATTATGAATACTGGCTTGATTATGATTCTCACGGAGAAGGGAAACTGGTAGGAATGAAGATGCCGGTCAGATACGTCGTAGAGATGTTTATGGATCGGATCGCGGCATGTAAAGTATATAAAGGAGCAGCATACAAAGACAGCGATCCACTGATATATTATAACAGTGGAAAAGCGGGAGATATGATGCATAAAGATACGAGGAAACTTTTGGAAAAACTTTTGCATATGCTTGCGGAACAAGGGGAAGAGACAGTGTTTTGCTATGTTCGCCGGGAAATATTGAAAAAGAAATGAAAGATATAAAAATAAGCCGTTAAAAAACGGCTTATTTAATATTTATCAGACCGGATAATTCAGTTGTTCTTCCCGAATATCCGTCAATACTTCTTCAAGAAATTTTCGGGCAAGGAAGTTTGCCATCGGAAGATTCATATCAAGATAATTTCCGCAGTCTTTGGCAGATGCTCCAGGGACTTCTCCCTTAAAAGACGCGATAAAAGAAAACATTTCTTTCATAAGAGGTAAGATCTCAGAAGAAGTCAGATCATCTGCAAGAAGAAGATAGAAACCGGTTCTGCATCCCATAGGACCAAAGTAGATCACCTGATCTTTATATACTTCATGGTTGCGGAGAAATGTGGCGCCCAGATGTTCGATTGTGTGGATTTCGGCAGTATTCATGACAGGTTCATCATTCGGGCTTGTCATTCGGATGTCAAATGTCGTGATGATATGACCGTTGACAGAGTCTTTTCTTGATACATAGATTCCGGGAATGAGGCGGATGTGATCGATCGTAAAACTTGTGATTTTATTCATATTGATGTTCCTTTCTTATGTTTGTTGAGCCATACGCCCTGATTTTTTAATCTTTTATGTAAGTGTTATGATGCAACATCGTTATTATAGACATGACCGTGAAAAAAGACAAGAGAGAAAGTTGATAAAAGAAGGCGGAAAAGGGTAAGGGATCGGAAAAAAGATCTATTGATCATAGTGGGAAAATGTGAAAAATAATAAAAAATCTGCAATATACAAAAAGCGGATAAGAAAAAAGAGAAGGAGAGAAAAGAAATGCTGCTTTATATTGTTCGTCATGGGGAAACAGATTGGAATAAGGCGGGAAAAGTTCAGGGACGTACGGATATTCCGTTGAATGAAAGGGGCAGGTATCTTGCGGAAGCGACTGCAGAAGGGATGAAGGACGTCCGCATCGATTTTTGTTATACAAGCCCTTTGATCCGGGCGAAAGAGACGGCGCAGATCATACTTGGGGAAAGAGAAATTCCTCTGGTTGAAGAAAAACGCATTGAGGAGATTTGTTTCGGAAAGTGTGAAGGAATGAAGTTCCGTGGGGAAATCACAGATCCGGGGAGCGAAGCGTTTCAGCGCTTTTTTACAGATACGGAAAACTATGTTCCTTCTGAAGGAGCAGAGTCGATCAGTGAATTATATGAAAGAACAGGCTGCTTTTTGTCGGAAATTGCAGATCGGGAGGATTTGAAAGACAGTCATATTTTGATTTCAACCCATGGAGCGGCCATGACAGCTTTGTTGAACCGGATAAAAGGAAATATGCAGATAAAAGATTTTTGGAAATATAAAGTGCCGAAAAACTGTGCTGTTTCCGTAGTGGAAATAAAAGGAAAGGATATCATAATTAAAGAGGAAGGTCTCATATACTATTAAAGTTTACAAATAAAGTATGCTTTTGAAGGAGTTTTTTCAGAAATTTACTTTATATTTTTGCAAATGATGTTACAATAGAAGAAAAGTGAAAAGGGATGGTGGACTTATGAAGCTTACATTTGTCGGGGCAGCTCATGAAGTTACGGGAAGCTGTCATTTTCTTCAAGCGGCAGGAAAAAATATCTTGATAGACTGCGGAATGGAACAAGGACCGGATCTGTATGAAAATCCGGGACTTCCGATTCCGGAAAATGAGATTGACTATGTATTTTTGACTCATGCACATATCGATCATTCGGGAATGCTGCCGAAATTGGCAAAAAACGGATTTAAAGGTCAGATTTTCACAACATTTGCAACTGCCGATCTATGTAATATCATGCTTCGTGACAGCGCTCATATTCAGGAGTTTGAGGCAGAATGGCGAAACAGGAAAGGCAGAAGGGCAGGAAAACCGGAATTTGAGCCCGTGTATGTGATGCAGGATGCGTTGGATGCGATTGAACTGCTCGTGCCGTGCGGGTATGGGGAAAGGATCACGATCTGCGATGGGATACAGATTCGTTTTACCGATGTCGGACATCTGCTTGGATCGGCCAGTATCGAAGTCTGGGCAACAGAAGGTGATGTGACGAAGAAGATCGTCTTTTCGGGGGATATCGGAAATGTAGATCAGCCGATCATAAAAGATCCAAGCTACACAGATTCGGCAGATTATATCGTAGTGGAGTCTACTTACGGAAACCGGATACATACTGCCGAGAAACCGGATTATCTGGGAGAGTTTACCCGCATTATCAAGGAGACATTTGACAGAGGAGGTAATGTTGTCATTCCTTCCTTTGCAGTCGGAAGGACACAGGAGATGCTTTATTTTATCCGTAAGATCAAGGCAGATCATATGATACAGGGACACGATGGTTTCCCGGTGTTTGTGGACAGTCCGCTGGCAGTAGGAGCAACTACTATATTTAATGAACACCACAAAGACTGTTTTGATGAAGAGGCGATGGAGCTGGTCAATGCCGGAATAAATCCTCTTGTATTTCCCGGGCTTCACATATCGACAACGAGCGATGATTCCAAGATGATCAATTTTATCGAGAAACCGAAAGTGATTATATCCGCATCGGGAATGTGCGATGCAGGTCGTATCCGTCATCATTTGAAGCATAATCTTTGGCGTCCGGAATGTACGATCCTGTTTGTGGGATATCAGGCAAACGGAACTCTCGGACGAAGTCTGATTGAAGGAGAAAAGAATGTAAAACTGTTTGGAGAGCCGATTGAAGTTCATGCGCATATCGAAAGCTTACACGGGGTAAGCGGTCATGCGGATATGAACGGGCTGCTTTCATGGATTGGG
>ENA-OPSN01001023-OPSN01001023.1-human-gut-metagenome-genome-assembly--contig:-NODE-1023-length-13085-cov-2.856869_pt1 | contig 13085 bp, 10 predicted proteins | sample MGYA00241808_ERZ501907 | MGnify/ENA primary metagenome ERZ501907 (study PRJEB25962, sample SAMEA2042218) | human gut metagenome | biome: human gut; feature: human-associated habitat; material: faeces...
CTTACGGATGGTTTCTTCAAAGATTGACTGATACTCATCGAATGAAACTGAAACCATCTTCACATTGTTGCGGGCAGTAGAGCGAAGCGCATTGCTCAAACTTGCGTTCTGCATCCGGGACTGCGCGTCGTAACTTGCCCAAAAGCTGAGCAACACATACTTTCCTTTCAAATCGGAAAGGTCGGTTTGGGATTGCTCTGCTGACATGGATTGGATTTTGAAATCCGGGGCCATGTCACCCACATTCAAACCTCCGGTAGGTTTGTCTTTTTCTACAAAAGAAGTCAAGGAACTTATTAGTAATACAACAAAAATCCATTTTGCATATTTCATGCGGCACGGTTTTGGTTAATACTATCCGGGACTGTCCTTCAACAGTGATTTCTTCCCGGAACATCGTCTTCTCAGAGCTTGAAATGAGTAGAAACTCATTGATATTCAAAGCTTTTAATTCTGAAATCGGCTGCAAAGGTAAGTAATTCTTAAACAAACTTCCAAATAAACAAGCATTTTTCTCACTTTTTAGAGTCATATTTTTATGTTATTTAGCATAAATAGCGGGAATTTTCCTTACTTTTGTAGCCTATTATTCTATCAAAAAGATGATTTATGCAACCATTGAACACTGAACTCATCCTGATACGTATTACGGGTGAAGACCGTCCGGGACTGACAGCTTCCGTGACGGAAATTCTGGCCAAATATGATGCTACTATTCTTGATATTGGTCAAGCAGACATTCATAATACTCTTTCATTGGGCATTTTATGCAAGACGGAAGAACAACATTCGGGGTTCATTATGAAGGAACTGCTTTTCAAGGCTTCCTCCCTGGGAGTGACTGTCCGTTTTTACCCTATTACTGCCAAAGAGTACGAGGATTGGGTGAATATGCAGGGAAAGAACCGCTATATTCTTACTTTATTGGGGCGCAAGTTGTCTGCCCGTCAAATATCTGCTGTGACCCGTATTCTTGCAGAGCAAGGCATGAATATCGATGCCATCAAGCGCCTTACAGGACGTATTCCGCTGGACGAATGTGAATCGCGTACACGCGCCTGCATCGAATTTTCCGTTCGGGGCACTCCGAAAGACCGCATTGCCATGCAAGAACAGTTGATGAAACTGGCAACCGAACTGGAAATGGATTTCTCTTTCCAGTTGGACAATATGTACCGCCGGATGCGTCGCCTCATTTGCTTCGATATGGACTCTACTCTGATTGAAACGGAAGTGATTGATGAATTGGCCATACGTGCAGGTGTGGGCGACCAGGTAAAGGCTATTACTGAGCGTGCCATGCGTGGTGAGATAGATTTCATTGAGAGCTTTCGCGAACGAGTGGCTTTGTTGAAAGGATTGGATGAGTCCGTGATGCAGGAAATTGCAGAGAATCTTCCCATTACGGAAGGTGTGGATCGCCTGATGTATGTTTTGAAGAAATACGGTTACAAGATAGCTATTCTTTCGGGAGGGTTTACCTACTTCGGGCAGTACCTCCAGAAGAAGTACGGTATAGACTATGTGTATGCCAATGAGCTGGAAATAGAGGATGGCAAACTGACCGGTCGCTATCTCGGTGATGTAGTTGACGGTAAGCGTAAGGCGGAGTTGCTGCGTTTGATAGCTCAGGTGGAAAAAGTGGATATTGCGCAGACTATTGCTGTGGGCGACGGTGCCAACGACCTGCCCATGCTGGGAATTGCCGGCCTTGGAATCGCTTTTCATGCAAAGCCCAAAGTTGTTGCCAATGCTAAGCAATCCATCAACACCATCGGCTTAGATGGCGTACTTTACTTTCTGGGATTTAAGGATTCATACATTGATATTCCCCGTTGAAGGCAGATGCTTGAAACAAATTTGCAAGTCCTTGAGATAATTATTGTCCCAAGGGCTTATTTTTTTACTGTAAGAGTCTATTTTATAAGTCTTTTTCCTATCTTTGTACGCAAATTTAAAAGAGATACATGAAGTTTTCAGAACTACATTTAAATGGCAATGTGCTGGAGGCACTGGATGCCATGCGCTTTGAAGAGTGCACCCCCATACAAGAAAAATCAATTCCCGTCATACTCGAAGGTCGAGATTTAATAGCAGTGGCACAAACCGGAACGGGAAAAACTGCCGCATATTTGTTGCCTATATTGAACAAGCTCTCAGAAGGCGGACCCCCTGCCGATGCCATCAATTGCATTGTCATGGCTCCTACCCGCGAGTTGGCGCAACAGATAGACCAACAGATGGAAGGTTTCTCTTATTTCATGCCGGTTTCCAGCGTGGCCGTGTATGGTGGTAATGACGGAATACTGTTCGAGCAGCAGAAAAGAGGGTTGACACTGGGTGCTGATGTCGTTATTGCTACCCCGGGGCGTTTGATAGCCCATCTTAGCCTTGGTTATGTAGATCTTTCCCGTGTCTCTTATTTTATTTTGGATGAAGCAGACCGGATGCTGGATATGGGATTTTATGACGATATTATGCAAATTGTCAAATTCCTTCCTAAAGAGCGGCAGACAATCATGTTCTCTGCCACCATGCCTGCTAAGATACAACAGTTGGCTGGTAACATTCTGAACAATCCTGCCGAGGTGAAGCTGGCTGTTTCCAAACCGGCAGAAAAGATTGTGCAGGCAGCCTACGTTTGCTACGAGAATCAGAAGCTGGGCATCATCCGTAGCCTCTTTGCAGAGGAGACACCGGAACGCGTTATCATCTTTGCTTCTTCCAAACTGAAAGTGAAGGAAGTGACCAAAGCTTTGAAGCAGATGAAACTGAACGTCGGTGAAATGCATTCCGACTTGGAGCAGGCACAGCGCGAAGAAGTGATGTATGAGTTCAAGGCAGGACGTATCAATATCCTGGTAGCCACAGATATCGTTGCGAGAGGTATTGATATCGATGACATCCGTCTGGTGATAAACTACGACGTTCCCCACGACAGTGAAGATTATGTGCACCGCATCGGACGTACGGCGCGTGCTAATAATGACGGCGTAGCCATCACCTTCGTTTCCGAAAAGGAGCAGGGTAACTTTAAGAATATCGAAAAATTCCTAGATAGGGATATCTATAAGATACCGGTTCCCGAAGAGCTGGGTGAAGCACCAGAATACAAGCCGAGAGCATTTGACGGAGGAAGACGGGGCGGCCATGGAAACGGACGTAGGCCAGGAGGAAATAAGAATGGCCGTAACAACAATAAAGGCGGAAAGCCCAGTGCCAAACGGCCACAGAATGGCGGTGAGAAGAAATAAACACTGTGGTGTGGTGAAGAAAAGACATAGAAAAAGCGGATTTATTCCGCTTTTTCTATGCTCATTGTACAGTCAAAACCAATAATCATATTTACCAGACTGTATACGGAGCTTTCGGGTATGCCAAGGGTTGCCTGGTAATGGTATCCCTTACTGTCCACACCCATGAAGTTCATATCGGCAAGAATGGCCTGATTCAGTATTTCGGCAGGGAATATATCCGCAAACATCTTTTTGGTGATGTCCTGGCCGTAAAGCATCTTCTTCCCTTCGTATACACAGATATGGATTACATTATCATAATACACATTGTCCACACTGATTCCATTTTCAGAATAGGAAGTCTTGAAAACCTTCATCTTTGAGGGGTTGATATATACATATCCCCTATACCTTGTATTCTTGTATATTACGATACTGTCTTTCTTTATCACTTCTGGAGTAGTGGAAATGACTTCTACTTCCCGGCTGGTGAAAACCAAAGAATCTTCTGCATTCTCTGATTTATGCAGTTTAATTACTTCGTCGGCCAGCGAGTGGAACCAGAAGCTGTATTCCGTTTGACGGTCTATCTTATAGGCCACCGGTTCATTGCTGTATATGTAGATTGTATCGTGAACGACCTTGAAAGATACGGGAGCGCTTTGCGGGTTGGCATAATATACCGTATCCCCTTCGATGCGCATCAACGGCATTTCTGTTTCATCGTTCACCCAGATGCCTTGTAACAGTTGCTTTGCAATGAGATCTTCCTTTACGGAAACCTCTCCTGTTTGTCTGTTGCTGCATGAGGCTAATGAGACAACAAGTACAATGAGAATCGCACTTCCTTTTATTGTCATAACGTCCCTGTTTATTTCTTTTCTTCTTTCTGCGACTTTATTTTCCGATGCAATGATATGTGAAACCTTGTTCTTCCATATCTTTCTTGTCGTAAATATTACGTCCGTCCAATACCAACGGCTGCTCCATGGTCTTCTTGATGACTGCCCATGAAGGCAGGCGGAATTCTTTCCATTCGGTCACCAGCATCAGTGCATCTGCGTCCAGTGCGGCATCATACATATCTGTCGCATAATAAATACTTTCTCCTATGCGGCGTCGGCATTCGTTCATGGCAGCCGGGTCGTAGGCACGTACTTTACAGCCGGCTTTCAGCAGCTTGTCAATCAATATCAGGGCCGGAGCTTCACGCATGTCGTCTGTTTCGGGTTTAAAGGCCAGTCCCCAAATGGCGATGACCTTTCCCTCCAAATCATTATTGAAATGCTTCTGCAACTTTTCGAATAAGATACTCTTCTGTTTCTCGTTCACCTCCTCTACTGCATGGAGTACACGCATCTTGTAGCCGTTCAGTTCAGCTGTCTTAATCAGTGCCTTTACATCCTTAGGGAAGCATGAGCCGCCGTAGCCTATCCCCGGATAGAGGAACTTACGTCCGATACGGGTATCCGAACCGATACCGCTGCGCACCATGTTTACATCCGCTCCCACCAATTCGCATAAATTGGCAATGTCGTTCATGAAGCTGATGCGGGTGGCAAGCATGGAGTTAGCCGCATACTTTGTCATTTCTGCAGAAGGGATGTCCATAAAGATGACACGGAAGTTGTTCAGCAGGAATGGTTTGTAGAGCTTGCTCATTATCTTCTTGGCTCGTTCGGACTCTACTCCCACCACTACACGGTCGGGACTCATAAAATCGTTGATGGCATTACCTTCTTTCAGAAACTCGGGATTCGAAGCGACATCAAAGTCAATGTTCACCCCTCTCTTATCAAGTTCTTCTTGAATGGCAGTCCGCACTTTTTGGGCAGTACCTACGGGAACGGTACTTTTGGTTACCACCAACACGTATTTCTGCATATTGCGTCCAATGGTGCGGGCAACTTCCAGCACATAGCTCAAGTCGGCACTTCCATCCTCATCGGGTGGTGTACCTACGGCACTGAATACCACTTCCACCTCATTCAGACAACTCTCCAGGGATGTGGTGAATTGCAGGCGTCCTGCTTTCACATTCCGGCTAACCATTTCTTCCAGTCCGTTTTCATAGATAGGAATAACGCCCTTTTTCAGTGACTCTATCTTTTCACTGTTCGTGTCTACGCAAATAACGTTGACACCGATTTCCGCAAAGCAGGTTCCGGTTACCAAACCGACGTATCCTGTACCGACAATGGCTATTTTCATATTTTATTCATAATAGACCGCATCCTTGAACGATACGGCATGTCCGTCTTTATCTGATAATAGAAGCTGTTCCGTAGCAACAGGCCATTCAATACCGATGGTTTCGTCGTCAAAACGGATGGATGCCTCGGACTGTGGTGCGTATGCGTTGTCTACCTTGTATGTAAAGACAGCTTCATCGCTCAGCACCAGAAAACCGTGAGCAAAACCGCGCGGAATGAAGAATTGTCTCTTGTTCTCCTCGCTTAGCTCCACACTGACATACTTTCCGAAAGTGGGAGAAGATTTTCTTAAGTCGACAGCCACGTCCAGCACTTTTCCTTTAATGACACGTACCAGTTTAGCCTGGCTGCAATCGCCCTTCTGGTAGTGAAGACCACGTAATACACCGAAAGAGGATTTGGACTCATTGTCCTGGATGAAGTGAACGTCTCCGACATGTGCACGGAACTCTTCTTCCTTAAATGCTTCCATAAAGTATCCGCGGGCATCATGGAATACTTTCGGCTCAATCAGCCATACGCCGTCAATCTCTGTTTGTATGTAGTTCATTTTCTTAAAATATTTTATGTACTTTTAGTTGGACTCCAAAATTGTCTCCATATATCTCTCCCATATCCAATGCAAGGGACGCGTTGAAGCACCAGCCCTTCCATTTACGGGGAGTATAGTAAAACGATGCAAAAGTAGAAAAATTTTCTAATATATCGGGTATTGGACGATGAGGAGTTCCCCAAGTTCTGTTGTGAGACAATTTTGCTACATATCTCCACTCACTGCTGATGTCACCGCTCCATCCCAGATGCAGGGCCTTAACACGATTGTACTTGAAACTCATATCGCCATCCTTATTATAGATAGGCGATGCTATCAACGGATTGGCTATCGCCATGCCCCAATGTGCCCATCCTGGGTAGTAACCGTTGTTGTAGTAGTTGTCGGCTCCTCCGGTCTTACCTACTACAGAATTTTGCAAACCGTGCAGAGGACCGCTCATATTGGTAGTCTGGAGATATTCGATAACGATTCCGTTGATGGCTTGTTTATGGTTGGATTTATATTCCACACCCCATAAGCCATCCCAACCGTTGAGTTTGGCCATGGCGGAGAAGTCATCAAAATGATTGTCCAGATAGGCGCTGATAGAGAAATCTTCCTTAGGACGATAAGTCATTTTGATATATTCGCTGCCCAGAAAATTGCCTTGGAAAGCCAGATGTTCACCTACCGGTCCGTCCTCACTCCCGTGGCCGGGGAAGAATACGCGTATATAATCCTTCCATCCGTTTCCCAAGTCCCCCGATTCGGAACCTCCAATTTTATATCCACCAAATTGGGTGTCGAGGGTCACCCCGAGTTCTAGTTGCCATTTTCCTTTGGGTATACCGATACGCAGAAACCCTTCTTTATGATGGTATTTGATGCTCTTGGTATACCAGTATTTTTCTCCGACTTGTTCCCGTTGGTATTTGTTGTCTGTAAACCATCCGTACGAGATTTCTCCTTTCAGACCTAAACGGGGCAGCAACTGTACATATTCGGGTATGCCTATCTGTACTTGTGGGATGGGACGCGCATTGCCCGACCAAGTCATGCCGCCACTGCTTAGCTCTTGATTCAGCAATGGAGAATTCTGTTCCCGGCTTCCAGCGAAGAATCCGAACCACTTGTAGCGGATGTCTACGTAAGCCTGCTGTACAATGAAAGAGGTAGTACTGAATCCGGCTGCTGCAACCAAATCCACAACTTCTTCAAACTTCCATTTTCCGAGTTGGTGTCTGTAGGATATTCCTCCACGTATGTAAGTATTGTTGTCAAGCGAAGTGAGTCCTTGCTGGTTGCTGACCTGCCAAAGAGGGGTGTTGTCACCGGTATGCAGGGTTGTTCCATATTCTACGAATGAGGACAGTTGTTGTGCCAGCATCGTGTTTTTTCCTATGAACAAGAAAACCATCAGACAGAAGATAATGCGCATAATAGTCTTTTGTTAAGTGTTTAGGTTTGTATACTCTTGCGAGGTCAATTGTCCTTCTATTATTGACAAGCATAGCTAAACGGTACAAAAGTAGAAAATTTTCCGGTAAAAATCCTTTCTCTTGCCCAAAAACCTTTTTTAATGCATTTTCAATGTGCAGTGTTCATAATTTGTTGATAAGAAAAAAGCTCTGAAACTAGCGTATATCCGATATTTCCGCTACTTTTGTGGCATGATTGAATTAGCACAGCACATAGAAGTATTGTTATTGGAGAACGATTGTGTCATTGTTCCCGGTTTGGGAGGATTTGTAGCCCATTATACTCCGGCAATGAGAGTAGCAGAAGAGAATGTTTTTCTGCCCCCTACTCGTATTATCGGTTTCAATCCTCAACTGAAGATGAATGACGGCTTACTTGTACAATCTTATATGGCTGTCTATGATACTGATTTTTCTGATGCTACGCGGATTGTAGAAAAAGAAGTGGCATATATATTCACTGCTCTCCATGAAGACGGTAAGGTGGATTTGCCCAACATTGGCGAATTGCGTTACTCCATTCATGGTATTTATGACTTTGCTCCCTATGACCACAAGATAACCACTCCTTACTTATATGGGCTGGATAGTTTTGAAATGCAGGAACTGGCGGAACTGAAGAAACCGTACATGGAAAAGACCATCCGTTATTCTGTTCCAGTTGTGCCGGAAGACAAAAAGCGAAGGGTTGAGATTAAATTCAACCGTTCCTATTTGTCGAATGCGGTTGCCATGATTGCAGTGGTTGCCTTGTTTTTCTTTTTGTCTACACCGATAGAGAATACGGAAGTGGTTGAAGGAAATTATGCGCAATTACTTCCGAATGAACTTTTTGAGATGATAGAAAAGGAATCCCTTGCCATTAATCCGATTGTTGTTAGCCGGAAGGCCGACACTCCGAAAACGTCGGCTCAAAAAAACACGGGGCAGAAGGCAAAGAAAAAGGTGGTTCCGGTTGCCGTAAGAGAGGTTAAGGTGGGCCAAGCTAACGCGCAGAATGCTCCGGTTGTTTCTCAGCCTAAGCAGCAGGCGGCAGAAGTGTCCTCTTCAGCATCTGCAACAATAAAGAGCGAAGTTCAAAAGACAACGGCAGGGACTGTTGCTCCGTCACTTGTCTCTGCAAAGAAATACCACATCATCATTGCCAGTGTAGGTACTGAGAAGGATGCCGAAGCAATGGCAAAGCAACTGATTGAAAAAGGTTATCCTCATGCAAAAGCAATCGTTGGAGATGGTAAAATGCGTGTCAGCATTGAGTCTTGTGGCACAGAAACAGAAGCATATCAGGCATTGAACAGAGTTCGCCAAAATGAAACGTATAAGAACGCTTGGGTATTAAAGAAGTAGAAAGTAATCTACCCTTGCTTTATTTTTTAATTCTTTAATTTTTAACTATCATGAAGCGTATCCGTTGTCCCAAATGTGAGAATTACTTAACATTCGATGAAACCAAGTATACCGAAGGCCAATCACTGGTCTTTGTATGTGACCAGTGTAAGAAGCAGTTCAGTATCCGTTTAGGTAAATCAAAGATGAAGGCCCCTCAAAAGGAAGAACGTCCGGATGAAGCGGAGTTTAAAGAGGCTTTTGGCAGCATCACGGTCATTGAGAACGTGTTTGGTTTTAAGCAGGTACTTCCATTGCAAGAAGGTGACAATATCATAGGCCGGCGTTGCGTGGGGAATGTTATCGATGTGCCGATTGAGACTTCGGATATGAGTATGGACCGGCGTCACTGTATCATTAATGTAAAGCGTAATAAGCAGGGAGTGTTGATTTATACCTTACGCGATGCTCCCAGCCTGACGGGAACTTTCCTTAATAATGAAATTTTGGGTGACAAAGACCGTATTCGCATTGAGGATGGAGCCATTGTAACTATTGGTGCCACTACTTTTATATTGCGGGCAGCAGAGCAGGAAAGCCTTTAGACAAAAAAGAAAACTGTGGCTTAATTATTTCCCATCAAATGTGGTATAAATAAAGCAGACCGTATAAAAACTCCTTTTGTACGGTCTGCTTGTTTAAAATCATAGGAATTAAAGAATACCTTTTACTGTTTCCTGCATGCCTTTTTCTTGGATGGATTTTAAGAAGCAGGTAATCATGTCTGTCAATCCTGGAACGGTATTCAAGTCTCCGTGTTCCCCCCAGATAAGGTCTTTGGCTGCCAATACGCCTTCTGACACTTTGCGGGTATCCCCCGTTGCCCAAAGGTCTTTCAATAACTGCATGATTTCGGGAGCATCATTCGGGATGATTTCTGTGCCGTCTGCGCGGGTACCTCCTTTGTAGTACGTGATGATGGCAGCCAGTCCCAATACCAGACCTTTCGGCAGTTCTCCTTTACGTTTCAAGTAGGTTTTTAGGCCAGGAAGGTCACGGGTTTGGTATTTAGGGAAAGAGTTCAGCATAATACTGGTTACGGCATGGTCAACAAACGGATTGTTGAAGCGCTCCAATACATCTTCTGCAAACTTTTTCAATTCGTTTTTCGGCTGGTTCAACGTTTCCATCAGCTCGTCAAACATCACTTTATGGATGTATTGTCCGATTATAGGATGCTGGCAGGCATCGCGTACAATATTTACCTCCGACAGATAGGCTACTGGAGACAATACGGTATGAGGTCCATTCAGCAAAGTTACTTTTCTTTCGTGGTAAGGTTCTTCAGAAGGAACAAACAATACATTCAGTCCGGCTTTGTCGGCAGGGAATTCTTTGGCGACTTCTTGCGGAGCCTCGATGACCCATAAATGGAAAATTTCAGCCTGCACTACCAGATTGTCATTGTACTGTATCTTTTCTTTTATAGCGGCAATGTCTTTGCGGGGGAATCCTGGAACGATACGGTCCACCAGTGTTGCATACACACCGCAGGCTTCCTCAAACCAAGCTCTGAACTCATCACCCAATTGCCATAATTCAATGTATTGATAGATTGTCTCCTTCAACTTGTGGCCATTCAGGAAGATGAGTTCGCAGGGGAAGATAATCAGTCCTTTGCTCTTGTCGCCGTTGAATGTCTTGAAGCGGTGATACAACAGCTGTGTCAGTTTGCCCGGATAAGAAGACGCCGGTGCATCTGTCAGCTTACAAGCAGGGTCAAAGGCTATACCAGCTTCCGTCGTGTTGGAAATGACAAAACGCATTTCCGGTTGTTCGGCCAGTTTCATGAACTCGTCGTTTTGAGTATAGGGGTTTAAGGCACGGCTGATTACATCTATCATAGTCAGACTGTTGATGGTTTCTCCTTTATCCAGACCTTGCAGATTTACATGATAAAGGTCATCCTGGGCATTCAGCATGCCAACCATACCTTTATCAATGGGTTGGACCACTACCACATTGCTGTTGAAATCGGTCTTTTGATTCATGTTATAAATAATCCAATCCACAAATGCACGAAGGAAATTACCTTCGCCAAACTGGATAATGCGTTCCGGGCGTTGTGCTTTGGGAGCAGTTTCTTTGTTTAATGCTTTCATTTAAAAAATGATTTAAATGGTTGATATGTAATTTTTTGATTATTCAAACTCAAAGTAAAAGTCTATGTTTTCCTTCATCAATATGTCGATGGGCATGTATTTCACTGCAGTGACCGGTCTTTTAAATATCACGTGGTCGCATAAAGTCTTCACGCCACAATAGCCTTGCAGGCCTGGGCGTTGACCGATGAGAAAGGTTACTTCACCGGTTTTCAGGAACTCTGTATTTTTGTGTAAAAGGTCATATCCCACAAGTCCTGCCAACTTCTGCCCCTTTTCGTGTAGATAACTTGCCACCTGATAAATACGGGAGTTAAAAACAGCTCCCAGTACGGCTTGGGGATGTTCTTTAAAAAAAGCATCCAACATCCGTCTGTTGCCGTCAGTATCTTCCTTGCACAACACAATGTCATGGATAGTCAAATCCTTATGTTCCTCGGAAAGGTATTGCATGAACCCCTCGAGGCGGCGTTGCATCTGGATTTCTGCCGGATTGTTTTTCTGATTGTTCAGGAATAACACAAGCTCCTGCCCTTTTTCATAGCTACGCATCAGAATCTTGGCAGCAATGTATCCGCTGGTTTTGGAATCTTGTCCGATATAACACAAGGCATGCGTCTGTTCAATATTGAAGTCTATGAATGCATAGGGAATATCCGCTTCCTCCAAATAAGTAGTGAGTTCTATAGTCTCCTCTCGGAAATTTGGGGCAACAAGTACGGCGTCGGCATTTTCCTCCCGGAGCACAGCACATGCTTCTTTATAGGAGGATTTGTCCGCATGTCGATAGTAGAGATAGCTAACTCCAACATTGAACGGCCGTAATTCTTGTGCGGCACGGTCAATTCCCGCTGCTACAGCATGCCAATAATCATGTTCTATATAATAAGGTATAATGCAGACAATATGATAGCGCTTTTTAGCCGCCAGCCCGATGGCAAACATATTGGGATGATAATCTATCTCGTCGAGTACTTTCTGGACTTTTTCTCTACTGGAAACGGATACGTCTCCGCGGTTGTGCAGTACGCGGTCTACAGTGCCGGCAGAGACGCCGGCCATGCGTGCGATGTCTTTAATGGTATAGTTCTTGTTTTCCATCTTGAGGTATGCTGCCTAAGGCGGTAAAGGTGAGACATCTGAAGCTTAAATATTATAAATATTCGCCGCAAAGATACGAATTATTTTGTTCCTCCAAGTAAAATTTCTACTTTTGTGTTCGATAACGGTTAATAAAACTAAAAATAGATATATCACCTATTGGCTTTACAATCAATACTATATAGGTATAATAGACGAAAAGTAATATTTTTATACACTTAAAACACAAGAAGATGAAGAACTTTATGGACGGGAACTTCCTGCTGCAAACGGAAACAGCACAGAGGTTGTACCACGAGCATGCGGCGAAGATGCCGATTATCGACTATCACTGTCACCTGATTCCCCAAATGGTGGCAGAAGATTACCAGTTTAAGTCGTTGACTGAGATTTGGTTGGGAGGTGACCACTACAAGTGGCGTGCGATGCGTACCAATGGTGTGGACGAACGTTTCTGTACCGGTAAGGATACTACAGATTGGGAAAAGTTTGAGAAGTGGGCCGAAACGGTACCTTATACTTTCCGTAATCCGTTGTACCACTGGACCCACCTTGAATTGAAGACCGCTTTTGGAATCGATAAAATTCTGAATCCTCATACGGCCCGTGAAATTTATGATGAATGTAATGAGAAGCTGAAACAGCCTGGATATTCCGCCCGTGGCATGATGCGCCGTTATCATGTGGAAGTGGTTTGTACTACAGATGATCCTATTGATTCCTTGGAATACCATATCAAGACACGTGAGAGCGGCTTTGAAATCAAGATGTTGCCTACTTGGCGTCCGGATAAGGCAATGGCGGTGGAAATTCCTGCCGATTTTCGCGCATATATAGAAAAGTTAGCCGAAGTGAGCGATGTGGCTATTTCCAGCTTTGACGATATGGTTGCTGCCTTGCGTAAGCGTCACGATTTTTTCGCGGAACAAGGATGTAAACTGTCTGACCACGGAATTGAAGAATTCTATGCCGAGGATTACACGGAAGCTGAAATCAAGGCCATCTTTAATAAGGTATATGGCGGTGCAGAACTG
>ENA-OPSN01001029-OPSN01001029.1-human-gut-metagenome-genome-assembly--contig:-NODE-1029-length-13044-cov-2.517977_pt1 | contig 13044 bp, 9 predicted proteins | sample MGYA00241808_ERZ501907 | MGnify/ENA primary metagenome ERZ501907 (study PRJEB25962, sample SAMEA2042218) | human gut metagenome | biome: human gut; feature: human-associated habitat; material: faeces...
TATGGCTATGCAGGATATATACACATTATTTATACAAGATGACACCATCTCCGATGCCAAAAAGAAAAATCTGGCTTCTCTGTACAAACCAGCCAGCTCACGTCTGCTTTTTCTTGCAAAGCTGATTTCTTTTGGCATGGAGCGACAATTTATCAAACGTGATACTAAAAATCAAAAATTAATTGCCGGAGGTGCCCTGTCACCCATTGTGCTGGATTATATTATGGACAGTGAGGTTCCGAAACCATGCCGTCATTTTATCGGAAGAGATAAAGAACTGGAAGAATTATATACCATGCTTGAGGAAAACCGTCATGTTTTTCTTTGCGGAATTGCCGGTATTGGTAAAAGCGAACTTGCCAAAGCCTACGCAAAACATTACAAAAAGCATTACACTAACATTCTATATGTAGAATATACAGGTGATCTTCATCAGGACATTACTGACATGGATTTTATTGATGATCCACCAGAAATCAGCGAACAGGAACGGTTTCAAAGACATAACCGTTTTCTGCGTTCCCTGAAATCTGATACTCTGCTTATCATAGATAATTTTAATGTCACTGCCACACAGGACAGCTTTCTGTCAGTAGTATTAAAATATCGCTGCCAGATTTTGTTTACAACCAGAAGCAAACTGGATGAATACTGTACTCTGCCATTAAAAGAAATAGAGAATATGAACGCTCTCTTCCAGCTGGCATCAGTATTTTATTCAGAGGCAGACACGTACCGGGCAACAGTTGAAAAGATCATCGAAACTGTTCATTCTCATACTTTTGCCGTGGAACTGGCAGCAAAACTTCTGGAAAATGGAATCTCAACTCCAGACCAGTTATTAACAAGACTTCAGGTGGAAAAAGCATCTTTCCATAACGAAGATAAAATTAAAATAATCAAAGATGGACAAAGCAGCAAAGCCACCTATTACAGTCATATCCATACGCTGTTTTCTTTATACACTTTATCTCTTGAACAGCAGGATATCATGTGTAATATGTGCTTTCTTCCTTCCACCGGTATTTCTGCCCGTATATTTGCCAAATGGCTGGAACTGCCTACCTTAAATGAAATTAACGACTTGATTGAAACTGGTTTTGTGCAGACAACTACACGTCACACGATCTCCCTGCATCCTATGATTAAGGAAATTGCCCTTTCAGAGACAAAACCATCTGTAAGTAGCTGTCACATATTACTGGATTCTTTACAGAAAATATGTTTAATGCATGGAATTGAAGTCGATTATTACAAGAAGCTGTTTCAGACAGCAGGAAACATCATAGAATTGATTGAAAAAGATGATATACCAAAATATCTACTTTTTCTGGAAAATGTTTTTCCATATATGGATAATTATAATTACCAGAAAGGTATGAAAGCAATCATTCAGGAATTGAAAAATTTTTTGAAGCGTAAAGACATTGGCACCGATTCTGACCGGGCATTGTTACTGGATTTTCAGGCTACTCTTGAAATCAAGCCAGAAAAAGCAATAAAACTGGAAAAGGATGCACTTGCCCAGATAGAAAATATCACTGCTGACAATGCTCGCCTTGTTTCCAACCTTCATGCCAATCTCGGTGGACTTTACCGCATGAACGGTCATCCCGATCTTGCAAGAGAACACATGGAAAAAAGTATCTCACTGCTTGACCAATTTAACCTGCTTCATATAAATGACAGCATACCTCAGATTGCCAATTATGCAATGTTCCTGACAGAACAGCAGGAACCCGAAAGAGGAATCTCCGAATTGCAAAAATTATCCGGCATCATCAAGGAATACCATTCCGATCACTGTCTGGATTATGCCAAAGTACAGGAAACCCTTGGAACCATTTATCTGATGACTGCCAATCTTCCGCAAGCCAAAACACATTTTAAAAGAGCTTTCAAAATATATGAAAAGATCTGGGCTGATGAACCAGAAATGATTGAAGCAAAATATCAGGAAATTCAGGAGTTATATCCACAGATTGGATTTTCCATTGGAAAAACTCTATCCGGTCTTTTAACAAAATAAGTACAATTTACGGCGGGCAACTTGCCCGCCGTTATATTCAACTATTCGTCAAATAAATATATGCATCTTCCAAAGTGATATCATTATCCAGGACACAATTCTCATTTGGCTTTCCTTTGCTTAATACTTTCATATGAATTCCATTTTCTACATACTGCTTAGATGATATAGAATAATTGGCTTCTAACAAACGGGCTTCTTCTGCATTTTGTACCGTACAATTCCAAACACAGCCCTTTGCATTTTCCAGCAACCCACTCACGCTTCCGGAATATAAAAAACTTCCTTTTTTCATAATGGCAAGCTGTGTACAGGTTGCTGCTAAATCTTCTACTACATGAGTGGAAAACAGCACAGTTCTATCCTTTGAAAAATCAACCAAAAGATTGCGGATCCTGATTCTTTCTTCCGGATCTAACCCGGTGGTAGGTTCATCAATAATCAAAAAATCCGGATTATTAAGAAGTGCCTGTATGAGTCCGACACGTCTCTTCATACCACCAGATAATTGCCGCATTTTTTTATTCTGATGCTCTGTAAGAGAAGTCTTTTCCAGATAATAGGTAATTCTTTGTTCGAGGTCATTTCTGGCTACTCCTGACAGTCCCCCCATATATACAAGACATTCTTTCACCGTAAGATTCGGATATAAGTCGATTTCCTGTGGAAGATAACCAATCTTTTTCTGTATTTTCTCATAATTTCCCTCGTTATACAGAATTCCATCAAGGGAAACCATTCCTTCCGTTTGTTTTAAAACAGTTGTAAGAACCCTCATCAAAGTGGTTTTTCCGGCACCATTCTCACCCAAAAGTCCGTAAATTCCCTTAGGTATTTCAAGAGATGCCTTATTTACTGCAACTACACCATTTTTAAATCTAACTGTTAAATCATTTATTCTAATACTCATAATCTATCCTCTTTTCTTTAAAGTCATTGGTAATACTGCAAATAAAAGCAGACCCACTATAAAAGACACAAGCGTTCCATAAATCCAACTCTCGGACATTAATTGAGTAGGTTCACAAAAGCTGAAAGAAAACAATCCCAGATTTCCGAAAAATGAACTTCCCGCTTTTGATATAAGTCCAATGACAATTCCAAATAAACATCCAATACCTGCCCACATATTTCGAAGCAATGTACACAAAATCACAGAGCATATACTCCAAAGCCAGATGGTTCCGAACATTGCAATGGAAAATAAAAGGAATATCTGAGTGCCCGAAACGCCTTCGTTTACACTGCCCGGTTTTTGCCAGAAAAACAAAACATATCCAACACAAGAAAGTATTAATAAATATAATATTTGAACGCCCACTCTCTGCGATATTACTTTTAACTGCTTTTTTTGATCATACAAATGAAATACATCGGCACGCTTACTTTTTACTTCCATCAAATATGTGTCACTACAAAAAATAATTGTTAAAAATGCTATTGGCGACTGAATCGCTGAACCGATTTCTTCATAGTATATAATCGGATGAATAGCACACAATATCAGTATAAATGCACATGAATAAAAAATCTTATATAACGACAGGCAGTTTTTTAGTTCCGTTTTCAATGAACCCTCCTCCTTTTCCAGATTGTAACAGAAATACATACTAATATAACTGATGAAATTACAAGAATAATCTGATTTATGTTTGACATTTTGGCTACATGTGTTTCAAAAAATCTGCCAGGGAATCGCACCATAATAGAGAACGGTCTCATATAATAAATATCATTCTTCATGGTCAGCATATTTGAATATATAATGTGTAAAAACAAGATTGGTGCTGCCGGAAGCGGATTTTTAAATATTAATGCTGTAATTGTATAGACACAACATATCATCAAAAGATTCGGAACAATATAGATCAGAGAATTCACGCAAAAATCAATTGGTGTTACTGGAAAGCCCGATTCTAAAGACGTTTTCAAACACAGCATAAAGAATATAACATTCAAAATCACTAATACTCCCAGCATACTAATGAATCCGCTTATTACTTTCCCACATATATATTGGATTGCCGTAACAGGCTTTGTATGTAATAATTCATAGGTACTTTTTCGTGTATCCTGAATAAATAAAAATGATAGCAAGACTGTTGCAAAAAAGGCCATATGCAATCCTGCAAAATCCGTAAATTTTTTGGCAAAGTACCAGGAAAAAGAATGTTCGGATAATTTCCGCTCGATATAATGATTGATTTCTTCTGCTGTCCCCTTATGAATTTCAAGGTCCTCATAAGCATATATTGCATTATAATAGCCATATTGGGATTCCAAAAACTCAGAAGCAGTCTTTACATCCATATTCTGAATTTCTTTCATTACATGATCTGCTTCCTGCCTGCTAAATCCAAAACCATTTTTGGAGGTGTCCATTAACGTCTCTTTGATCGTATCTTCCCACTCCCTTCTTCTTTCTTTATCATCAGATGTGGGAATGTACCCATCCATGACATCAGCATCTTCCAATGCTACGTCATTTTGTGTGATCTGTTCATTCTGTTTGATATAATGAATTTGCAAATACGATGACAGACATTGATACATACTGGCAACTATAATAATCAAGCCAATCCACAAAACAGGGTTCTTTAAATAATCAAGTATACTTCTTTTTATGATTGTTTTCATTGTATCTCTTCCTTTCTTTATTTCTTTAACAACATCATACAAATCAATTCTCAATAAATTCACAACAAAAAAGACTAAAACCACTTTATTTGTGATTTCAGCCTTATAAAGTATTTTTATTCAGCTTTGAAAAGAGCTTCTACATGAGCACCGCCTTGTCTGGCATTATATATTTTCAAATTTCCTCCATGCTTTTCACAGAAAATACGAGAAATATACATACCAAGGCCAAAATGCTTTAAATCATCTTGTGGATTCTTATGATAAAATGGCTCTGTTACTTTTTCCTCAGTATCCACAAATCCTATTCCATCATCTTCAACAGAAATTATAAGAAAACCATCCTTTTTCTTTATCTGCAAAGCAATACTTTTTTGTGCATATCGAACCGCATTTTCCAGTAAGTTGTCTGTCACTTCCATGACAAGTTCCTCATCCACTTTCACAATGTTTTGTTCCTGCACTCTTTCTACCTTACATAATTTACTTTCCTTCTTGGACAGCATGGCAGCTTCTGCCTCAATCTTTTTTTCCAGTTCCGATAATTCTATCTCTGAGCATTGCAGTTCCCTCTGTTCTAAATGGGACATTTTTCTCATGTTTTCCGTGAAATGCTCTATACGGTCAATCTGATACATGCCTGTTTGTAAGATATCAATAACATCCTCTGTTTTTATACTCTCAGCAGAAACAAACTCTAAGAGCATTTCCTGATACCCACGCAATATGGAAAGTGGAGAACGTATATCATGTGCAATTGCATTCCGCAAAGCCTTCTCGTCATCAATCATTCGCCACATCTTTCTGTTGTTATCTGCTAAATCACTTCGCATCATTTCAAATTCTTTACACAAAGTTCCCATCTCATCTTTATTTTCATAGGACACATGAAAATCCAGTTCATTATCTGCAATCATTTGTGAGGCATCTTTTAGTTCCTGTAGAGGTGTCTTTAACTTATTTTTATAAAAAAAGAATACCGCAACAACACTCCCAACAATCGAAAAAATCAGTACCGAATATGTTTCCATAAAGTCACACATTTCCGAAAGATGATAGTCCAAACGATTCATCTGCGATTGATTAGGTCTTGATATCTCAATCTCGTATTTCTTTCCATATTGCTGAAACACGTCCGTATAATCTGCATAATCAATATATTTTTCCCATATTTTATTCTGCATATTTCTTGCAAAATGAACTGTAAATCCAGATAACAGAAATGCTGCCGTTAAGCTGATCACAAAATAAAGCAGAATTGTTTTTTTCAGTGACAAGTTTCTTATTTTTTCCATCGGTATCCAATCCCCCATACAGTTTCTATGTATTCTTTTTCTGAATAATCCGCTATTTTTTTCCTTATACGCCGTACTAACTCCGTTATCGTTCTACTGTCCCCTTCCGCATCATATCCACAGACTTGTGCATATATACGTTCTTTATCAAACACCTGCCCTGGATGCATGGATAAGAATTCAATAATCTGATATTCAATTTTTGTGAACTCCATCCTGTGTCCGGCTATAGCTACTATTTTTTCAGAATAATCAATCAGCATTTCATCCATGAAACGGTATTCCGTTTTTTGTTGATGCCTTTCTTCTCTCTTTATGTTTGTGACAATCCTTGCTTCCAACTCCCGAAGACTAAATGGTTTCGTAATATAGTCATCCCCACCCGAAAGCAACCCATTAATTTTATCATCTTCATCAACTCTTGCTGTTAGAAACAAAATCGGGCATAACACTTTACTGCGTATCAGACGACATACTTCAATCCCATCCATGCGTGGCATATTGATATCCAACAAAATAATATCCGGTTTCATTTTTATTTTATTTAATGCTTCCATTCCGTCTGTAGCCGTAATGGTTTCATATTGTTTCATATTAAAATAACTACAAAGCATTTTCACCAATTCTTTATCATCATCGACAACTAAAATCTTGTATTTCATCCAAACCACCTCCAGTATCCATATTATACGATAAAAAACAATGAAATCACAACAAGAGTACATGAAGAACGTAAGCACAATATGACTGGATGAATCATTTTAATCCAATACTGAATAAATACAACACCGTTAAAAAGAAACTCAAAGCTAAAGTTACGGAACGGAAAGAACTGAATGTACAAAAGGATAAAACCAGTATTTTGAATCCCATCCAGCATATAAAATTAAATCAGCAGCTTACCACTATTACCGAAGAAATTGAAGAACTAAAATCAAGGAAAGAGCAGCTAATCTTCCAGGCAGAATGCTCTACCGATAAAGATATGACGAATCTATCCAAAAAATATGACCAGATGAATAACAATCTTGATATCCTGGATTCTCAGGACATCTCGCTCAAAAAACAGCTTGAAAAAGATGCTGCCGCTTTCCGGGAAGAAAAATTTCGTCCTGAACCAGAACAGTATACAGAATTGCTGGACACCAGAATCCAGATACGTCCTGATTTCCGTGATAAGCTGATTGAGCAGCTCAAAGGTACTTTTGGTAAGTATTATGACTATCACCGCCGTGATATTGCAGCCAATGAGGTGGATTATCTCAATGTGGAAGACCCTGATGTTTTCTCCCATCGTGCATGGGAACTTGAATATCAGAGGAAACAGGAGATGCGACGAAATCAGCCTGCTCGGACTAAGAAAAGGTCGTATGATATGGAATTATAATTTGGTTCTTCTTTGCCCATTATAAACACAAGAGCTGAACAAATAGGATTTTTCGTCCTACCTGTTCAGCCCTTTGTTTACCTGTAAATCAATTCTTTCAACACAATCTCTTCTGCAGCATTCCGGATATTATTTACCGCTCTGACCCATTCCATCTGATCACAAGCTTTCAATTCTTCCGTAATGCTCTGCCTCTCCATCATCTGACGCACCAGAATATCCATTCTCTCCTGTGCTTCATCGTCCACAGTATTCAGATGTTCTGTCAGTCTGTCTTCCAACATATACAGTGAATACATTGCCGGACGATGCTCTTTCAGATATGTTTTCCGCATCATTCCATATTTCCCATAATGCGGTTCTTCATCTGTACTGACAAGATTCGGATAGTAAATTCCGTCTGCGCCAAGTGTGTAGGTTCCACCCATTTTTTCAAATGTGCTTTTCATGTGTTATTCCTCCTTGAAATCAGCGATGTCCTTAGATCATCGCAAAATATTTCAGGGCAGCCTTGATAGCATCTTCTTTCTCTTTCGGGCATTGTGGAACTCTTGCATTTTCTGATTTTGGAAGATTATAGTTTTCTCCCACTTCAATTCCACATTTGCGTTTTACCTGAGAAATATATAAACTTGAAACCTTCAAGCCAGATTCTTTCAGCACATAATCCTTGATTTCCTGATAGGTTGCTTTCAACTCGGCACTGGTGGCATCCAGCTCGTCCAGGTCTAAGTCGATCTCTATCGTGTCATCTGGTTTTTGTTGGGACAAAAGAACAACCGTCTCCACATGATAAGTCTCCGCAAACATATCCACCCCAACCGCATTTCCATCCACGCGATACCCAAGCTTCTTCATATACCTCAAATCCCTTGCCAATGTCTCAGGATTACATGAAATATACACCAGCTTATCCGCCCCCATTTTCTTAATGGAGTCCATAAATTCCTCTGTGCTTCCGCTTCTGGGCGGATCCATGATGACTACATCGGCCCGGTCTCCCCGCTCCGCCATATTTACCATAAACCGGCCGGCATCATTGCAGTAAAAACGGATATTGGAAATCTGATTCAGCTTTGCGTTATTTACAGCATCCCGGACTGCATCCTGATTTAACTCCACTCCGATCACCTGACCGGCTTTGCGGCTGGCTATGATGCCAATGGTTCCGATCCCGCAGTAGGCATCCAGCACTGTTTCCTTTCCTGTAAGCCCAGCCAACTCAATGGCCAGATTATAGAGCTTCTCTGTCTGTACCAGATTCACCTGATAAAAGGATTTTGAAGAAATACGGAAGGTACAGCCACAGAGCTGGTCCGTGATATATCCCTTTCCATAAAGAACCTGCTCCCGGTCTCCCAATACCATACTGGTTCCCCGGCCATTGATATTCTGTACAATGGTTGTGATCTCCGGATGCTTTTCCCGAAGTGCCTTTATAAAATTGTTCTTTGAAGGAAATACCGGTGATGCAGTAACCAGTACCACCATGATCTCCCCTGACTGAAATCCTTTCCGGATCAGCACATGGCGCAGAAGGCCGTATCCCGTATCCTCATCATAGGTCCGGATCTTAAAGGATTTAAGCATTCCCCGGATAGTCCCGATAATTTCATCCGCCTTTTCATCCTCGATCAGGCATTTTTCCACAGGCACTACGATATGGGTATTTTCCTGATAAATCCCGGAAATAATATTTCCTCTGCGGTCGCGGTCAAACACCGCATGAACCTTATTTCTGTAATGAAATGGCTGTTCCATTCCAATCACAGTCTGAACCTTGCAGATTCCCTTTAATGTCTCTTCCAGCTGCTTTTTCTTTAATGTCAGCTGCTGGCTGTAGGGCATATCAAGCAGCTGACAGCCACCACATTTTTTGCTTACAGGACAGAGACTTTTCTGTTTTCTTTCCGGTACGCCGGCTCTTCCTGCATCCTTCTTTTTTCCATCTGGCCTTACATCTTTTTTATTCTTTCCTGCATCTGTTCTCTTAATTCGTTCATTCGCCTCTCTCTTTTCCATATATTTACAAACTCTCCTTTTTCATAAATCTATTATATTCTTTCTTATCTGCTATCGACATTTTATCACAGATTCCTTATAATGTGTAACAAAACCGCTGTATATCCGACAGCTGCCCCAACCGCACGGTTATTCCTTCACTGCATTTAATTCTGCCGCACAGACACTGCAAAAATACGAGGTATTCCTATGACAAACCAATTACAACCACCGTTATCTTACCATATTGATCCCACCATCTATGCCGGACGCCCCGCCGATTCCTCCGGACGCCTTCCCAAGGAACTGAGAACCTATGACCTTCTGGATTCCCTGCATATTTCCTACGAGCGTGTAGATCACGACGCCCTTCCCACCATTGAAGCCTGCAGACAGGTGGATGAAATTCTGGGAACCCCCATGTGCAAAAACCTGTTTCTGCGCAATGCCCAGAAAACTGCCTTTTATCTTCTTCTCCTTCCCGGTGAGAAAAAGTTTAAGACAGCCGCCCTGTCCAAGCAGATTGGAAGCGCCCGCCTGTCCTTTGGAGAACCGGAATTTATGGAACAGCTGATGGATCTGACTCCCGGTTCGGTTACGGTTCTGGGGCTTATGAATGATGCCGAAAATAAGATCCGCCTTCTCATTGACCGGGACGTAATAGAAAATCATGCTTTTATCGGCTGTCACCCCTGTATTAACACCTCCAGCCTTAAACTAAAAACACAAGATCTGATTACAAAAATTCTGCCTGCCATCCATCACGACTATACTCTGGTAGACCTTCCGGATGTAAAATAAGTCTGTTATCCATAAAAAAGAGACGCATTCCTCGCCTAAACAGCGTGAAACGACGTCTCTTTCTATTTACACAGTTACATTACAAAATGCTCCGAAAATATGGAAGATGCTTCCAAATCTCTATTCCTCCTGTATTAAATCGCAGCCGTTACCTTCTTAAGCCACTCCTTCTCGTCCCCTTCCAGATACGGACTGATCTTCTCATAAACCTCTTTATGATATGCATTAAACAGCTCCACATCCCGCTCTGTCATCAGGTTCTTGTCCACTGCGTCCACATCAATAGGGACAAAGGTCAGGAATTCAAATTTCATAAACTGACCGTATTCATTCTTCTCATCCTTTTTGCAGAGAATCAGATTTTCCGTACGGATTCCATGCTTTCCTTCGATATACAGTCCCGGCTCGTCCGAGGTAATCATTCCCTCCTCCAATATTCCGTTGTCACAGCGCTCCGGAACCATTTTGAAACGGATTCCGTTGGGGCGCTCATGGACACTTGAAAGATATCCCACACCATGTCCGGTTCCGTGGTCAAAATTCAGTCCCCTGCTCCAGAATGGCTCTCTTGCCACATAATCCAGGCTTAAGCCTCTGCAGCCGTATAAAAACCGTACTGCCTGAAGGCGGAGCATACTGATGAGAACCAGGGTAAAATGCTCCTTTTCTTCTGCTGTCAGTTCTCCCAGTGCAATGGTTCTTGTGATGTCTGTGGTTCCCTCATAGTACTGGCCGCCGGAATCCACCAGATAAAAGCTTTTTGCATCTAAAACTGCATTGCTTTCCTCTGTAGCGGAATAATGGCACATGGCCGCATTGGGGCCGTAGGCAGAAATGGTATTGAAGCTGGGCTCAATATATCCCTCCTGCTCCTTTCTGAAGCCCTCCAGCTTTTCAGACGCACTCATCTCTGTAATGGTTTCTTTTCCAATCTGATGCTTTAGCCAGTACATAAACCTGGTTACTGCAATGCCGTCCTTAATATGGGCCTTCTTCTCATTCTCCACTTCCACCGGATTCTTTTTGGCCTTTGCCTCTGACGTAGGGTTCATCCGGTCAATGATCTCATTCTGCGCTGCCATAGCCTGATACAGGGCATAATTTCCCTTCTCCCGCTCAAACAGCACCTTTTCTCCCTGAAGCGCTCCTGCTTCCTTATAGATATCATTATATGGAAGAATCACAACACCCATAGACTCCAAGTATCCACAAATCTCATCATTAAGAACAGCCTCATTGATGAAAAGACGCACCTCATCCATAGTAATCATCACATAGGAAAGAACCACCGGATTGTAGGAAATATCATTTCCCCTGATATTTAACAGCCAGGCAATATCATCCAGAGCCGTAAGTACATGAACTGTGGCATGAACCTTTTTCATAGCGGCTCTTACATCTGCAATCTTATCTGCCGCAGGCTTTCCAGCATACTTTTCCTCCAGAATCCAGGCCGGTTCACTTGAAAGCTCCGGGCGCTCCTGCCAGATCATTCCCACCAAATCCTCTGTGCAGGCAATACGGGCACTCTTTTCCCTTAAATTTTTCTCCAGGCTTAAACCGGTAAGTGAATTTACTACCCTTCCGTCAAAGCCCAGACAGCCGCCCTCCGGTACATTTTCCTCCAGATATTCCTGTACAGACGGAACGCCCTCCTGCCCCATTTTCATCATTTTTACACAGCTGCCTTTTAATTCTGCGGCAGCCTGAACAAAGTATCTTCCGTCCACCCACAGACATGCCTCGTTCATGGTAATTACCGCTGTACCTGCTGATCCGGTAAATCCGGTAAGATATTTTCTGCATTTGAAATATTCTCCCACATACTCGGATTCATGGAAATCAGCCGTAGGCACCAGATAGGCATCCATCCGGTATTCCTTCATTTTCTCTCTTAAGCTCTGGATTCTTTCATCTGTTATATGCATCCTTTTTCCTCCTGTCTCTTTCCTTAAGCCTTTCTCAGCGCATCCTCAATGGCTGCACCTATGCCTTCATTATACGTCGGTTGGGCCCGCATTGCAAATGACATCTGCTCTGCTGTCAGTCCATTTGCGATTGCAGTGGCAATTTCCCCAATCATATCCGTTGCCCTGGGGCACATCATCTGTGCTCCTACAATGGTATTGCTGTAGGCTTCAAACACCAGCCGGATAAAGCCGTCCTGTTCCCCTGAGATAATGGAACGTCCATTTTCCTCCATGGAAAAATGACCACATCGCACCTTAAGCCCCCGCAGGCCCGCTTCCTCCTCCGTAAGGCCAACGGTAGCAATCTCCGGATCCGTATAAATACAGTTAGGCACAATGGGAAGGGAAACATACATACCGCTGGGTACTGACTGAAGCCGTATAGTATGAGGACGGCCGGCAATTTTTTCCACCACATATGTACCCTGGGCTGCCGCTACATGGGCCAGCTGAATATCTGCACACACATCTCCGATGGCATAAACACCGGGTTCACTTGTCTCAAACCCCGGTGAAACCGCAATTTTCCCATTTTTCATCTCAAGGCTCACATCCGGTCCGCAAAGCCCCTGTACATTCGGTTTACGGCCAATGGCCATCAAAACCTGACCTGCTCTGGTCCGGATGGGTTCACCTCCTTTGTTGGGGGTAATGACGCAGTTTAAGCCATTTTCCCCCTGTGACAGCTCCGTAACAGTAGAATCGCAGTAAACCTGGATTCCTTTCCTGCGCAGCACACGCTCAAGAGCCGTTGACATCACATCATCCATAGGGGCCATGAGATGCTTTTTCTTCTCCACAATGGTTACATTGGAACAGAGATTGTTAAACAGGGTGGCAAATTCCACAGCGATCACTCCGCCTCCCATGATGGTCAGCCGATCGAAATTCCAGCTTTTAGCCGCCAGAAGCCGGGCGCTGTTC
>ENA-OPSN01001042-OPSN01001042.1-human-gut-metagenome-genome-assembly--contig:-NODE-1042-length-12994-cov-6.465801_pt1 | contig 12994 bp, 9 predicted proteins | sample MGYA00241808_ERZ501907 | MGnify/ENA primary metagenome ERZ501907 (study PRJEB25962, sample SAMEA2042218) | human gut metagenome | biome: human gut; feature: human-associated habitat; material: faeces...
GGGAGCGGCTGGTCCGGGGCGTGATCCGGGAGTTCGAGAAAAACAACAGCGGCAGGGATCTGTTTCACTTCGACTCCGACGAGGATGTGTTCTGCGTGTACTCCCAATACATCGACGATTTGATGCTACTGTCCAAAATGATCCGGGCGGCCTGTGACAATGAAAAAACGATGGGGACTTATCTGGGTATAGGTGAGGTGGAAGATGAGAAATAAGGAGCAGGAGATGGCATGGCGAAAAGTAATAGAAGCCTGCATGGAGGATGTGAAACACCACTTCGATGACATCCAGCAGGCCATTGAGTTTGGCTGCTACATCCAGCCGGACAACTACTTTGTGTCCTACATCTTTGCCACGGACTCGCAATTAGAGACGGCGCGGCAGAGCGGCCTGACGGAACAGATCAATTCCTATCACAGAGAGCAGCTGATAAAGAGTCATTACCCCATTGAGGGAATCAAGGACTGCACCTTTGCCTCACAGGAGGAATGTGACCGGGAATTTGGCGGGAATTTGGCGGGAATTGGTATTACTATTTCAAATGATACGATGAAGGGATCGAGATGATCGAGTACATCAAGCTCTTTTGGGCGGGCGCACCAGAGGGTGAACCATCGGTCATCCTCTATGAAGTGGATACCGAAAATGAGCGGTTGGCCCTCCGCTCCATTGACATCTTTGCGGATGGCCGCACCCGCAACATCCCTGCCCTTTACGACGGCGCCATCGAGATCACACCAATCCTCACCGTGGAGGAATTGAACGCCCATGTCTGGGGCGAGGAGTTCCACGCCTGCATCATAGAGAAGGCGGAATTTGAGGCCATCTGGGAAACTCACACCTATGATGGAGCGTTAAAGTAGCCAGGAGGAGACACTATGAACAAACCTATAAAAGCCAAAAATCTGCCGTTGTTCTCCATCATTGACCTGGACCAGCTGCGCCGGGAAAAACATCTGGAGGGCACAGAAGTGACAGACTTTTTCACGGCAAGGGATGGAAAAGTCTATCTTCTCATGGAACAGCCGTCCGAAACACAGGGTAAGGACTGGCTCAGCACTCCTTCCACCTATACCGCAGTGGAAATCCAGCTGGATTGGGCGGAACAGCGGGTGCTGGAAACGACGCTGTTTCCTCTTGGCCTCTTGAAGTTCCAGTTTCATTATTTGCGGCCCGCAGGTGATCACTTCCTCCTGCTGGGGGCAAGATGCGCCTATCGGGAAAACGGCCCCGACCAGAACGCCTGGATCGTCAGCCGGGACGGAGCTGTGCTGTCCCGTTTCTGCCTGGGGGATGGCATTCAAGACTGTGTGGTAAAAAAAGATGGCACCATCATTACCAGCTACTTTGACGAAGGTGTATTTGGTAATTACGGTTGGGATGAACCTCTGGGTGCTTGCGGCCTGATTGCATGGACATCGGAGGGAACTCCTCTCTGGAAGAATGAGAACTATTCCATCTATGACTGCTACGCCATCAGCCTGGACGAAGAAGAAAACCTGTGGTTTTATTATTACGATGAATTCCGGCTGGTGCGGACGAACTTCAAAGAGGACTTTGTATTTGAACTGCCAATCGAAGGAAGCGGAGCTTTTTCTGTTGCCCCGTCCGGCAATACCTTCCTGTTTCAAGGCGGATACCAGCAACGGGATAAATTCTACTTCCTTACCGCTCATGGTGATCACCTTGGGAAAAAACAGGAGGCTATTCCCACCTGTGACGGAAACAAGGTCGCTGTGGAGCAGTGCAGCCTGCTTCGCAGCCGGATGTTGTTCCTTGGAAAAGATGGTGTACTCTATGGAGGTATTTGGGGGAGCGATGGCCAATGAAACAGTCTGATATTTATACCGAGGCTCTGACCTGTCTGCGCTCCATCCTTCTGGCAGACCATCCAGAGTTCCAAAACTGGATCGACTGGTTGGAGCGGGACATTCAGGACTGGAACCAGCGGCGGGAGGTTGCCCACCATCTTCGGGCATACGGAGGTATGGGCTCGTTCAACGACCTGCCCAGTATGCGTGGAAATCACGACTATATTTTCGACTTTCTCAAGTCCGTGTGCTATGCCTTCGGCCATCTTTATGGCAAACGGGAAGGCATTTCTCCGGAGGCATTGATGGAGGAGTGCCTCCACGATGTAGAGCAGGCAGCCTATCACCCCCATAAGGCACTGAACCAAGCCATTGCCCAGCACTTGATGCAGGGCGATTTACAGGAAAACCTGGATGCTTTGTGAGGGAAATACAATGCATGACATGAATTTGGAAAAAAACCGCAGTAAAATTCAAACTGCTTATAAAGTAAGCCCCTTCACAAAGGGTACCTGCCCAGAACCGGAGGATGCTGTGAAACGATTTGAAAGCAGGTATACTCCCATACCTGCAGAGTACCGCTGGCTACTTTTGAACTTCGGCGGCTGCTATTTGGCGGAGCCGTGGATCTTCACACTGAAAGAGTTGGAAGAAGCCTACCCGATTTTTCAAGAGGCTTATGAGGATTACATGAGCGAATATGACCATGGCCCCACCTTTCCAATCGGAGGATTGGGTGACGGGAGTATCGTATTTATCGACTTGAAGAGCGGCAGAGTCCGGGACTATAACTGTGACTATGCCGATCTGGAGGAGATTGCCGAGAATTTTTCCAGCCTGCTCCTGGGCCTTGTGGAACAGGCATTGGAACTGGGAAACCTGTGCAAAGAATTGTGAGGTAAGCGTATGGCAAAGGACATCAGGGAGTGCCTGCTGGAGCAGGCAAGAAAATTTCATCAGTGGCAGGAAATCACTTATCCCGAAAAAAACACCGAGGAGATTGGCGGTGAGTGGGAGGTTGATTACCCTGCATGGAATGATATGTTTGATGCCTTTTGCCATGTGTTGACCCAAATGGATGCAGAAATGGCAGACAGCTTTCTGCTGGATGAGATGGTCTATTTAATTGCCAGAGCCAACGAAGCGGAGGGATTTATACAGGAAACAACTTCCCATCACAAATGGTTTGAGTGCCTCTGCCGCAGGGCCGCAGCTTCCAATGAGAGTGAGGCCAAGTGGCAGTTTGCCGCCTATCTGCCGGAATGCTCATGTAGTCAGGAAGTCAGGGATATAATTCTGGATTTCGCAAAGGACCCCAATGAATATGTGAGCCGTCGGGCGCTTTTGGCGATGCCCGCTCTGCGTCCTGACTGTGTGGAACAGTTCGCTCCGCTGTTTTGGGAGCGCAACTGTTACTCTCCTGAACTTCAGGAATACCAGCGGATAGCCGTTCTGATTTCACTGGATGCCATCCATTCCGACCTGCTTCCGCAATACTTGGAACGGGCCAAGCAGGATGGTCGGAGCTATCTGCTGGAACACGCAAAACGAATCGAAGGAGGACTTGCCATGAACGAAAAACTGTCCCGTCCCCAATTCAATCAAATGGATACAACCGAGAAGCAAACGCTGATGGAAAGCTTGGCTGATCGTTATGATATGACCTTTCTCGGTCTACATACCTTTGACCGCTGGGGCCAGAACTGCACCACCGGCATCTTCAAGAAAGATGGTCGGGAGTTCGTCTTTGTCCCCGGCGATACCGTCACCCTGGGCTGGGAGCAGTTTGCCGTGGGACTGAATCAGGAGAGCCGGGAGGAATTGGAGTATCTGTTCCGGGAATGGGAAATGGAACCGCAGAACCCGGAGGAGATGATCCGGGAAAGCATGGCTCCCGTCCGGCAAGCGGCCATTGGCCCCATGCTGGTGGGCCGGGAGTTGGAGGAAATTAACTGGGAGCCAGTCAAAATGGACGATCCCAGGCTGACTGCCCACCCTGACTGGCTGAAGGAGTTCCGGGATTTTGCCTGGAGTGACAGCAGCAGTCTTACCTTGCATCAGTCGGCCCGTATTGAGCGGACGGAAGATGGATTTCAGACCTGGATCTATAACCGCACTGATTACGATGAACTCCTTGCCATGCTGGAAAACAGGGGCTTCTCCCTGCCCACGGCGGACGAGTGGGCCTACCTGTGTGGCGGCGGGTGTCGGACCCTGTTTCCATGGGGAGATGGGTTAGACTACTCCATGCGTCTGCGCTGGTTTGAGGACATGGATGAGGATGAGAACCGGCCCTATGACATGGAGGAACCCAACTTCTTCGGCCTGTCCATCGCCTACGATCCCTATATGCGGGAAGTGGTGCAGGCTGATAGGCTTACCACCTGCGGCGGTGACGGCGGATGCAATATCTGCGGTGGGCTGGGCCCATTTCTCGGTTTCCTACCCTGTTCGCCCCACTGTAAGCCAGAAGTGCAGGAGGACAATGAACTAAACGGAGATTATGACTTTTATCGGCCTATCATTCGGTTGGAGAACTATGATTGACAATAGAAGCTTGATACGAAATAAAGAAAGAGAGGTGCCGACATGGGAGCATGGGGCATAAAAGCATTAGAGCGTGACGAAGGGTTGGATGTACTGGACATCCTCAAAAATGAATATGTACCGGAGCATCCGGTAATGGATCTGGGCGAGATGATCGAACTGATGAAAGAGGAAGTCATGCTGGGAGCTGACTTCTCACAAATCGACTTCCTCTTTGACAATACTGCGATGGCTCTGGCGGAGCTGTATTTCCAATGGAAGGATAACAGCAAACTGGACTACGATCATGAAGAAGCTATATGGGATAAAGTCACCGGTTTCACAGCATCCAAAGAAGCCCTTGCTTTCCTGCTGCGGCAGCTCACCGACATCAAAAACGAGGTGCCGGACGAGGACGGCATCCGTGAGATTGTGGATCTTTGGAAGAACGAGGACAGCGGTGAGATCGCTCCTGCGTGGTTGGAACACTTGAATCAGCTCATTGATCGACTGGATTCAGAACAGGAGGCACGACAAATGTATATCAAAAAATACTGGGGCAACTTTATTGGCGGTTCCGATGACAGTCTGAACCTTGTGGCATTTTTAGAGGATCAGAAAAAGGAGGAGATCCCCCTCAGCGAGATTTTCGCCAAGATCGGGCTGGACAAGCAGAACTGGAACTTCCACCAGACCGTGGAGTATCTGGAGTTTACACACTCCGATGGCGTGGAGATGGACTTCCACTTCGCCATTGATGTGGTCACTGATCTGGCCGCCATCCTGCTGGAGTGCAGCGTCAGTGGCAGTGTGAACCTTCAGGATCTGGACGAGTACAACACCCCTGCCCGCCGCATCCGCATCACCGTCACGCCAGAGGAGCATGACGCCATGAACAAGGCACTGGCGGATTTTGCCCAGAATCCGCTGGAATATGACCTCAGTGAGATGATGGACGACGAGGAGATCCAGGAGATGGCTCGGGATGTGGAGGCGCTGCGGAAGGAACTGTACGAGGCCGCTGGCCGCAACCGGGACTACCATGTGAAAGCGGAGGATGTGAAATCTCTGCTCCCTGACTGGGAGGGCGCCGATGGCTGCATCGCCACCAACCGCATCACAGTAGAGGGCCGCAAGATTGGCTACTGCTACCGGGAGGAGCCGGACGGCGGCTGGGACAGCGGCTGGCGCTTTACCGCCGGTGATGAGAGCGACGAGTACATGGACGACCCTAACAACGCCGGGATCTACAAGCTGAACACGATCTGCAATGACGATCCCGACATCATTCCTCTGCTGAACACCCCCGCTCCCTGCGCCTTTGAGCGGGATGAAAATGGCGTGTTCCAGCAGATCAAAGACTGGAAACCAGATGAGGACGAGGAGGACCCTGATATGGATATTTTGAAGCAGTGCCAGAAGTGGCATGAGGAGGACAAACACCAGAAAATCGTTGACGCACTGGAGGCAATCTCTGCCGAGGAGCGTACCCCGGAAATGGATATGGAGCTGGCCCGCGCCTACAACAATCTGGCGGACTCCAGCGAGCCGGAGGGAAGGAAGCTGCTTCACCAGGCACTGGAACTGATGCAGTCCCATGAGGAGGAACTGGGAGATACTTATTCCTGGAATTTCCGTATGGGGTATGCCTATTATTATCTGGATCAGGAGGGCCGCGCTCTGCGGCATTTTGAAAAAGCTCTGGAACTGCATCCCGGTGATGATCCTAAGCTCAACACCCGACAGGACATGGAGGAACTAATTGACTCGTGCAAAAAGGGTATTTCTCTGCCGCAGTTCTGGGAGTGCTTCCGGGAGCGGACAGAGAACTGTTGGGAAACCTTTGCCGAGATGGAAGCAGAATTGCGCCAGATGATGGATGAGGACAAAGATCACACCCGCGGCGCAGAACTCGTGGCCCAAATGGAAGGGGCTTTGAACCAGGCGTTTGACGAAATCTCCTTCGAGATGGGCTTCAATGGCGAAAAGTATGAGTTGATCCTCACCCCGGAGGGCGACAAGGTCAAGCTGTTTGAGCTGATTTACTTCCAGAAGCACGCCCCCAAGGAGGTGCTGGAGCACTGGAACATCCTTGTGGGCCGTCAGCCCCTCCAGAACATCGGTCTGCGTACTGAGGATGGCTGGGACATCTCCGGGGAGGATGTGCAGATCTGGCTGGAGGAGCAGGGTGAAAACAGCTTCGCCATCTCCGCCTACTGTGAAAAGCTGCTGCCTATGCTCCGGGATGAGGAAGGCCGGGCCTGGTGGATGCTCACCACCTTCACCGACCAAGTGCTGGGCGAGATCCCCCACATGAGATACATAGACAGCTTTGATGTGCTGGAGGAACCCAAGGCAGAGCCGTCCTTCCTCCTGTCCCAGCTGCCCGACAAACTGCGGGAGCAGGGCCTGGAGCTCTCCACCGACCCGGAAGCCTATCTGGAGAGCTACCTTGGTTACAAAATGGAACCCAAACAGGACCCGGACGCCGATTGGCGGCTGGATGTAATGGCCGGTTCCACCTGCTGTGTGCCGCTCATCAACGGCTATCTGAATGCCGACAATGATTTTATGGACGATCTCCATGCCGACGGCGCGGTGGCGGGCTTCTTCTGCTATCCCCTGGATACCCTGCGGGAGGAGGAAGGCAGTCAGAAAATTTTCGACTTCCGGGACAAACTGGAGGAAGTGCTCACCGGCGGGGATGGTTCGGAAGTGCTCACTCTCACCGGCGGGGCTACCGGCCTCTACTGTGGCTATGTGGACTTCATCGCCTGGGACATCCAAGAGGCGCTGAACATGGCGAAAGAGTTCTTTGAAGGCACGGACATCCCATGGGCCATCTTCCACACCTTCCGCCGTGAAGCCGGTTCTGTACCCCTAAAGCAACAAGATGCTGGGTCAGAAACTGAGAATCAGGATGACGAGTTGGACGAGGCGCTGACGGGCATGGACTATATTCCTTATACCCAACAGAACGCCGAAGCATTCTTCGCTCAGTTGGAGCAGTGGAACGACGAAGACGAGTACACCCGCTGTATCCAGGCACTGAATGCCATCCCGGAGGACTGGAGGAACTATCGCACCGCCTACGCCTTGGCACGGGCGCTGGAAAACTACGCCATTATCGGGGACCATAACGAGGGCACCCCTCGCTATAAGGGAGACAAGGCCCTGTGCCGCGCCATCGAGGTGCTGGAGTCCGTCCGGGAGGAAGGCCAGGACAAGGCGGAGTGGAATATGCGGATGGCCTACGGCTATCAGTATCTCTATGGTCAGGAGGAAAAGGCCATTCCCTACGCCCAGCGGTGGGCAGAGTTGGACCCGGAGGACGAAAATGCCTCGGCGGTGATTCAGGAGTGTAAGGCGGAGATCCGGAAACGCCAGCGCAGCCGGAAGAAGGCCAAATTCGTGCCCGGTGATACCCCCTTCGAGGGCTTCGACCTCACCAACTTCTGGGACGACAGTATGTATGCGCTGAAAGAGTATGTCAGCGATCCGCCTTCCGATGAGCTGATCGCCAGCGTGGAGGAGGAACTGGGCTATAAGCTGCCCGCCGCCTATATCTGGCTGATGAAGCAGCACAACGGCGGCATTCCGGTGAATACCTGCTATCCCTGCGATGAGCCGACCTGTTGGGCAGAAGACCATGTGGCCATCACCGGCATTTTCGGCATCGGGCGGGAAAAGAGCTGCTCCCTCTGCGGAGAGCTGGGAAGCCAGTTTATGATCGATGAGTGGGAGTATCCTGCCATCGGAGTGGCCATCTGCGACTGTCCCAGCGCCGGACACGATATGATCTTCCTGGACTACCGGGTTTGTGGCCCCCAGGGAGAGCCTGCGGTAGTCCATGTGGATCAGGAAAACGACTACAAGATTACCCATCTGACAGACAGCTTTGAGGAATTTGTCCGCGGACTGGAGCATGAATCCCTCTATGATCCGGATGAAGATGTAGAGGATCTTGAGGATGACGCCGACGAGGAGAAAACTGACCGTAAGGGCTCCTTTGCCGGGTCTGTGCTCCTCTCCAAAGCGGAATGGGACAAGGAGCAGTTGATCCGGAATCTACGGGAAGAATGGGGCATCGTAGATGAGGAGCCGGATGAGGGCGACGAAGATGTTGAGAACAGCGATGACGCTGTGGTAATGCGGGTCGGCAATATGATGCTGATCGTGACACTCTTCCACGGTCACATCCCGGACAATGAAGCAGAGATCAACGCCGAAAACAACTATATGTGGCCAGAGGCCGTAGAAGTGGCCAAAGCGCACAAGGCCCATATCATGGTGGCTGTGTTGGGCGAGGAGGAAAAACTGCTGGAACGAGGTAAGCTGTTCACCAAGGCGATGGCAGTGTGCTGCAAGCAGAAATACGCCACCGGTGTCTACACCAGCGGCGTGGTATTTGAGCCTCGTTTCTATGAGGGCCTTGCCGATATGCTCAAAAAGGACGAACTGCCCATCTTCAACTGGGTTTGGTTCGGCCTGTACCGGAGCGAGGGGGGCCTAAACGGCTACACCTACGGCATGGATGTGTTTGGCAAGGAGGAAATGGAGGTGTTGAACACCGACGCTGAGCCGGAGGAACTGCGGGACTTTTTGGCCAGCCTTGCCTCCTATGTGCTGGCGTGTGATGTGACGCTGCAAGACGGCGAGACCATCGGTTTTTCTGCGGACGATAAGCACACCATCACCCGCAGCCCCGGCATCTCTCTGCCAGAAGAACAGATGACCCTGAAGATCGGTTACGAGCCTATAAAGGGAGATCCGGAGGATGACAGCTGCGACCACTCAGACAATGATGACACGCAGGATGAGGAAGAATTCAGTAATCCCGAAGTCTACACCGAGGAGGAGATGGAAGCCGTCGAGGAGCACATTGAGCAGTATTTCGGCAAGTTCGAGAATGTGTTCCATGAGCTGGTTTCTCCCGACATCCATGTGGACATCTGTGTGGTGCCGCCCTCTGAGGAGCGGGACTACTGCACCCTGGTCACCATGGGCATGGGCGCTCACCGGATGAATGTGCCGGAGGAACTGGCGGAATATAAGCTGGAGCGGGCGGAGCTGGCCATTGCCCTGCCTGCGGACTGGAAGCTGGATCAGGAGTCCATGAAAGACGAAAAGTGGTACTGGCCCATCCGCCTGCTGAAATCCTTGGCCCGCCTTCCCATTGCCAGCGATACCTGGCTGGGCTTTGGACATACCATGGATAACAAGGAGAACTTTGCGGAAAATACGAAGCTGTGTGCCGCCATTCTCACCGGCCCCCAAAGTACAGAGGAGGGCGGCGAGGTCTGCACCCTGCCGGGCGGCGAGGAGGTCAACTTCTATCAGGTCATTCCGCTTTATGAGGACGAGTTGGACTATAAACTGGAACATGATGTAGACGCTCTGCTGAACAAGATGAGGGGGATCAGTTTTGTTGTAAACCCCACTCGTCAGAATGCGATCACCCGTGGCACCCTTTCCAATGATAATTTTGACGGTGAGATGGACGACGCTTCCTATCACCTTGAGAGCATTGAGGAGAAGGAACTGCCTATTGACCCCATCAATGCTTATAACCACATGGCCATCTACTTGCGCTGGTGCATGGAGCACGACCTGATGGGCGAGGACTTCCTGAAAGAATACAGCGAAGTGGCCAAACAGGTCAAAGCCGACCCTGCCAGCGTGGATCTGCGGGAGTTTATCCGGGATGAGCTGGACGGCTGTCTGTTCTCTGTGCTGTTCAATCAGCAAGGCCGTGCCTTTGCAGGCTATTACTACGGAGAGGGCGACAGTCCCTACTATCCTGCCGACATTGATGACTATGCCCTGAAATATTTTGGTCCGTCCCGATACCACTCCAATGAATTTCAACAGGAGGCATACTTATTCATCCCATTTGATGAGAAATACTATCAGACCATGGCTCAAGTGATTGAGGAACGCTTTGAAAACTGGCAGGGACAGGACTTCGACGAGGACACGCTGGAGCCTTCCGAAGTGGCTCATGCCATCATGGAGTATCTGGACTGCGAGTGTACCTATTTCCCATCCATGGCAGATGATGACCCCATCATGTCGGCATACAGCTACGCCCAGCGGCTGGGGGTACGGGAGGGCTTTGTTCCCGTACTTATCCAGGCGGATGATGAAACGCTGTTGGAATGTCTGGTAATGAACGCCGACCCGGAGCATGATGCGGACTGCTATGAATTTGACCTCAAAACGGTAGAGGAGTACCGGAAGAAGATGCTCTCCGCTCCTGTTAAGGACGGAAAGGCGATTTTGGAGGAATTGACCGGCCAGCGCAAGGAAGAAGCCGAGGACGATGATCTGGACTGGGAGGAGGAAGTCCTGGGCGAGATGGAGGGCGGAGAACCCAACGACCGCTTCGCAAACTATTGGAACGATGATACCGGAATGACATATCCGCTCATTCTGGCTAAAATTCCGGTAAAGAACCCCTGGGAGATCTTCGCCTACCTGCCCTTTGGAAATTGGAATGAGTGTCCCGACACACCGGACCTGATGGCAGTGGCGAAATATTGGTTCGAGCAACATGGTGCCATCCCTGCCGCCATGAGCCACGATGAATTGGAGTTTGAACTTCCAACTCCGATCTCCAAGGAAAGAGCTATGGAGGTGGCTGTGGAGCAATATGGTTTCTGCCCAGATCTGGATCAGAATGAGGATGGAAGCATTGGCTCCTTGGCAGATGTCCTGTGGCAGTCCACCGTCTGGTATTTCTGGTGGGATTGATGGGAGATTGTGACCATGAACGAATACCTGAAGCAATATATTGAACTCCAAAAGCAGTTTCGGGAGACAGAAGGAGATCCGGACAGTGTCCGTGCTCTCTATACCTTCAAGGAGAAACTGGAGCTGTCGGAAGACAAGCAGGCCAAGGAAGTGCTGGTGGATGTGTATGATCTGCTGGACTTCAAGAAGGATGCCTACGAACTGCTCTGCCAAATCGGAAATCGTTCCGACAAGAAGACCCTCAAGCGGCTGGGCATCTTGAAGGACTATGCGGAAAACTGGGGCAATCATTATGCCCTCCCCAGGCCCAAAACGCCGGAGGAGAAGCAGAAAGAGAAGGAACGGCAGGCCCAGCTGGGCCTGCCCGCCTTCCGGTATCACCCCAATCCTCTGGAAACTGGGGCTTTTGAGGAATCCGCAGACGGCGTTGTCTGCGACTGCTGTGGCAAGACGACCCATATTTTCTATACAGCCCCCTTTTACGCCGTGGAGGATATTGCATATCTGTGCCCAGAGTGCATCGCCAACGGCGAAGCAGCCCGGAAATATGACGGTAGTTTTCAAGATGATTTCTCTGTGGATGATGGTGTAGACGATCCGGAGAAGCTGGACGAGCCGATCCACCGCACCCCGGGCTACTCCGGCTGGCAGCAGGAATACTGGCGCGCCCACTGCGGCGACTACTGCGCCTACCTGGGCCATGTGGGTGCCAGGGAACTGCGGGCCCTGGGTGTGCTGGAGGAGGTACTGGACGATCCGATGTGGGACGATGAGCAAAAAGAAATGATCCGGGAATCTGTCAATGGCGGGCATCTGCAATGCTATCTGTTCCAGTGCCTCCACTGCGGAAAACACCTGGTCTGGATGGATTTTGATTGAGGTGGCAACATGGAGAAGAAGGATTTTCCCAAGGGAACCAAGCCCCGTGAGATCTTCGTCTATACCTGTGAGCGGATCGCGGAGCCTTTGAACCCGCTGGGCTACAAATACCGCAAGAGCAAAAATGACATCTACAAAAAAGACGGCATCTTTGTGTTCTCCTTTTACTTTTCCCCCTCCATCCGCTTTGGCTCCACCACTTTTACTGCCTTCTTCGATGTGAGTTCCCCGGTGATTGCCCAGTGGCGCAGTGAGCAGGAAGGGACGGAGGAAACCTATGATGGTATCGTGGGTACCTCCATCGCCCGGCTGACCCACCGGTATGATGACTTCCCCCGCTATGAGGTATCTACTCTGCTGGAGCGGGAACGCTCTATCCAGGAAATTTCCGGGCAGATCCAGGACTATGCACTACCATTCTTTGCCCGGTTTTCCAATCTGCCCAAGCTGCTGGACGATGTGGAACAGGAGGGGTTCTTCCCCCATCGGAAGGGGTTCGATGTCCCTAAGCGGAATCGGGAGTTCATCGAATGCTTCCGGGAGTATCTCAAAAAGACATAATAAATTACAGTAAGAAAACAAAACGGAGGAAATCGGTATGGAAGAAATCAGAAAGTTTTTATCGGAACATGAGGAACATCAGGACGAATTTTGGGAAAGCGATGCTCTGATCTGGGTGGACTGGAGAGATTTTGATGAATCTATCATCGAATACTTCAATAAAAAACTGCCTGATGAAGATAAAATTCAGTTTGAATGTGTGGAAACAGAAAAAGAACGCGGTGTTGATATTTTTATGAAAAAGAATGGTGTCAGCGCACCGATCCCCTACGCAGATGATTGTACCGACCGTGACACTACGCTGAGAAGTATTCAGGAGTATCTGTCGCCGCAGTATCAGCTCCGCTGGTATATGGGCTCGCTCGGTAGCGATACCCTTGCTTTCTGTATTTATCCCACTTCAGAATGGGAGCAGATAGAGCAGGAATTTGGCACAGAAAAAGTTTCCTACTACTTTGCACCGG
>ENA-OPSN01001043-OPSN01001043.1-human-gut-metagenome-genome-assembly--contig:-NODE-1043-length-12971-cov-3.097708_pt1 | contig 12971 bp, 9 predicted proteins | sample MGYA00241808_ERZ501907 | MGnify/ENA primary metagenome ERZ501907 (study PRJEB25962, sample SAMEA2042218) | human gut metagenome | biome: human gut; feature: human-associated habitat; material: faeces...
AAAAAATTAATACTTACTTCGGTTTTTAGGGCGTTGCTTAGGTCTTTTTCAATGATACTTTTACAAATTTCCAGACAATCATCTATTGTTTTTCCAAAACAAGACATGTTAAAAGAATTCAAATATAACTTTAAAGACTTTGATTCAATAAGATATTCACTATCACAGTTGTATTTGAGTTTTATAACTCTTGTAACAGGCAGGCCGTTTGATGTCAGGCAAGAAAATTCGTAAGCATGCCAAACGTCCACTCCAAGAAAAGGTAAATTATCGTTATCGATTTTATACTGTTCTCTGTTTTCATTTCTTGGAATCGGCACTAGTAATGAGGGGTCATAGGATAAACTTCCTGTAAATTTTTTGCCTAGATGAGTTGCTGCTATTTTTTCTGTTTTATTTGGCATAACAAATCTCTATTTATCCAAAAAATCTTGTTAAAAAGTTTTTTGAACGTTTATCTTTTAGTGCACTTAATGAAACATTGCCGTTTTCATTTAGTACGGCTTGCTCTCTTATAGATTTAGTTCTTTTATACAAATTATTTATAGACTCTTTAAGCTTTTTTTCAAGTGCTTTAACATCTTTATCACTTTTCAGCACAGTGATAAAATCTTTAACATTGCTGTCTTTTTTAACAGCTTCTTTAATAGAAGCATCTGAACCACTAATTGCAGCGTTATGTCGTGCCGTTTTAAAAAACATATCACGGCTTGCAACAAGAGAGTCATTAAAAATCAATTTTGCTACAGAAGGAGATTCTTTTGCTGTATTTAGAAAAGTAACATAAGTTTCTTTTGCAGCTTTTAAATCATTTCCAACACCTTTTGAGTAGAATTCATTGCCAAGAGCTTTAAGAGTTTTGACATCCATAATTATTTCCCTTCCAAATTATAATAATATTGTAAATCTCATAATAATATTTTTTGCCGGTATTGGGAAGGTAACTTAAAAGAATGTAACAAAAGACCCCTTCGTATTTGAAGAGGTCTTTTTATTTTGATGTAAAAATTAAGCTATTTCTTCCTGAGTTTCTACTGATGAAACATTCTGTTCAGAATTTTTTTGAGGAAGTTTGATTAACTCTGCAACCTTGTCGCGTTTTTTAACCATTTCAGCCGTAACAGTAAACTCGTTTACCCCTTCTTGAGAAGGCACTTCATACATAATATTAAGCATAAGTTCTTCCACAATCGAACGCAAAGCACGAGCACCTGTCTTACGTTTGATAGCCTCTTTGGCAATGAGCTCAATAGCTTCGGGTTCAAATTTAAGGTCAACATTATCCATTTTAAGAAGACATTGATACTGTTTGATGATAGCGTTTTTAGGTTCAGTCAAAATCATTTTCAATGTAGCTTCGTCAAGCTGATCTAAAACAGCATAGATAGGAACACGACCGATAAATTCCGGAATCATACCAAACTTGCGGATATCCTCCACAGTCACCTTGGATAAAATATCGGTATCTTTATCGTATTTATCCTTCAGTTCTGAGTTGAAACCGATGGATGCGGTCTTGGTCAGGCGCTCCTTGATGATCTCGTCCAGATCCGGGAACGCACCACCGCAGATAAACAGGATATTGCGGGTGTTCACCGTTGCCAGAGGTACCATGGCATTTTTGCTGTTGGCACCTACCGGCACCTCCACTTCCGCACCTTCCAGAAGCTTCAACATACCCTGCTGTACACTCTCTCCGCTGACATCCCGGGAGTTGGTGTTTTTCTTCTTGGCGATCTTGTCGATCTCATCGATGAAGATGATACCTTTTTCCGCCTTTTCTACGTCATTGCCCGCCGCTGCCAGCAATTTGGATACCACGCTCTCGATATCATCACCGATATAACCGGCCTCAGTCAGAGAGGTGGCATCAGCAATAGCCAGAGGCACATCCAGAAGTTTTGCCAGTGTCTTTACCAGATAGGTCTTACCGGAACCGGTGGGGCCGATCATGAGGATGTTGGACTTTTCGATCTCAATCTCATCCATAGTGTCAGTGGCCACTCTCTTGTAATGGTTGTATACTGCTACGGAGATGACCTTCTTGGCTTTTTCCTGTCCTACCACGTATTCATCCAGACTGGCCTTGATCTTATGAGGTGCCGGAATGTCCTTGATATTGAATACAGGTTTGGGACCTTCCGCCTTCTTTTTCTTCTTGAGTTTCTGCTTGTTGGGAATACCGCCGTCTCCCTGAAGATCCGCCAGATTCACAAAACTGATATTGGGGAATCCGTTCTGTCCGTTAAACTGGTTGAAATCATTGGGATTGTTCAACATTCCCTGATAATCGAACTGGCTCACAGTCTCCATGGTCTTGTGCATGCAATCATCGCAGATGCAGATATGGTTGGGCAGCTTGAACATTCTGCCGGCTTTGCTCTCCGGTCTGCGGCAGATAAAGCAGACATCTTCGTATTCGCTGCTGTCCTTTTTGTCCTCTGACTTTTTTTCGGTGGAATTTTCTTTTGCAGTATCCGCCACCTGTGTGTTTCCGTTATTTTTTTCGTTATCCTGAGTTTCACTCACATCGGTCTCTGTTTTTTCCTCCTTAGGGATCACTTCTCTATAATCATCATTATAATTATCTGTCATGTTATTCTCCTCTTTGTTTCCTACCACTATTCCGCAGTGTATCTCGGTAACACTTCGTGTTCCCTCGATATCCGGGCTTCGCCCTATCATCCCCGGCTCCAAAGCATCTTCGCAGTGTATCTCGGCAACACTTCGTGTTCCCTCGATATACGGGCTTCGCCCTATCATCCCCGGCCATTACGCAATAATGCCTGCAAGCAGTCATATTGCATAATACCCGTGTCTGACACTTCTCATTGCCTACGCTTATTATACTCAATGAAGTAGCGGGGCACAAGTTAAGTTTTTCTAAACCATTTATAACTATTCATATTTTGGTAAATATTACAAGACCCGGGCAAAACCATATGTCTCGCCCGGGTCTCTTTCCATTTCCTTTTATTTACCTGTTATTTCTTTATTTCTGGCTTGCAGGTCTGCTGCCCAGTGTCAGATTCAGCTCGATGGATACATATTCACCGTTCTGAGGTCTCTGTACCGTTACGGTTACGGAATCACCGACCGCATAATACTGTAACGTTTTCTGCAGATCAGAGTAAGAAGAGATACTGCTGCCGTCAAATTTGGTAATGATATCACCTTTCATGATACCGGCATTGGCTGCTGCGCTGCCTTCCTCTACAGATACTACATAGATACCTTCCGGCATGTTGTACATCTGGGAGATCTGGGAAGTTACTTCCCGCAGGGAGATGCCGATGTAACCGACTTCATCCTCAGCTACCTTGGTTCTGGTCTGACGCTCCATCAGATCTGCAATGATAGGACTTGCCGAAGTAATCGGGATAGCATATCCCATACCTTCTACGGCAGTACCACCGATCTTGTTGGAGTTGATACCGATAACCTCACCATTCATGTTCAGCAGTGCACCGCCGGAGTTACCGGGGTTGATGGCTGCGTTGGTCTGGATGAAAGTACCGGTAGAGCCGTTCTCCAGACCGGTAGAGCCGTTCTCCAGAGTGATCTCACGATTCAGGGCACTTACAATACCGTTGGTAACAGACTGACCATAGCCAAGGGCATTACCAATAGCGATGACCGGCTCACCAAGCTTCAGATCATCACTGCTGCCAAGTGTTGCTACTGTAATGGCATTCTTGGTATCATCACTCAGATCATTTAAAGATACTGCGATCACTGCCAGATCCATATCGGAATCCAGTCCTTTGACCTGTGCCTGTGCTTCACTGCCATCGATAAAAGTAACGGTCAGAGTATCTGCACTCTCTACTACATGATTATTGGATACGATCAGCAGTTCATCATCGGTCTTACCTACAATGATACCTGAACCGCTGGCTGCTTCTTCCTGTGTATACTGCTGTCCGAAGACATTGGCTGTCTCGGTAAAGTTATTTACGATGGATACCATGGCAGGCATTACTTTTTCTACCACATTGGATACATCGGACTCTACATAAGTAACATTGGTAGCCAGCTGTGCACTCTGGGTACTTTCTGTCGTTGCCTCAGAAGTGATCTCATCTACCACTGCGGTATCTGTGCTGGTCGTAAACATCCCGGTTCCCTGCTGTACTGCATAGAAACCGATTCCTGCGAACAGTCCAAAGAACAATCCCAGGCTGACACTTACCATTGCCTTCCGGAAGTAACCGCCATGTTTTGGGGTTTTCTTAGGCTCCGTATTGTTGCTGCCTGTGGTTCCGCCCATCTGATAAGTGGTGTAACCATTCGTGCTTCCTGCTGCACTCTGGGTAGTACTATGATTTTCATAGCCATAACTGCTTTCTGTTCTTGTCTCATTCAGATCTGCTCCACTGAATGTACCGGTTGTATTTTCATTGCCGGTTCCGTAACCGGAAAAATTATCATTCTCGTACATATTGCTTCCTCCTATCCTGTTGCAAGTGAGAAACTCTTTTTACCATTACCTGTTTCATTTCTTCCTCTCACCTTATGAACACAGTATATCCGTCAATTGTGTCCGAATTGTGATAACTTTCTGAAGCAATTATGAATCCTGAAAAAACAGAGAGTCTGTTCTGCCTGCAAGCAGTCTCTCTATGGGTAAGTTATTACACTCTACTCAACAGTAACGGATTTTGCCAGGTTTCTGGGTTTATCCACGTCACAGCCGCGTCCCACTGCCACATAGTAGGAGAACAACTGCAAAGGAATGATTGCCAGAGAATTGGTAAAGTACGGATTGGTCTCGGGGATGTATATTACATAATCCGACGCTTTCTCAATGGCCTTGTTGCCTTCAATGGTGACTGCCATAACAAAGGCTCCTCTTGCTTTTACTTCTACCATATTACTGATGGTCTTCTGGAACAGATCCGGCTGGGTTGCCAAAGCCACTACCAGCGTACCATCTTCGATCAGAGAAATCGTACCATGCTTCAGTTCTCCAGCTGCATAAGCCTCGGAATGAATATAGGAGATCTCCTTCAGTTTCAAGGATCCTTCCAGTGAAATCGCGTAATCAATACCGCGTCCGATGAAGAAGATATCTCTTGCTCCCACGTAACGGTTGGCAAAATGCTGGATCTTCTCCTTCTGTCCCAGAAGCAGTTCAATCTGATCCGGCAGGCATCTTAAATCTGTCAGCATACCGGCGAACTTCTCCTGATCAATAGTACCACGTACCCTGGCGAATTTCATAGCCAACATGTAAAGTGCAGTTAGCTGTGCACTGTAAGCCTTGGTGGTAGCCACTGCGATCTCGGGACCTGCCCAGGTATACATAACACTGTCTGCCTCTCTGGCAATGGAGCTTCCCACCACATTGACAATGCCCAGTACCTTGAAGCCCCTTTCCCTGGACTCTCTCAGTGCTGCCAGAGTATCTGCCGTCTCACCGGACTGGCTGATGACAATGACCATATTACCCTTCTGAAGAATCGGATCACGATAACGGAATTCACTGGCCACATCCACTTCTACCGGGATTCTTGCCAGACCCTCGATCACATATTTTGCGGTAACTCCGGTATGATATGCGGAGCCGCAGGCCACAATATGGATCTTCGTGATCTCTTTGATCTCTTCATCACTCATGTTCAGCTCTTCGATCACAATATCATTATCCTTGATTCTCGGAGAGATGGTATCGTTGATGGTCTTCGGCTGCTCATAGATCTCTTTCAGCATGAAGTGCTCATATCCAGCCTTTTCTGCCGCATTGGCATCCCAGTCAATGGTCACCGGCTGCTTCTCGATCTCTTCCTCATCCACGGAGAAGAAACGCAGACTACCCTGCTGTAATTCCACAACTTCCTGATTGTCTACATAATATACGGTTCTGGTATATTTCAATATCGCAGGAACATCGGAAGCGATAAAGCTGCCGTTGTCGCTCTTTCCTACGATCAGCGGGCTGTCCTTGCGGGCTGCAAAAATCTTATCCGGCTGATCTGCAAACATGATCCCCAGCGCATAAGAGCCTTCCACACGATGAAGCACCTTCGTGATGGCTTCCAGAGGATTTCCCTTGTAATAATAGTCTAACAGATGTGCCAATACCTCGGTATCAGTCTCGGATACGAACTGATACCCCTTATCCTGCATCTTTTTCTTCAGGGGAATATAGTTCTCGATAATGCCGTTGTGTACCACGGCAATGGTTCCCGCATTGTTCATATGCGGATGAGAATTGATATCGCTGGGAGCTCCGTGAGTTGCCCAACGGGTATGTCCGATACCGGAGGTTCCTTTCATATTCTCTCCGCCGTGGGTCAGGTTCTCCAGAACCTTAAGTCTTCCCACTGCTTTTCTGGTGTTGATCTTCTCACCGTCAAAAATCGCCATACCTGCGGAATCATATCCACGGTATTCCAACTTGGACAGACCGTCCAGAATGATCGGTGCTGCCTGTTCTGTTCCAATATAACCTACAATACCACACATAGTCATACATCCTTTCTGTTCTGTTTCCAGTATTCCTTGTTGGAAGTAAAAGCAAGTACCCATTTTTTCGGGAGCCTGCGATAGTTCTTTCCCAGTAAATAACCTGCATATTTACAGGCGCATTGCATATAAAAATGGGGCAATCCGGCAGACATATGGTTGCTGCGCAAATATACCGTCACATCTTTCACCATTCGTTTTCCCTCGGACTCCGAAGGATATGCTGCAAAAATCTCGGGATGCTCTGCCTGCGATACTCCCAGGTCAAAGTTTCTGTGAAACTGCTGCCCGTTGGTATAATTATGAGAATGCACCACCTGCGCATCCGCCGCATAAGCCACAGAGTATCCTGCTTCCACCGCCTTTGCCGCATAGATCATATCTTCATTAAATATCGTATGTCTGACGAACCCGCCCAGTTCCTCATAGATCTCCCGGCGATAGGCCGCACAGACATTGGAGCAGAAAAAGGTCTTGATCCCCAGGCTGTCCAGGTCTGCTGCCGATTTGATCCGGGACTTTGCCGGATAGTTAAATTCTCTGGTATAGCTCTCCACCGGTGTCGAATCCTCTCTGGGCAGCTGTCTCGCATAGGCCACCGCCACTTCCCCCTGCAGGGGTTCCACCAGTTTTTCGATCAGCCTGTCATCTTTCGGCATGGCATCCTGTGTCATCATCACGAAGACATCCGCAGAAGACTTTTTTACTCCCATCCGTCTCGTACCGCCATGATCGAACTCTCTTTTGGATACATGGTATACCTTGACATTCTGATAGGTTTCCAGAAATCTGATTCCGTAGATCAGCTGTTCAAAATATTTTTCTTCCGTATTCAGAAGAATCACCTGATGTACCGGTACGCTCTGACTGCCCAGTTTATCCAATAATGTAAATAATTCTTTTCCCGGCTTATACAGGGGAATGATCACATCTATCTCCATGTCAGAGCGCTCCTCACTTTTCCAATCTCTGGTTCATTATACTTTAACTCTTATTGCGGCACAAGCCTTTTCCTACTGTCCAAAAGGCTTATAACCTTCTTGGTAATGCACAAGGGAGCCCCGGCAGATTCCGGAAGACTCCCTTGTATTCCTGTTGCTTTACTCTATACACTGTTTCTTACTTATTCATATAAGGTGATGTGTCAGATTCAATCTTATTGCTGTATTCCTTCACGTTGCTGGTTACGGAATAGTTGGCATCATCAAACAGGAACTGATGCAGCCATACTACATTGCTTTCGAGATTTACCGGAATAACACAGCTTCCCTTTGCACCGATATTGCCGGTGTCACGCATGGTCTCTTCGGGGAAACCTCCTTCGTCCACTATGCGATAATTTGAAATATTGCCCAGCAGATCCAGGATGTCCTTGGAATCCAGACTGGTGTAAATGTCGTCGATGGCACTGTTGAATACCTTGGACAATGTTGCATAATCTGCTTTCTTTGCCTGATCTTCGATTGCCTGAATGACTTCACGCTGACGGGCAGCACGCTTAAAGTCGTTACCAGCGGTATAACGGATACGGCAGTAAGCAGTAGCCTGCAGACCATTCAACAGCTGCATACCGGTCTCAGTTACCGGTGTATAATCGCATTTCAAAACTTCTGCAATACCGATCTGATAGTTGTTGATATGCTTGATCTCCTCAGAGTCCACATCAATATAGATACCGCCCAGACCGTCGATCACTTCGCTCAGTCCTTTATAGCCTACGGTCACAAAGTTCGTAATATCCATATCCAGATTCATGTTCAGCATCTTAACCGCCTGCTCTGCTCCGCCATAGGAATAAGCGGCATTGCATTTCTGGTAGGAATCCGTACCGGTATTCAGGTACGTATCACGATATACGCTGACCAGTTTGATATCACCGGTATCCATGTTGATGCTGGCGATCATGATACTATCGCTTCGGCTGCCCTTGTACAACAGGCTTTCCTTGGTGGCGTCCACACCGAACAGGGCAATGTTCATATAGCCCTTCATAGTTTCATCCTGCTGCACCTCTTCGGGAATCTGAAGTTCTTCTGTCTCCAGAACGGTTACCTTGGGGCCCTCATTGCTGGTATGAGTCATTACCAGATACAATAATGCTACCATGAACAGGATCACTACGATCTCTATGCCAAAGATGATAACCTTTTTTCTCTTCTTGGCTGCACGCTGTTTGGCAGACATTCTCTTCTGTCCGTTCGCAGCTCCGGTTCTCTGTCCACTGCCGGCAGGTCTCTGACCGCTTCCGGCGGGTCTCTGTCCTGTAGGTCTCTGTGCGCTTCCGGAAGGTTTTCTTCCGCTTCCGGCAGGTCTCTGACCATTGCCGCCATTGTTGTTAGAATTTGTTGCCATCTTGTCTTCTCCTTGTACTAATAAGCATTTTTATTGATAAATCCTGTAAAGAACGTCATAAGAATGATTTTGATATCAAATCCAATGGTCCAGTTCTCAATATAGTAAATATCATATTCGATTCTCTTCTTGATGGAGGAATCACCGCGCAAGCCATTCACCTGTGCCCATCCGGTCAGTCCCGGCCGTACCTGATGTTTTACCATGTAACGGGGAATCTCTTCCTTGAACTTTTCCACAAACTGCGGTCTTTCCGGTCTGGGACCGACCAGACTCATATCTCCTTTTAAGATATTGAACAGCTGGGGAAGTTCATCGATACTGGTACGTCTGAGAACCTTACCGATACCGGTGACTCTGGGGTCATTGCGTACCGTCCATCCCTTTTTCTCTTCCGCCGCCGTCTGCATTGCCATGCTGCGGAATTTGTACATATAAAACGGCTTATTATGAAGTCCTACCCGTTCCTGCTTAAAGATCACCGGTCCCGGGCTGGACAGCTTTACCAGAATTGCTGATATGAGCATGATCGGTGAGGTAATAATGATACCGAAAATGGAACCAACGATATCCATTGCCCGCTTGATCACCATATTGCCTGTGTTCGTCAGCGGTACATACCGGATATTGATCACCGGTAATCCCATCAGATCCTCCGTATAGGGTCTGCTGGGGATCAGACTGCTGTAATCCGGAATGAATTTGGTGTGCACCCCGGATTTCTCACAGATATCCACCACACCTTCCAGATAATCATAATCCTTCAGGGAAAGTGTGATTGCGATTTCATCCAGCTTGTTCTCCGGAAGGATGTATTCCAGATTACCAAGCGTTCCCAGTACTTTCACTCCCTTATAGGTCGTGCCGCCCGGGATGTGCTCATCCAGAATACCACACACTACATATCCCCATTGGGGATTGCTGAGGATTCTGTCAATATATTCCTCCGCCGCCCGGGAATAACCTACCAGCAAAATATGCTTCAGATTGTATCCTTTTTTCCGTATGGAACGCAATGCCTTGCGCATGATGATACGGAATACGGAAGTCAGAAAAACATTCAGGACATAAAAAATTGCCATGACGGATCGTGAAAAATTGATCTCACGGATGATCATATACAAAATAATGATCAAAGCCGCCAGGCCAATGGTATTCGCCTGCAGGATACTGTATATCTCATGTCTGCGGCGAACCGTACGCTTCGGGGAATACACACTGCACCGGTAATACAGGAACATATAACCGGGTACAATAAAGGGAAGCAGCATATAATAATCCTGCACCGGCAGGACACCGATCCCCGGACCGTCATTTAAGATATAAAATTTGATATAATAGGCAAGGACAAAAGATACTGCCGTGATCAGCGCATCTATTATCACAAGAAGCCTGTTAAAGACTTTCTGGTTGTCTTTTATCATACGGGTCACCCAATCTTTAAGTCCGAAAAGCTTCTTTTCAACGATTTCATTCTACAATAACGGTGGTTTTTTCTCAACTTAAGAATTTATGAAGCGATTTCTTAAGATTTCATAAGAATTCGAAAAACATTCAGGTATAATTGCCACTGAATCTTCACATAATTCCATAGATGACTCCATTGAAAGCGCACTTTTGCCTGCTTTCCCACAGGACCCACGGTACGTTTCCACCCTTCGGCCAATCCCTTTAAATATAGTTTTCCCATTCTCTTCTTACAAAAAAACAGAAATTTTATGCCAAATCCAAGCAAAAAGAACGGCAGATTCAGGATCCACTGTAGTAGCGGCATATTTTTGCCGATGACATAGATATTATTGGAAGAAGAAAGTTCCGTTTTCCGGGAATTGTAGCGGGATCCCGTAGAAGCACTGCCGTAATGCAGAACGGATGCCGTCGGCTCGTACCGGTTCTCATAGCCGTAGATCCGGGCACGGTAACCGATATCCAGATCTTCCAGATAAGCAAAATGCGCTTCGTCAAAATAGCCGATCTCCTCAAATACCTGACGTCTGTAAATTGCCGCTCCGCCACAGGCTGAGAATATGCTGACATTCTTGTCATAATCCACAGCAGGCCGGCCTTTTCCCCGGGAATATGCCCATCCCAGAACGCAGTAGCGGTCTCCCGCATCATCCAGCAGCTCTGGCTTATCCCACATAAGCATTTTGGCGCTGACGGAAAAGATCTTTTCATCCTTCCGAATGGCATCATACAGTCCTTTCACAAATCCAGCTTCTACTCTGGTATCGTTGTTCAACAGGATCACATAGGGGCTTCGTGCCTCCCGGATTCCCAGATTCACCGCATGACAGAAGCCGGTGTTCTCCGGCAGGGCGATCAGACGCACCTGCGGTTTTCCCCCCTCTTCTGCCGGTGCCTCTTTTTTGCGACACCATTCGCTGTCCAGATATTCCACGCTCCCGTCAGCAGAACCATTGTCTATGATCAGCACTTCATATTCCGGTGCATTTTCCTGTCCCTGACACAGGGAAGCCATGCATTCCGGTAAATATTTCATTCCGTTGTAATTGGGTATAACGACGGTTACTTCCTTCATAGTCTCTCCCATTTCTCCGGATACTCCGGCAGATACAGCAGTCTTCCCCGTTTTCGTAATGCTTCCGATAATTGCAGACTTAAAAGCCGGATATCAGCCCCGGCAGGCAGTGTGGAGCTGTCAAATACCGGCTGTTGTTCCGGACCTCTTACTACTTCCGTATAAGACACTCCCACGATTTTTTCAAACAATTCCCTGTCAGCTGACCGGATCCTGATGCAGCGAAGGTCTAACGCTTCTGCATCCTGGGACAGCTCCGCCCGATGAAGATAACCGCCAAAGTCCTTCGGCAGTCCCTCGTAGAACACCTTTCCGTCCGCAGTCATTCTGCCGCCGGCGATCCTGCCGCGGTTTTTCCCAGACAGCACTCTGCCACCTACGGCAGCCACATCCGGTCTCTCCTGTAATACCTCTGTATATTGTAACCGATAAAATCCTACATGTCTGGTCTCCTCTGCCTTTGCCGGGATCCCACGCTCTGCCGCATGATCCTGCAGTGCACGCAGCCCCGCTTCGTAAGCATATTTCTTGCTGTGGGGATTGGCTGCTGTAGATGCTTCATGGCATCTCCAGTGATACAGCACTCTGGGAATATGAAGAATTCTCTCCTCCCCGGAGCGGCCATCTGCAGCCAGCACCTCTGACACTGCCCGCAGCACCAGATCATAGTCCTGGGCACCGTCGCATTCTGGCCGGAATGCCAGTTTCTTCATCAGATCTGCATCCATCACCAGAAAATGGCAGATATAGTTATTACTCAGGATTAAATCGTAATTAAAGTCTTCTTTATGGTTGGGATCGTAATATTTTGTCTCATCCCCGTTGCATTTGTCTTCATCCGAATAAGCGAATGCAACTCTGACACCTCTGTCATTTGCTTTGGTAATAGCATCTGCCATCTCATACAGAGCATCCGGTGTCAATACATCATCATGATCCAGCAGGCCGATATATTCTCCCCTTGCATAGGGTAATGCCTGATTGGTATTCGCCGCAATTCCGGCATTTTCCGTAAGGTGTATATAGTGGATCCTTGCATCCGCTGCAATAGTTTCCGCATTTTCCAGGAGCCGTTCTGTCAGGAATCCCTGATTTGTCAACGTCTCCTCCACACTGTGATCCTCTGTGGCATCCGCCAGAATCAGTTCCCAGTGAGGATAGCTCTGTTGCATAACGCTTGTTATCATTCTGTTCAGATAGATTTCCGGGGTACGGTACAACGGCACCACAATGCTGAGTGTAACCGGATTATCCCATTTTCTGCAACTTTGCCTTTCCAGTTCCCCTTCCGGACAGGGCACATAAAAATAGCGGTCTGTCTCTGTCAGGCGTTCCCTTACAGAGATCCAGGTTTCCCTCAGGCCGTTGCGTTGCAAATAATATAGAGTTTTCTTAAGGTTTGCTATGTTCAGCTTTGCCACGGATACCTCCACTTTTATAAAAGAGCAAATCGCCCTTCCCGGGCGATTCGCTCTTAAAAATAACATTAACTATTCAGAACCCCATTCGCAAAATCGCTCTTCCAGAGCTTTCCTGAATAACATACTTGCATGCTATGATGCCAGGGTCAAAAGGTCTAAGCCCACATGAGCTTGCTCATAGGTGGGTG
>ENA-OPSN01001049-OPSN01001049.1-human-gut-metagenome-genome-assembly--contig:-NODE-1049-length-12908-cov-3.222750_pt1 | contig 12908 bp, 9 predicted proteins | sample MGYA00241808_ERZ501907 | MGnify/ENA primary metagenome ERZ501907 (study PRJEB25962, sample SAMEA2042218) | human gut metagenome | biome: human gut; feature: human-associated habitat; material: faeces...
AGCTGGTTAGAATACATGCCTGTCACGCATGGGGTCGCGGGTTCGAGTCCCGTCCGGACCGCTTTCAAAAGAAGCAAAATAAAGTAAAGCTCTGTAATTTAAAGATTACAGGGCTTTTTCTTTTTCCTCACTTATCAAGAATGACGGCTCACCTGCAAAACTCTATGTTTGTAAAACACTCGCAAAAGCAGGGGGCGGCAATCTGTTTTGCGGTTGGCTTCAATGATGTTGTAAGCGAAAATGCGATAACCTTGACGTTTTGTTTGAAAATTCGGGATTATGATGACAGGGCCTTTTTGCGAATAGAAGAAATAGGGAGTGCTTTATGGGCAAATTATCCATTTTACCCTGTTTTTTTGTATGAATATCTCTATTAGGAGACGAAAGTAATGGGATTAGGTAACGCGAAAGCCTGTGTTAGGCAACGCTACCGTATGTGTTTGGCGATACATACGGTAGGAATTGGGTACGCAACCTATAGAAATGGGCGATGCATCCGTATGAAAAGCACCTTTCTCCTGCATAAATATGAGATAGGATGAATTAATCTCGCTAGAATGAAAGGGTATATTTAAGCAAAGTGCTATAATACAATTGATTGCTGATATTTTTTCTCGTATTTGGTAACAGTATGTACCTTTGCCCGGAAAAAACGATTCTCCGGGGCTTCAGATTACATATTGTCATATTGTCAATTTGAACGTATTACTTATCTTTCTCGCTGGCAATGCGGGCAATAGTAAATGCTGCCTCCGAGGTAAGCCTCTTTCTGTATCCGTTCGCCACAGACGGGGCAAGGGTCATGGTAGGTGTTCTTCGATAGGATCGTGCGGTAATTGCCTAAGGCGCCGTATAGATCCTTCTCCGTATCCCGGCCTCCTCGGCGAGTCATCTCTTCCAGCGTGGATTTTACGGTGTTGAAGAGGCGGTCTATATCCTCTTCTGATAAAGTCGATATTTTTCGTTTCGGGGAGATCCGGGCATTGAACAAGATATCTTGGCAGACTCCGTTGCCTAGGCCCGGAATACGTTGCTCGGTGGCGAGTAACGCCTTCGCGGATATATCTTTCTTGAGATTCCGGATGAGACTGATAAAATAGGCTTTATCGAATCTCTCGTCCAACGGACATAGCTTATGGATGCTACCTTGGTAATAGGGATTGTCAAACTCGCCTTTGAAAGCGTAGATGGAACCATACATCGAAACCGTGAAAGCTAGGAACGAGTCGTCCTCGAATACGATCATAAGCTGATATTTCTTCGGGGCCTTTTCTGCGGAGGTATAATAACGCATATTGGTTCCGTCTCCGATTAAGAGGTGGGTATCCGCGTCCATAAGGATGTCCACGAATGCGCCATAGCCTTGGGCGCCTAGGACCGTTCGTCCTACCAACCTATTGGAGTATTCCGCCGGATCGCCATTATAGAACGTGAAACGGTGAGGACTGTTCGACTCGATAACATGCGCTATCCGTTTACCCTTTAGCGTTTCGCTAGCCTGTTTGCCAATGGTGGCGGATTCGGGAATCTCAATCATATTCGTATTGTTTTTAGAGGTGACGGGGTAAATATAGGCATATTTTCCGTACCAATATTCATTGATACGGAAAATAGGAACCGGACTTTAATTCTGGGTCGGATAAAGGGGCTTTCCTGTCTCGTCCACATCTGTCCAGTCTTTTACGTTGACACTGGCCAAAGTGACCGAATTACCGTTGATTACCGCTTTAAATAAATAAGAGTTTCCCGCTTTCAACTCGCCATCCGGAAGAGGGATCTGGGTGGTATAGGTGCGGGTACTGTTTTCATTGTCGGCGGATATTTCCAGCGTGAGAGTCATAGGAGCCGTATGTCTTATCGGCAACATGATATATTGGGCGGTTAATCCGTTTATGCCCATCTTATCCGCTTTTCCGAAGGCGGTAGCAGGAGTGATGACACCTGTGCCCAGATCCATGGTAGCCCCAACCACAGGAGGAGTGATCATGGCGGAGACCAGTTGGTTGATCGTGATGCCTTCACCGCCGGTTAATTCTACTACGACTTGGGTAGCCACATGCCCATAAACAATCGGTATATTGATTTGGGAGCTATTTACATCCTGTTGTATGGCGCTCCACCAAAGATAATCGATACCGTTGAAGAGGGGTTCGGATACGCCACTCGTGAATGTCGGGGGAATCGTGGAGAAATTGTCGGATACGGCGTAGAAATTATAAGTGCCATTGGAGAGAAACATTTTATATCCGTCACTTCCTGTTAACACCCCGGGAGATGAGGTTATGTAAAGACCTGACGCCTCGGGGCTTCCCTTGGTTCCGGCGTTGCTGTCGAAGACATAAACCCTGCTTTGTATCCCTTTATTCATGGGAGACATGGAACGTAATAGGTTCCGGCCCTCCACGGAGGCGTTGAAAGTCACCAACGTACTGTTTCCCGGGTCCTCGTTTCCCGAAGAGCCGTTTGGGGTTGTTCCATCCTCAAAAATAATCGTGTTCTTGTTGCATCCGGCGAGGAGTAACAGGAACATCGTGCTAAATGTAAGCGCATTTGCCGCTTTCAGTAAATTCCGTATCATATAATTTGTGTTTAGTGAATAGTCTATATAATACATTTTGCGAACCGTTTTGGTTCAGAAAGCGGCAAATGTTTTAACCTTAATCTATCGGTTTCACGTAAGACCAGTGGGTTTGTATGATCTTCCATTGGTTGTCGGGGTTGCGTCTGTAAACCTCGGTGCAGTTCCATTTTATTACCTTGTCGGATAAGTAGCAATCAAGGTTGAACGTGAGGACCGCTATGTTTTGCGTGACTTGTACGATCGGGCGGATCATGTCGAAATGATCCGCCGGAGGAAGTTGCATACCTTTATAATAAGTGCGCAGTTGTTCCAATCCCTCTATTTTCGTCTCTAGGGAAGGATCGAAGTAAATCACGTCGGTGTCTGAAAGCTCTACGAATGCCATCGGGTCGGTCGAGGCTAGGGCCTCTTTTTCAAGGGAGATGATCATCTCCGGGATGTTCTCGTTTAATGTTTTGTTCTCCATATTCTTTTGTTGTGCGTTAGCGGATAACGTGCTTCCTAATATGAGAGCCGCTATCCATGATTTGTATTGTCTCATGATGCTTTATTTATTGATAGAGTCAAAATTAGACATACCGAATGGAGTTCGTATAATACGTATAAAGGAGGAAATAGTACTTTTTACGGTTTTGTATTCCTGCGATAGTTTAGCGGGGTCATGTTTGTTTGGGAACGAAATAGACGGATGAAATAGGATGGATCCTCGTAACCTAGAGCTTCCGTTATGGCGGATATAGGCAAGTCTGTATAAGTCAATAGCCGTTTACTCTCGATCAGTATTTTATTTAAGATATATTGTTTTGCGCTGATACCCGTAGCGTTTTTCACGATCTCATTCAGATAGTTCGGGGTGATGCAAAGCCGATCGGCATAGCTCCGGATGGAATGATCTTGCTTGAAGGAATGGTTTACTAACTCGATAAATCGGTCTACATAGATGCTTTTAGATCGGGCGTTTGTGTCTGGAGGTAAAGCGTTCGAGCTAGCGTATAGCCTGTTGAGCAACATTAATGTCTCGTACAACAAGGCCCGGAGCAAGTGTTTGTCTTTCGACTGATAGTCCTTGATCTCTTTATCGATCTCCGAGATCAACTCGGAGATGCGGCCATAGGCTTTCTTGTCGAGACTGAGCTTGGAAGACCGTCTTTCCGTATGGAAATAAGAGAGGTTCCGGAGAAATGCCGGATCATTGAAAAAAGAGAGCAGGAACTCTTCCTCAAAGATAAGAGCGAATCCGTCTTGTATCGTTTTATCGTCCCATTTACGTATTTCGCCGGGCCGGGTAAAGATGATATCTTGAGGCTTTACCCGGTTCGCTTGATGATCGATAAGAAATTCTCCCTCCCCACTAGTGATCAATGTTATATCGTAATACGTCAATATATGTACGGGTTGTTCCTTGAGATACTTCTTGATCGTGTTCAAGGGAACGACGTCGATAAGTAGCTCATCGCCGTATTTGTGTTTATAGAAGTCGTATTGCGGTATATTAAGATTCATCTGCTCATGTCTTTTATTTGAAAAGCATAGGAGCGAATTGGAGGAGATAAGCCCGCCAATTGGCCCAGATATGCCCTCGGGTGGATTCTACGTACTGGTATTTCATACCTAGGCTATCCATTCGCTGGCGGAATTGCTGGTTTGCGTCGTACAGGAAATCGTCCTTTCCTATACCGATCCAGAACAATTGATAACCGGATCTCTTGAGGTTTCCTAACTTCTCGTCGAGATTCGTGTACATCGGGCTATTCGGGTCTACACCATTGGCGCTGAGTCCGGCGGAGAAAAGTCCTATATAGTTAAAATAGTCCGGATAATTCAATGATATATATAATGTATGGAAACCACCCATCGAAAGTCCGGCTATGGCCCGGTGTCGCTTATCCGGGATCGTACGGTAACGGTTATCGATGAAATGAATGATCTCGGTGAAACTCTTCTCGTACGAGCCATCCTTATAACCGGGGAAGCTGTTGCTCATGGCTGGCTTGTAATTCAGGTTATCGGGCGTCTCGCCGGGAGCGGCCTGCTTGCTGGGATTACCGTTTGGCATAACGACAAGCATTGGCTGTATCTTGCCTTCGGCAATCAAGTTATCCATGATACGGGCGGTACGGCCAAGCTCCAGCCAAGCGTTCTCGTCGCCGCCACTGCCATGTAACAGGTACAGAACGGGATAAGACTGGATGTTCTTATCGTAAAAAGGAGGCGTATAAACGCTAAGTCTTCGTTCGCTCCCGAGGATATCCGAGTGATACCAAGTGGTTGTAACATTACCATGAGGTACGTCACGTACTTGATAATAATCCCCATTTCCCCCGTTGATATAGAACAGGCTGAACAAGGTGCCTACGTCACGGCAAGAGAATGGGTTGTTTGGGGCGATGTTGTAAATACCATCTATATTTAAACGATAGGTGTACATTTCGGATGGCAGTGGGGGAGTCGTATAGCTCCATGTACCGTTTTTCCCTTTCGTCATCTGGCCATTGCCCTCGCTGGCTTCCCAGTCGCCTTTTACGGAAACAGACTTCGCCTTTGGGGCTTCTACATAGAAAGTGACGCTATTGTCTGGGTTGATCACGAGAGGTTCTACCTTATCGGTCTTGAATCCTACGTTCTGTTGGGCGAAAGCCATGGATAGCGGCAGTAAGAGAGACGCGAGTAATGCTAGTCTTTTCATTTTATCTATACGGTTTAAAGAATTAAGTTATAGAGACAAATATACGATTTATTTCGGAAAAATAGAAGTTATACTTACTTGGCACTTGTAGTATATCTTTTTGGGTAAAGTAAGTATATCTTCTTTAGTACTTGCTGTATATATTCTTTTCTGGTTGGGATGATTCTTGCTGATTATAACTAATACATGATTTCACGTTACTACTTTTGCGGCTCTTCTATTGTTAATTAGTCTTATGTGTTTGCACAGTATTTGTTGTTTTGTGCGGCACGTTTTTATTAAAAGTGTGCAGTGTTTGAAAAAAGTATTTATCTTTGCGACCGTTTTGTAATCAAGAAAAGTAAAACATGAAGAAAAAAGTAGTATTAGGTGCGGCATTGATGATGATGCCTTTGGTTTCTTTCGCTGGAGGATATTTGACGAATACGAATCAGCATGCAGCCTTTTTAAGGTCACTTTCGCGAGGTGCTGCAATTGATATAGATGGTGCTTTGTCTAACCCGGCGGGTCTTTCTTTCTTGCCGACCGATGGTTTCCGTGTAGGTGTGAGTATCCAAAGTGCTTTCCAGACCCGGGATATCGATGCCTCTTTCGGTACATACAGTGGCTTCGACCCTGTAAATAAAGTGCCGACAGTAAGCGATGTTCCCTATAAGAAGTATTACAAAGGAAAGGCGGCCGCTCCTGTGATTCCGAGTGTTTTTGCGGCTTACAAAAAAGGTGATTGGACGATCTCCGGTTTCTTTGCCATTACGGGTGGAGGTGGTAAGGCTTCGTTTGACGATGGTCTGCCAATGTTCGAATCGGCTGCTATGGCCGGCATATTCCAGGAAAGTCTGGGGAAGTATATAAACGGTGAAAGTCCCATCGTTACGCCGGATATGTATACTATTAACAGTGCGATGGACGGAAAACAGTATATTTATTCCCTACAACTTGGCCTGTCATACAAGATCACGGATTGGCTTTCTGCCTTTGCCGGAGGCCGGATGAACTATTTCTCAGGAAACTATGACGGGTATCTGGATGCAAAATTAAAACAGAATTTTGGTGGAGCAGATTTAATGAACCTGGCTTTGGATTGCGACCAGACAGGTTGGGGGTTGACTCCGGTTTTGGGTGTCGATGTCAAATATGGTAAATTCAATTTCGGAGCTAAATATGAGTTTAAGACGAACTTGAACATCGAAAACAATACCAAGAAGTTGGATTATCCCGACAGTGCGGAAGGTTTGGTTGGCCCTTATAAGCATGGTGTAAATACGCCGAACGATATTCCTTCCATGCTTTCGGTGGCAGCTTCTTATCGGTTTTTGCCCATGTTGAAGGCTTCTGTTGAGTATCACTTCTTCGATGATAAGAAGGCGGGAATGGCCGGTGGAAAGCAGAAGGAACTGGAAAGAGGTACGAATGAGTATCTGTTTGGTATAGAGTGGGATGTTGTCAAGAGATTGACCATTAGCGGTGGCGCTCAAATTACAGATTATGGTTTGTCTGATAATTTCCAAAGTGATGTTAGTTTCTCCTGCGATTCTTATTCGCTGGGCTTTGGTGCTAAAGTGATGTTGAGCGAAAAAATGGCTTTGAACGTGGGATATATGTGGACAACTTACCACGATTATACCAAGAAGATGGACAACTACTGCGGCACGGGACTTCCTGGGCAGAATGTGTATAGCCGCACCAACAAGGTGTTCGGATTAAGTTTGGACTACGCTTTCTAAGCTTGAAAATATTCGTATCCTATTGAAAAAGGAAGCTGCCTGTCGTGTGGCTTCCTTTTTTTAATTCATGGGTATTCAACGGACTATATGAAACCCTATGCATTACGGCTCGTAACCATAGGTTTTAGTCGCTGTAAAGCATAGCTGGGTATGGCATAAAAAAAGAGGGTGCATGACGCATCCTCTTTCTTGATTATTTGTTTTACTTGTTGCCGATTATAACTGAATCCAACGTACATAAGCGAAGTCCATACGGTGAGGCAACTCCTTGTTTACAGGATATACACGGAAGCCTATCTTATGGTTACCAGCCTCGGAAGGAGTGGTCGTTAACTTGAAGAATAACTTGGAGCCTTCTTCCTTCATCAACTCGAACTGAGCGGTATTGATTGGTGACAGCGTGTGTTTCTCCGGATCTTCCTTCATGACAACCATTTCAGCACCTAACATACCTTGTAGTTCATGACGGTCGATTACCAAATTGAAGTTGTATTCTTTTCCTACAACCGGGCCATTCACCGTCAAATCTTGGTCGCAAGTGAAAGATTCCACTTGGAAGCTATCCCAATGTTGCGCAACTTCCTCTTTCCAAGCAGCTAATTGCTTAGCGATCTCGTAGTTGTTAGCGGAAATATGAGCGGAACGAGTAGCCAATTTGTGATAGAAACGATCCTCATAATCGTCCAACATACGTTTCATCGTATAATCCGGAGCGATCTTGGCGATAGAGTTCTTGATATATTGGATCCAGTCCGGAGAGTAACCCTTGCTGTTCTTAGCGTAGTAAGTCGGGATAATCTCAGTTTCCAAGCAATGGTAGATCGTAGCCGCATCCAATTGGTCTTGGTATTGCTGGTTCTCATAAGTACGCTTGTCGGTCAATGCCCAACCTGCGCCTTCTACGTAACCCTCATACCACCAACCGTCAAGAACGGAGAAGTTCAATACACCGTTCATCTCGGCTTTCTCACCGGAAGTACCGGAAGCCTCCAACGGACGAGTCGGCGTGTTCAACCATACGTCTACACCGGAGATCAAACGACGGGCCAAACGCATATCGTAGTTCTCCAAGAAGATGATCTTTCCTAAGAACTCCGGACGGCGAGAGATCTCTACGATGTGTTTGATCAAACCTTGACCACCACCATCAGCCGGGTGAGCCTTACCGGTGAATACGAACTGAATCGGGAACTTCTCATTGTTAACGATCTTGGCCAAACGATCTAAGTCCGTGAACAACAAGTGCGCACGCTTATAAGTAGCGAAACGACGACCGAAACCAATCAATAGGGCATTCGGATTGATCTTCTCTAGGATAGAAACCACCTTGGAAGGATCACCTTGGTTCTTCAACCAGCTATCTTTATATTGAACACGGATGTAATCAATCAATTTATTCTTCAAGGTCATACGGAGATTCCAGATTTCCTCGTCGGATACATTCTGGATTCCTTCCCAACATTTGCGATTTGATTGATCCTCGAAAAGCTTCGTGCCTAATTTATCCGCATAGAATTTCTTCACCTCGGTAGCGGCCCAAGTCGGCATATGTACACCGTTCGTTACATAACCAACGTGCAGTTCATCCGGGAAGTAACCTTTCCAAACCGGGGCGAACATGCGCTGAGAAACCTTACCGTGCAACCAGCTTACGCCGTTAGCCTCTTGGCAAGTGTTCAAGGCGAATACGCTCATGGAGAATTTCTCGTTAGAACCTGGGTTCTCACGTCCCATGTCGATGAAATCTTGCCAGCTAATACCTAACTTGCCGGGGAACTCACCCATGTAACGTCCGAACAAACCCTCGTCAAAGTAATCGTGACCTGCCGGAACCGGAGTATGGTTCAGACGGAAGAAACGTTTCCAATACAGCCAGACCACCGAAAGGATTGCACCGAACTGTATGATTACCGTAAAGGCTTTCACAAATTCCGTGCTCTCTATGCCCAACAGATTTTGTGTAATAATCATGTGTCCCGTAGAAGAAACCGGCAAAAATTCCGTCAGTCCCTCTACAATCGCGATAATAATCACTTCAAGCGTACTCAAATCTCCCATAGTTATTCTTCTGTTTTATCTTCTGTTTTCGGTTTACGTAATACTGCATATATCATAAAGACAAACCCCAGCAGGCATACCAGCGGCGCCACTTTAATGCGTCTTACACTAAAGATATCCGGCTCAAAGTGTGTCGGTGTGGATACGGGACCGGTCATTAAGATAAAACCAAGTATCACTACCGCCATGCCGACAGCAAGCAAAATAAAATTGGTCTTGTCGAAAGCGAACTTCTGTTTACTCATCTGTTTATTTACTATTTAACGATTTACTATTTACTATCTGAAACTTTACCTTTCGGAAAGCAATATTATATGTAATACAGGGTGCTTGCCTTCATTTTCAGATATTTGTTGATGGAAAGCAATGCACACAACCAGGTAATAAGCACTCCGAACACCAGTACGGAAACAGACACCAGCAGCATCACCTCCGGAGTGATAACCCTGATCAGTTCCGGTTCGTAAGAAACCAGCCAATAGGCGGCTCCCCACAAAATGGCATCGGCAATGACAGCCGACAATACGCCTATCCGGAAGTTGCGCCGCAGGAACGGACGCCTGATGAAGCCCCAGCTTGCCCCCACCAGTTTCATCGTATGGATAAGGAACCGTTTGGAGTAAATGGTCAGGCGGATTGTATTGTTTATCAAGGCAAAAGAGATGAAAGTCAGAATGACTGCCAACCCCAGCAACATCAGACTGATATTGCGGATGTTCTCATTCACCGCATCAATCAGGTCTTTCTGATAAAGCACCTCCTGTATATCCGTATTCTTCCTGATTTTCTTCTCTATCTTGGCGATGCTGTCCGAATTGGCGTAACCGGAATGCAGTTTAATTTCAATGGACGCCGTAAAAGGATTATAGCCGAGAAACTCCTGCGGGTCTGTTCCCATTGCCTCGGTCTGTTCGCGGAGCGCCTGCTTTTTGGAGATATACTCCGTTTCCTTCACAAACGGTTCCTTATCCAGTTTTTTCTGCAACTTCAGTATATCGCTCTCCTTCATGTCATCGCTGATGAGAATGGAGAAGTTGATATTCTCCTTTACGTATACGGAAAGGTTGTGAGCGCCCAATACAAAGAACACCACCAGCCCCAGCAGCAGCAACACCAACGTAGTGCTTATGCTGGATGTGATGAACTGCATATCAAAACAGGGCACAGACTTGTTTTTAGCTTTCTTATTCATTTTCAATCCCTTCTCACATTTATCACTCTACCGTTTTTTCGCTCTTTTTCTTACGGAATACGTAAATCATGGAGCTGCTGCGTTCTTTCCTTACCAACGCATGGAACCATGCCAGCGTACCGACAACCATGCCGCGCAGAAACGGGCACGAACGGCGCATGTTCTTCTCCGTCAACATAGACACGTAAAACGCGTCAAACGGCATGGGATGCCGCTCTGCCAGAATAAAGCCGTGTTTGGAGCCTAATTTCTGGATAGTGGCGGGAGTGAAATGCCACAAATGACGGGGAACATCGTAGGCAGCCCAATATGCACCGTACTTTCTGGCATCATATGAAGAACAGTTGGGTACGGCCACTATCAGCACACCTTTGTCCGTCAGCAACGAATTCAAGGTCTCCCAAGTCCCGTTCAATGCTTCAAGATGCTCCATTACATGCCACAACGTGATGACATCGAAGCTCCCCGGCTCAAAATCCTTCAACGCAGTATCCGGCTTCACTTCCAATCCGAAATGTTCTTTGGCAAACACACGCGCTCCGGCATTCTTTTCAACGGCTTCCCCCTGCCAGCCGGCACGGTTCATCGTATCGGCAAAGTAACCGGTACCCGTACCTATATCCAGCAGACGCCCCGTCTTGCGATGCGCTTCATGCGCTACCAGACGCGCTTTCCGCTTCAGCATATAACTGCGTACACGGTGGTATACGGAGTTCATCGCTCCTTTTTTCGTATCCGAGTGGGAAATATAATCGGGAGTTTCGTAATAGCGTCCGATTTCCGCTTCCACAGGAAAATCCTGAGTAAAGATAAAACCGCAATCCCGGCAACGGCACAAATGGAATGCCTCGCCCGAAGCATAATGGTCTATGCAGGTCAAGGTACGCTCCAAATGCGTTCCTCCACATACCGGACAAGCTTTTATAGTGAGTTTATTCATCGAACGTTTACCGATAAGGAAATGCAGCCTGAAACGGACAGACCGCATTAATCCTAAATTTGGTGCAAAATAACAAATAAAAAGTGATTTACAAGGCTTTCATTAAGGAGATTTAATATTAACATGAAATAAAAGTCCGCCCTACTGCAACCCGATATTGAAAAGACAGAGAAATCCCAACTCAGGTTTTCTTCACAAAACGGACCGGTTATCACCTTTGTGTCCGTTCTTAGGCGGACAACTGTCCGATAATGAACAGTTTTCGAAAGCATCTATTCATTGATTATCAACAACTTAAATATTTGGCATGGGAATTGACTATAATTAGGCGAAGGCGTTTGAGAAAAAGATTAGTTGGAATGCAACCTTTTAATCGGGAACAACGTCTAAAAGAAACAGAGTAAGTAACAACAATTAAAAATAAAGATTATGAAAACTACAAATTTATTCAAGGCAGTCGCATTCGTAGCAATGACTATCGTAAGCGTTATGAATACAGAAGTGAAAGCTCAGGAAAACAACTTCATCACCAATGAAGAAGTGAAAAACGAATTAGTAGTTGCCAAGACCATCTTTAAGCAAGACGGTGCACAACTTTACCGGCACATCCGTTATGAATACTCTTATGACGACCAGAAACGCCTGACCTGCAAGGAAGCCTCCAAGTGGGACGGTGTAAAAGACGAATGGGTACCTTACTTCAAGATGACATACCAATATGGCAATGATGAAATCACCATGTCCTACGCACGTTGGAACGAGTCTCACAAGGCTTATGACAAAGACATGAAGAAAAGTGTGTATGAATTGAACGATGAAAACATGCCGGTAGCTTACAAACTCTACAATCAGGACGCGCCAAAGTCCGAATTGACCCTGGTAAGCTACAACAGGACTGACTACGTAGCGAATATTCTGGCCATGGCAGAATAAAATTTAAAGTTTATAATATGAAAAGCACGGGCCGTGAGGCTCGTGCTTTTATTCTATATACCGGTGTCATCATACTGATGTCATCGAGACTTTTCTATCCCGTCAGCTGGCTACCTCTTCTCCTTTCAGCGTAGCCGAACTGGATTCGGTAACCTTCACCATCACAAAATCGCCCACACGGTGCGTGCCACGGTCAAACACCACCACACGGTTCTGTTCTGTACGGCCGAACAACTGGTCGCGGCTGCGTTTGGAAACACCTTCCACCAGCACCTCGTACGTCTTGCCCACGCAACGGGCATTCGCCTCGGCAGAGAGACGGTTTTGCAAGGCGATGATTTCATTCAAACGGCGAATCTTCACCTCCTCGGGCACATCGTCCGGCAGGTGCTTGGAAGCATGCGTACCGGGGCGTTCGCTGTACTTGAACATGAAGGCGGAATCGTATCCGCACTCCTCCATCAGCGAGAGGGAAAGCTGGTGGTCCTCCTCCGTCTCACTATGGAAACCGGAGAATATATCCGTTGTCAGTCCGCAATCGGGAATGATACGTTTGATAGCGGCCACACGGTCCAGATACCATTCTCGGGTATATTTGCGGTTCATCAGTTTCAGGATACGGGAGCTGCCGCTTTGCACGGGTAGGTGGATATGCTTGCACACATTGGGCACTTGCGCGATCACTTCCAGCGTTTCGTCACTCATATCCTTCGGATGAGAGGTAGTGAAACGGATGCGTACTCCCGGAGCAGCTTCGGCCACCGTGCGGAGCAACATCGGGAAGGTGACGATTT
>ENA-OPSN01001071-OPSN01001071.1-human-gut-metagenome-genome-assembly--contig:-NODE-1071-length-12774-cov-7.616872_pt1 | contig 12774 bp, 15 predicted proteins | sample MGYA00241808_ERZ501907 | MGnify/ENA primary metagenome ERZ501907 (study PRJEB25962, sample SAMEA2042218) | human gut metagenome | biome: human gut; feature: human-associated habitat; material: faeces...
AAAATAAAATAAGCATATCTATATAGATATGCTTATTTTATTTTGTTTCTTTTGTTTTCGATTAGGTAAAAGTAACAAAAGGAAACCAAGGGGACACAATATAAATGGGAGAAGCCACTGTAAGAATGGTTCTATTTTTATGAAATCTTCCGTTTGTTCAACTTCTTCTTGTACAGCTTCATCAATTTCCGGATTTGGGTGTAATTGTGGTAAAGGTTCTGTTGTTGTTTGTGGTTTTGTATCATTCGTAACACGTTCACAATAAACCAAATAACGATATGTCCCACCGCCGACCCATGTACGAATCGGGTGACAGGTTAAGAGTGTTATCATATCTTTGTTTGGTTGGATTTTCACAGCATCAATATCATACGGGTCGATAATGTCAATACCAACAGCCTGATAAGTCAACGTTTCCCAAGGATTGTGAATGTACACAAGAGACCCCACTGTCAATTGATGAATATCCTGAAAATATCGATGACCATACCAGCCACGATGTCCGGAAATAACCGAATTTGTACTGTCACCCCCGATAGGAATACTTGTCTCTGATAAAATCGCCGCTCCTTTTGCAAGATGGTCTTCACTCGCTCCCAAGTATAAGGGCATCGAAACATTCATATCCGGGATTTCAATGGAACCAAATTCTCCGCTAGGTAACATGTCAAACGATACGACATCTTGCTGATAACTCCATGCATCCACTAATTTCTGACCCTCTGTCTGCAGTCGTTGATTATACACAGACAAGTCCTGATAAAGTAGTGATGCGGACTTATCCACACTGGATTCCGTTTCCGTGTTTTTATCTGATGTATTTTCTTCTGATATGACCTCTTGTTGTACTTGTTCTTGTACTTGTTGTGTTATCGTTTCGGCTTTTTGTTCCATTTTCCAATCCATATAATGAGGATACCCAAAACAAACAAGTGCAACCAAAAGTAGAAAAAGTCCAACCATTCTTCGTAGTAGATTCATAAGAAAAAAACTCCTTTCTAATTTTTATCATATTACACAATAGTTCATTTTACAACAGGGTGTCTAGTTATTTTTTTTTCGCCCATGACCTACGTCATGGGCGATTTCTTGGGGGCGTAAAACGCCCCCAAACCCCACTTTTATTCTTGAATATCTTCAAAAGACATGAGAAACTAAAAACAAGGAGGAGATTCAAGTGCAACAATTAGAAAAAGAAACCTTTCTCAAACTTATGGAGGAACAGTCGTATTTGCTGGAATCTCTATATTGTTTTGATTTCTGTTCCGGGAAAAAGCCGGTCTTAACAAAAGTTTTTCAACAGAAAGAAGAACCATATCCGGTGATGCAGTTGAAAACATCCCTTCCAAATTGTGAAGTAGATGTGGCAGCCGGAGATTTAGAAACGGTTCTAAGAAACGTACGAAGTAAACTGCCGTTACGAACGGCTAAAACCTTATTGGAAACATGGGACACCTTTATTTCAGAAGAAGTATATGTTGGAACTTTTGGGGAAGTAAAAACCATGTTGGAAACAAATATGGTGGGCGAAGACTGTGTTTTATATCCAACCGTCTTAATCCTTCCATCCTATTCGAAAGAAAAGAAACATTGGTTACAACAGAAGTTATTGGAATATCAAAACACATTAACCGACCAAGGCTATCAGGTACTGGGCGTCTTTCTATACGGCAGTCAAAATTATCAAATGGATACCTTGACATCTGATGTGGATGCAGTTGCAGTGGTATTGCCAACAGCCACAGACCTTGTGTTTAACATTCCATTAGAAAAAACCATCGAAATGAAACATGGAAGCGTCCGAGTAAAAGACCTTCGTTGTTTTGCACAGCAGCTATTAAAGGGTAATTATTCAACCCTGGAATGGCTGCTCACACCATATAAGGTAACAACTGGTGATTATTTTACCGATTTGTTAAAACCGGACATGGTATTAGATTTGTTAAATTTTAATATACGACAAACCTTAGCATCCACAATGGGTTCTTATTTGAATATGTCGAGTTGTGAAGAAAAAAATGGAAAAACACTCGCACGTATGGCTCATCTGCTTCGTTTTCAAAGTCAGTTTCTAAATACGGACAAACGGGTGTTTAACTGTGAAGATTGGCTGTATGCTTTGGCTGGGAATAAGAATTTTGGACAAGATAAATCCGAATTCGAAACAGACCCTGTGATGTATGAATTACAGAAACTAAAGCAGATGCCGAAACAAGACTTATCCGTAGAATTTGAAACATTATGTGAAAAAGAGCGGGAATTACATCAAAAATTTAGAGCAAAATATCCATGCACAAATGCAGCCGTATTGACGGACCAGCAAAAAGCCGTCAAAGACCGATTGGCAAAATGGGTAGAGAAAGTATTTTTATTATCCGTTTTGGAACGTCACTCATTATCTGCAATCGCAGATGTATTACTGGGCGAAACATAAAAATAACAGACACATTAACACATAATAAAAAAAGAGGAGATTAAAATAATGAAACGAAAATTACTAACAATGCTATTTGTGATGACACTCATCACAGGAACTATGACAGGATGTGGGAATGAAAAGGAACCCCCCAAAAGTGTAGACACGGTAAAAACGGAAGTAAGCACGGAACAAATAGAATTGAAAACGGAAAAATCAGTAACCGTTGTTCAGAACGAAACAAAACCATTGTCAACATTTATTGATGAGATTCACCTTGAAAAAGGATATCGAATCAAAGAACTGTCACTGACCTATGCAGATGTGACAAGCACTGTGAAAACTGGGGAAAAATTTTTAGATTTAAAACCGGGTGTTATGACCGTTGCAACAACGAAAGGGTCAACAACATTGATGAGTCCGGAAAATATTCCGAATTTGTCTTTAACATTCAAAGATGTCACAAAAGAACCACAGACCCTGCAGGTGAATGTACTTTGTACCAATGAGAAAAAAGACGAAGTCAAAAAGACAGCCACTATTAAAATCAATGTCGTACCAGAATCCATGAAAGCGGTAAAACAGTTGACGGAGAATCAGAAAATTTCTGAAAAAGTGAAAAAGTATGATTTTGATGTCTATGCAAAAAATATCACGGATTCTGTAAAAGACGTGACAGCCACAGCGAAAGTGAAATCTTCGAATGTGAAATTTGGAACACCCGGACATTATGAAGTGGTGTATGAGGTAACTGTTACACCGACACCCACGCCGGACACAGAGCCAAAACCGGAGACCGGGGATATTCCGGTGGATATCGAAATCGTGGACAAAGACCATGCAGACAAAGATGATGTGATTATGGAAAATGTGAAGCCGGGGCAGAAACCGGAAGAGATGAATCCGTCTGAGGATAAGAAATCGGAAGAGGGGAAACCGTCTGAGGGTACAGAGGAATCCGGAGGAGACGTGGCGGATAATGGAAATGCAGGTTCTAACGGTGGAAACACATCGGGCGGAAGTGGAAATTCCGGCGGTGGAAACAGTTCGTCCGGTGGTGGAGGAAATAACAGTGGTTCATCAGGTGGGAACACACCGAGTAAACCATCACATACCCACAACTGGGTCGCACATACAGCAACAAGACAGGTATGGGTACCGAAGATTGTAGTTGTAGATGATTATGAGACACAGAATGTAAAAGTCGGATATAATGTGGTATGTAACTGTGGTGCAAGATTCCGAGATGGTGTGGGACATGACGAACATAGTATGAATCATATTTTAGCAGGTGAAGATGACGGTTATTGGACAGAGGATATTTATGAGAAGCAGTCTGTCAAAGTCGGTTCACACGAAGAAGACCATGGCTATTATAAAGACGAAACCTATACAGATTACACCTATTGTTCTGATTGTGGAGCAAGACAGTAAGCAAAATAAACAAAGACTTCCCTGTTTAATCACAGGGAAGTCTTTTTAATAGTAATCAATATAGAGATTTCATATGAAAGTAGAAGAAATTACTTTATAAAAACAACATATCCAAAGAAAGAGCCGACTGGATAGTTAACGTGGATTTTCCTTCATAACATCATCAAAAAAATACGAATGAGAAGGAACAGAGAGACTTCTTTGCAAATAAAGTAAAGATGTTTTTCTATCCATTGATTTCTGTATCAAAAGAAAGATATTCTGATATAGAAATCAATGGATAGAAAGAAAATGAGGTGTGCAAAATAATGAAAGAATTTTTTTCAATTAGACGACAACGAATTAAAAGACTTATGGAACGATGTTCGTAAGAAGGAACGAGAAGGAAAAGAAAGTGAACCGTTCCTTCAATATTTAAGAGACCATAATTTGATAACAAGTGACATCGATATGGATGATTTGAGAACACAACAAATACAAAGGGCAAGACAGGAACTGACGCTGGAATATTGCAGACGTGTAACCGTATCCGAATTAACGTCCGACGTTTGACTCACAAAGCGGTTTATCGAAAATAAGTGAGGATATTCGTAAGGAGCCAATCATTTGTTTACCTGAACCCATTGTTAAAACTTTTTTACAACCTGCTCAACCAGTTTCATATCACATATAAATAGGAGAAATAGCAATGACAAAAGCAATAAATGAAACGACGATGCTACAGTTGATGGAAGACATTATTTTGGTGTTATACAGACACGGCGCCAACGAAATGGTCAATTTCTATGTGAATGGAAAACATTTCAGCACAGACGAGAATACCGATTTTATCGAACATGCAATAACAGACAATCGAACGGAAGAAAAAATTTCTTATTACGAAAATAGAAAACCATGTGATGTGACAAAACAAATCGAATACAGCAACCCAAAAACCATCACAATGACGTTTGAAGGTCCATTATACCACGATATTAACTATGGCTCGGGAAAAATTCTCAGACAAATGGAAACGAAAGCCAAAAAATATGGCTTATATGCAGAGTTAGGTTACACATGGTCATTGGCCTTTTACGAAGAATAAGGAACAAGGAGAACAAGAATGAAAGAACTGGAAAGTATTAACTCTTTTTCTGGGGCATATGCCTTTTTATCAAATTTTGAACCCGCACCAATTTATTATGACGGGTTGTCTTATCCAACCGTAGAACACGCCTTTCAAGCGGCAAAAACATTAGATATGGTAGAACGAAGGGCAAAGTTTACGGAAAAGCAGACACCCGGACAGGCAAAACGAAACGGGCGAAAAGTAAACCTTCGACCGGATTGGGAAGATGTCAAAGTATCCATCATGTATGAGTTATTACTGTTGAAATTTACAATGCATCCGGAATTAGCTGAGAAATTATTGGCAACATATCCTGCCGTTTTAATCGAGGGGAATTACTGGCAGGATACCTTTTGGGGCATTTGTGATGGTGTTGGAAGTAACATGCTCGGAAAACTATTGATGAAAGTCCGTGACACATTGCGAGAATTAGCCTGTAAAATAGACGGAAAAGACATCCCGGAACTTGTTACATATACAAGAATATTACCAATCCCCACATGGCTGGTGCAGAGATGTCAAATGACCGGAGAGGAACTTTATGCTCGATATGGTAATAAACGCGGGGAAAAATTGGGTGATATTGCATTGGGATTAAATCATGAATATTACTTCCATTTGGAGGTAATCGCACCGGATAATCCACAGGAATTACCACAGATTTGCCCAAGTTTTGAATTTTGTGAAAGCGAACCTTGTGACGCACCAATTCATCACACCATTTCATTAGACGAACCGAAATCTATTTATGAGAGTTTTGAATGGATTGACAAGCGAAGTAATGTAAAATTCATCGTAAAAACTTGCCAATGGGTTGAATCAATAAGAAAATAAAAGCAGAAGGAAAACAAAAAAATGAGTAGAAAATTACATGAAATTCCGGATATTCCGGATTATAACTGGATTCGCAGACAGATGGCTGAAGATTTATCCTATCGTTTGCAGGACAGACAGAGAAAAACAAGTCTGGGTCGCCCATTATACGAACGGATAAATGTGCAAGTGATTCTCACACAGGAATGTCCCTATCATTGTCCGTTTTGCATGGAACGTCAAAATCCTATGACCGGGCAGATGAATTTTACGGCCCAAAGAAAAGCATTGGAACAGGTATTAGAGGAACACCCCAATGCCCGTCTGTCAATCACCGGAGGAGAACCGGGTTTATATCCAAAGCAGATTCAAGCCTTATCCAATTGTTATCAAAAGAATGGAAATCATACTTTTTTAAACATTAACACCAGTGGCTATGACGCAGAAATCTGTGCATATGGACATGTAAATTTATCTGTAAATGCCTATGTACATCCGGATTGTTCGAAATTCCCAAACGCAACCTATCAGACCGTATTATCGGATGAGGAAATGACTGTCGAAAATGTCATATCCATCATGGACAGATATCAGGACCAATTTCAGTCATTTTCCTTCCGATTTTGCAGTCAGTGTGAAAAACATGACTATCCAGTCACCATATTCCACCAATTAAAGGAACATCCGGAGATTCACGTTAATATCTTTCGTGTGGGCGATTTTTTCACATACGTAACTTTTGATTATCATAACTGTCACGCATGCATCACTTTGGGCGATATGTGGCAGCAGAAACACAATCAATATCAGGACGGATATTCCAACATCATCATTCATCCGGATGGAAGAATCCGTACCAATTGGAAATAAAGGAGGAACTATAAGATGGTCAAAAACACACCAATGTTTGGTTATCTTACCTGTTATTTAAAATACACCTCTCACGATAGTATTTACTATGCAAAATTCAGCACGGACTTTTGTAAGCCATTAACCGAAGAATTCTTTTCCATGTTATTAAATCATGTGAAACAAATTTATGAACAGCAGTATGGACAGATACTTACTGGCTGTTTTTGTACAAAAGAGGAATACGATGCCCATAATGACAAGAGAGGACAGACACACATAACATGGGAAACAGATGAGAACGGAGAAACGAAAACACAGACAAACAATCTTGAACTGTTGAAACATACCGATGACTGGATTTATGAACTCGGCATTTATGCTGCAGCAATCGGAGATATTGTCCTAAACACATTTGACAATGAGCAGGATGCCGTTAAATTATATATGAAAATCCCAAAAGCAGAAGAACGAAAACTATTTTTAATCCGAAGACGATATCGAAATGGAAAACGGGAACAGGAACAGTATCAGAAAGGGGATACATGGCATTGACCTCCATTACAATCTGAATAAAAGAAAGGACAACTAAGAATGAAAACATTTACACAATCTTTTACCGTTACCTCCAATTGGATAAAAACCCATCCGAGCAAATTCATTGCCGGGATTCTAAATTTAACAGATATTTCCATCGAACAACTTTCTGTCACAAATGACAGCACGGAAAAACAACCTTTGAATCTGTATTCGGATGAACAGATTTCAACGTATTTAAAAAGTGATATTCCTTATCCAACATGCCTTGAAATGGATGGTGTATGGAGAACAGGTGTAAAACCAATACCAATTATTCTTTTTCTTTCTTTTAATGACGACGGAATGTTTACAGACATCACGATTCAAGTTGCAACTGGTATGGGTCATGTTCCCAGTCAATTATGGCAGAAATTGCAGACAGAGATTCAGATTGAAATCTATGGATTATATCATCCGGAAACCATGCAGCTTATCAGTACGGCAGAAACCGAAGAGGAACTTCGAAATGAGGCAAAACTGGCAAATACTGTTCGTCGTATGGTGGGAAAAGCCCCATTACAAATGGGTTTAGTGAAAGTGTCATTAGACGAATTGAACGGAAAAGAAACACCGGTTTTTACAGACACAGAGTATCGCTTATTATTATCAGCGCTGACAAAAGAAGAAATTGTTTGTGCCGAAATCGATAAATCTGGTTCGGGAAAACCTCTTCTTCCATCAATTATCAGTATCCAGCATAAATTACATTTGATACAATACGGTCATAAATAATCAATGACCCTTTTGAAATCAACCATAATTTCTGGTAAAATAATGCGTATGAAGACAAGCTGTGAGACAGAATTCGCAGCTTAAAAAAACTATTAGAAAGGGGTACACAATATGAAAATATTGATTGCAGGTGATGGCGTGATTTTTAATTTGTTGGAAGCCATCCATATTCGGGATAATCAATTTTTACCCTCAAAAATTACAGACATAGAGTGGAGAAATGGTGACTACGGAATTTCTCGAACCACGGCACTTTCTTATCGAAGACAAGTGGAAACACTAAAACACCAGCCGTATTACCGTGGAGCAAGAGAAGGTGTTCGACAGTTACTTAAATTAGGAACGGTGGAAGGATATACATCTGTTTCACGGGCATGTAAAGATTTTCGACTCCATCAGTTTCAAAAAATAGGTATCTCGAAAGTTCATATTTTCACTGGTGACAAAACCGTTATGGATGCCGACGTTGTGATTGACCACGACCCAGCCGTTTTGAAACAGTACGAAAACACGGATACGACATGTATTTTGATTGACCATGCATATAATCGAACCGATACATCCGATTCTGTCATTCGTGTAAAAAATATCATGAAAGCCTTTGAAATAATCAAAAAGAAGTATCAGCTATAAGTTGTATGAAATGAAGAATCGAAGGTGAAACCGATGACACATACAAAACGAAAAACATCTATTATAGGGATTCTTTGTTTGATAATTTGTCTGGCCGCAGTCCTTGGTATTTTTTGTTACATAGTAAAGGAATTAAAAAAGGAAATTTCCATTGTTCAGATGGAGAAGGAATTACAGGACTATGTCACAGAAATACCGGAACAACCGGACACACAGACGCCGGTCACAGAACAAGGAGATGGATATCAAATTGATTGGGATGCATTACAGGCGGTCAATCCCGATATCGTTGGATGGATTCGATTTGATAATCCAAATCGGATTGACTATCCCATTGTACAAGGACAGGACAATCAAACGTATCTGAATCATGACTGGCAGGGTCGTTACCAACCGGCCGGGTCGATTTTCATGCATAAAGAAAATCAGCCGGATTTTACAGACGCAAATACAATTTTATACGGCCACCGTATGATTGGTGGAAGTATGTTTGGGAGTTTAAAAGAATATGCGTCACAAGAGTTCATGGATACAAATCCATATTTTTATATTTATACACCAGATGGAAAGAAACGAACTTATGAAATTTATGCCTATTCACAAGTAACAGATGGGTCTGATGTATATTCCATTCGATTTGAAAGTTCTAATGACCGTTTGAAGTATTTTCAGTTTGTAAAAGACCATGCATGGACAAGTAGGACTGTGACCTTAGACCAATTCGATACCAGTGTCACGTTGAGTACCTGTGCAAGCTATGGGTATTATGACCGTATGGTATTACAAGGAAAACTTATTTCTATCACACAAAATCAAACATAGGACGATAAACAGCAGAACGAAATCAATCCTATGGAAATCAGAGAAAGGAGTTTCTAAAATGCAACAGACATGTTATTTATTAGATATGGGTATATTGCTCCCACCGGAAGATGAGGAATATGAACAGTATTCCAATGTTTATGATAAACAGCACGGATTTTATGACGAAGAACAACGCTATACGACCAATTTGGCGAAAACCATTCAAGAAGCCCTTGATTATGTGACGTACGGCGTGGAAAATACGTATGCGGTGATTTCGGAAAAGTACATTAGTGACAGTCTCACAGAAACAGACATTCGAAGTAAAACAGTCAAGAATGAAACATACGACATGGAAGATGTCCTCTTTTCCTTGCAGAAAAAAGACGGAAAAGTAATTCCCTTGATGACTACACTGGTGCAGAAATCATGGAACATCGAACCGGAACAGAAAGCTGAATTTCTCGGACAGTTGATGGATATTGTAGAGACCTTTATCACCACACATCATCAGGAGTTAAAACACATTGAAAATCCGGAAGAATTTGTATTCTTGAAAGATACTTCCTATGACACGCTGCACAAATCCTTTACAACAATGATGCAGCTTTGGAACATCATTCCGGCAGATACAGACGGCCTGATTCCGGAAACAGATGACCGAAGTGGGGAAGTTCATATTTGTATGCAGCCGTTAGAGGAAAATAAGGGACAATAGAAAGGGAATCGATATGTTAGAAAAACAAGCACAAACCATTCGAGATTTTATCGAAAATAACCTACGGTTTTATCCAAAAGCCGATGAAACAATGTTACATTTTATTGCAGATATCATCACCCATAATGGGTGTTCAGATGATAAAACAGAAGACATTCATTCCTTGTTTGCGGCCGGTTATTGTTATTATTTCGCATTGATATTACAAGATGCATTTCCGGGTGGAGTCATTTGCTGGTCGGCACCATTCGGACATATTGTCTATCAGTACAACGGTCTTCCTTATGACATTGACGGGGTTTATTCGGGGGAATCCACCAGCTTTATTCCAATTTCTCAATTGGGTTCTGCAATTGACGATTTTCGCCATATTCCCGGAAAAGAGTATAATGCAACAGAACAGGAGCTGGCGAAAATTCAGCTTGACTGGGAGGCAGAACAAACATGAGTGAAACAAATAGAAGAAAAACCAAGTATCTTGCTCATATTCGGGAAAACGAAAGGCAAACGATAGAAGAACATTTAGAGGGCACAGCCAAACACGCCGAACAATTCGCTGCGGCATTTGGTGGAGAATCGTATGCACGAACAGCCGGCTGGTATCATGATATTGGAAAGTGTTCGGATGCCTTTCTAACACGATTATTAGAACAGGGACCAAAAGTGGACCATGCATCGGCTGGTGCATATGAATTACAACGACAGGGACAGATGATAGAGGCGATGTGTGTTGCTGGTCATCATTCCGGTTTGTTAGACATGGGCAATGTTAACGTACCAAAAACCGGTACCTTTGCCGGAAGAATTCAAAAAGTACAAAACAAACAGGTTCCAACCTATCAAATACCGGAGATGATAAAACAACAACCAATCGTATGTCCATACCCAGTTGACATTTTAACATCACCCTTTTCCATTAGTTTTTTCACCCGTTTTTTATTTTCCTGTTTAGTGGATGCCGATTTTCTGGACACCGAACAATTTATGACCGGTGTAGCAAGAACCCCAACTACCGGATTATCCGAACTATTGGACCATTCTGCAGCAAGAGGCGAAATGAATGTACGAGGTCTGTATATCTGGAAACATGATTCCTTATATGGAAAGGCTCATGCACATCGTATTTTTGATACATTAAAAATCGAAAAGAAAGCAGACGTCATTGACCCAACATCGTTTTCTGATTATATGGTATCTGTTGACGAAACTGCATTGCCGGATTCCGTAACAATGTACAAATATGATGTATAAACATCAATGCGAATCAGAAGTAAACAAAAAAACACCTGGAGATTCGCACCAAAAATCGTAACATAAATTCATAAAATAAGATAGGAGATGAGCGAAATGAACACAAATCAAATACGAGATGAAACAAATAGCACAAAAAAATAACAGAAAATAATATACTTTTTTGTTAATTTTTGCTGTCGCACCCCACGTGGGTGTGTGAATTGAAATAAGAAAGGACAGCTACGATTCCGCAAGGAACAAGTAGTCGCACCCCACGTGGGTGTGTGAATTGAAATGATGTTTGGGATTTTATCCCGATATGTTGCTGACGCGTCGCACCCCACGTGGGTGTGTGAATTGAAATGCACTGGACGGCATCAAGATACAGCCATACGCTAGTCGCACCCCACGTGGGTGTGTGAATTGAAATGGCTATCTCTCCCTCTAACCAATCCATGAATGCGTGTCGCACCCCACGTGGGTGTGTGAATTGAAATTCTCCCTCTAACCAATCCATGAATGCGTCCTCGGAAGTCGCACCCCACGTGGGTGTGTGAATTGAAATTGCCCAGACGTTGGGGACATTATCCTTTACGATGTCGCACCCCACGTGGGTGTGTGAATTGAAATAGTCTGATGTGTATCACAACGACTTGACAAAATTACCGTCGCACCCCACGTGGGTGTGTGAATTGAAATACGATGCGTAACGTTAAGGGCGAGGACATCAATCGTCGCACCCCACGTGGGTGTGTGAATTGAAATGCTAAAATCACAAGCAACCGTAGACTTGACAGAGTCGCACCCCACGTGGGTGTGTGAATTGAAATGATTCTCGACCATAATATACTTTACCGTCAAATGTCGCACCCCACGTGGGTGTGTGAATTGAAATCGAATTGTTACTCCGGGAGCGTCCCACATAATCTCGTCGCACCCCACGTGGGTGTGTGAATTGAAATACTGCATTCACAGATGCTACAGCGATGGGAGCTTGTCGCACCCCACGTGGGTGTGTGAATTGAAATAATTGCTTTTGAGTAATTTGCAGGGTATAACTTAAGTCGCACCCCACGTGGGTGTGTGAATTGAAATGGCTACATAGAACACAACGAAGTTCTCGTTCGGTCGCACCCCACGTGGGTGCGTGAATTGAAATCGAGTTGACGTGCGTAACCGTCTCATGGACATCGTAGTCGCACCCCACGTGGGTGCGTGAATTGAAATATATCTGTTTCGCAAATTGCTGTTCTCGTTCTCTATCGTCGCACCCCACGTGGGTGCGTGAATTGAAATGATGCCATTTGGTATTGGTACTGACTGTAACATCAAGTCGCACCCCACGTGGGTGCGTGAATTGAAATGATGCCATTTGGTATTGGTACTGACTGTAACATCAAGTCGCACCCCACGTGGGTGCGTGAATTGAAATGATGCCATTTGGTATTGGTACTG
>ENA-OPSN01001083-OPSN01001083.1-human-gut-metagenome-genome-assembly--contig:-NODE-1083-length-12664-cov-3.829963_pt1 | contig 12664 bp, 7 predicted proteins | sample MGYA00241808_ERZ501907 | MGnify/ENA primary metagenome ERZ501907 (study PRJEB25962, sample SAMEA2042218) | human gut metagenome | biome: human gut; feature: human-associated habitat; material: faeces...
TGAATATAACAGAACAGGTGAAAGATCCGTCATGGTATTTCTTGCTGCAAGGTCCGGGTAGAGGTATATCGATGGATGATGGTACGTTGGTATTTGCCAGCCAGTATATCGGAAGTGATAGAATTCCCAATGCAGGTATTATCTATAGTAAAGACCATGGAAAAACTTGGCATATCAGTTCATTGGCGCGTACCAATACGACAGAATCACAAGTTGCTGAAATAGAACCGGGGGTATTAATGCTGAATATGCGTGATAATCGTGGTGGAAGTCGTGCAGTTTCTACTACTACCGATATGGGTAAAACTTGGAAAGAACACGTGTCTTCTCGTACTTCTTTGCAGGAACCGGTATGTATGGCGAGTTTGATTAGTGTGAAAGCCAAAGATAATGTGCTGGGTAAAGATATTCTGTTGTTCTCTAATCCGAACGATACGAAGAATCGTCATAGTATCACAATTAAGGCAAGTCTTGATGGTGGAGTGACTTGGTTGCCCGAAAATCAATTGTTGTTGGATGCCGGTTGGGGCTGGGGATATTCTTGCCTGACTATGATTGATAAAGAAACAGTAGGTATATTATATGAAAGTAGTGTAGCTCATATGACTTTTCAGGCTATTAAACTGAAGGATATTATCAAGACTAAATAAATGAAATGTAGATTAACCTGTCTCATAGGTATGATATTTGTCTGTGCCATGACTATGGCACAGACAAATGCTTATCCGTTACTTCCTATGCCACAGAATTATAAAGTAACGGATAAGTCGTTTGCAATGGGAAAGGTAAAGCTTTCTACTCCGGTTCTGAAGTCGGAGTGGGAGGCTTTTATTGTGAATGCCGGTGGAGAATTGGCGGATAAAGCTGCCGCAGAGATAAAAATAGAACTTCTTCCGGTTATTGATGGAGTTAAGTTAAATCCGGATGAGGCGTACCGACTGTCTGTGTCCGGGAAATTGATAAAGATAGAGGCTGTTACGGAACGTGGGGTGTATTGGGCCTTGCAAACGCTTCGTCAGTTAGAAAAGAAAAAGGGAAAGAAAAGTCTGTTTGCCGGTTGTGAGATTGTGGACTGGCCGGCTTTCCGAATCCGTGGCTTTATGCAGGATGTAGGTCGCAGTTATATTTCAGTGGAAGAATTAAAGCGTGAAATAGAGATATTATCTCGTTTTAAAATCAATGTGTTTCATTGGCATCTTACTGAAAATCAGGCATGGCGTTTGGAAAGTAAGATATTCCCGATGCTGAATGACAGTATTAATACAGTCCGTATGCCGGGTAAGTACTATACATTAGAGGAAGCACGTGAGTTGGTGGACTTTTGTAAGCAACATCAAGTCATGTTGATTCCCGAGATAGATATGCCGGGGCATAGTGCAGCTTTTATTCGTACTTTCCGTCATGATATGCAGAGTCCTGAAGGTATGAAAATCTTGAAACTCTTAATAGATGAAGTTTGTGAAACTTTTGATGTACCTTATTTGCATATAGGTACCGATGAAGTAGCATTTACTAATCCTGATTTTGTTCCTGAAATGGTATCATATGTACGTTCAAAAGGAAAGAAGGTGATTTCTTGGAATCCCGGTTGGCATTATAAGCCGGGAGAAATAGATATGACTCACTTGTGGAGCTATCGTGGAAAGGCTCAACCGGGGATTCCTGCCATTGATTCCAAATTTCATTATTTGAATCACTTTGATACATTTGCCGATTTGGTTGCCCTGTATAACAGCCGTATATATAATAAGGTGGAAGGGAGTGATGATATAGCCGGTACTATATTGGCAATATGGAACGATCGGATGATTTCAAAAGAAGAAGATATGATTGTTCAAAACGGATTTTATCCCAGTATGCTTGCCATTGCAGAACGTGCATGGAGAGGTGGCGGAACAGAATATTTCGATGGGAATGGAACGATGCTTCCTGCCGAAGATACAGAGACATTCCATGAATTTGTTGATTTTGAAAATCGTATGTTATGGCATAAAGAACATACATTCAAAGGATATCCTTTTGCTTATGTGAAACAGACTGATGTCAAATGGAATATAACTGATGCTTTTCCTAACGGTGGGGACCTGTCAAAAGTATTCCCCCCGGAACAGGAGTTGAAGGAGTCTTATGAGTATGAAGGGAAAACATACGGAACACGCAAAGCTATTGGTGCCGGTATTTATCTGCGCCATGTTTGGGGAACAATGGTACCGGCCTTTTATAAAGACCCTAAAGAAAATCATACTTCCTATGCTTATACATGGGTTTATTCTCCCAAAGACCAGGAAGTGGGGCTGTGGGCTGAGTTTCAGAATTATAGCCGTTCTGAGATGGACCTGGCTCCATTACAGGGAAAGTGGGATTATAAAGGCAGTCGAATATGGATTAATGATAAAGAAATAATGCCTCCTGTGTGGACAGCTACTCACCGGGTAAAAAGTAATGAAGTACCTTTGGGAAATGAAAATTGTGTGGTGCGTCCTCCATTGCTTGTTCACTTAAATAAAGGTTGGAACAAAGTACTCCTGAAGTTGCCGATAGGTAAGTTTGGAATGGACGAAACGCGTCTTGTCAAATGGATGTTTACTACCGTCTTTGTTACTCCGGATGGTGAAAAAGCAGTAGAAGGATTAATTTATTCACCTGAAAAACAACTATAAAATGAAAAACATTGCTTTACTTTTATTGGGGCTTTTCCTTGCACTGCCCCAATTTGCCCAGGAACGCAAATATTCTACATTCTATGAGCAACGTGCAACTTTATTCGAAGAACTTCCGGTTACTTCGAGAGATATTATCTTTTTGGGTAATAGCATAACTAACGGATGCGAGTGGGGCGAGCTTTTCCAAAACACTTATGTGAAAAACAGGGGAATCAGTGGCGATATTTGTATGGGAGTATACGATCGTCTTGATCCTATTATAAAGGGAAAGCCGGCTAAAATATTTCTTTTAATAGGCATTAATGACGTAGCGAGAGGAACATCGGCTGATACAATTGTTGCAAGAATCGAAATGATTGTAAAGAAAATAAAGGCAGAATCTCCGAAAACTGAATTATATTTGCAAAGTGTATTGCCTGTCAATGATTGTTACGGTATGTTTGGCGGACATACTTCTCGTTGGCAAGTTGTGAAGCAGATAAACGATTTGCTGAAACCTTTGGCAGAGAAGGAGAGGGTTACATATATCGATTTATATAGCCACTTTGTGGATGGAGCTACCGGAAAGATGAATCCTCAATATACCAATGACGGTCTGCATTTATTGGGAAAAGGTTACCTGTTATGGCGTGATATTGTGAAACCTTATGTTAACAAGAAATGAAAAAGATACTGATACTTTTTGTAAGTCTCTGTTTCTGTGTTACTCTTTTTGCACAGAAAAAAATCAAAGTTGCTTGTGTGGGTAATAGTATTACTTATGGTTATACATTGCCCGACCGTGAAACCAATGCTTATCCGGCGAAGTTACAGAAAATGCTGGGGGATGATTATGTGGTTGGTAACTTTGGAAAGTCCGGTGCTACTTTGTTGAACAAAGGTCATCGCCCTTATATGCAGCAGGAGGAATATCATAAAGCTATTGATTTTGCCGGTGATATCGTTGTTATCCATTTGGGTATTAACGATACAGATCCGCGGGATTGGCCTAATTATCGTGATTTCTTTATTCAAGATTATAGGGCGTTGATAGATTCTTTTCGTGTGGCTAATTCCAGATGCCGTATCTTGATTGCGCGTCTTACCCCGATTGCCGATCGCCATCCCCGTTTTGAGTCTGGTACACGTGATTGGCATGATGAAATACAATTGGCTATCGAGAATATTGCTAAATATGCCGGTGTTCAGTTGATTGATTTCCATGCACCGTTGTACCCTTATCCGTTTATGTTGCCGGATGCTGTTCATCCCAATGTAGAAGGAGCTGAAATACTGGCTAAGATCGTATATGAAGGTATTACCGGCGATTTCGGCGGATTGAGGATGAGTCCGTTGTATACAGACAATATGGTGTTGCAACACGGAAAACCGTTGACTATTCAGGGGACTGCCAATGCCGGTGATAGAATAACTGTATCCATTGCGCATCAGAAACAAAAAGTTGTAACGGGTATGGATGGTAAATGGTCGGTCACTCTTTCGCCTTTAAAAGCGGGAGGCCCTTATACATTGGTTGTTTCTTCGGGTAAACAAAAACTGACTTACGGTAATGTATTGGCCGGGGAAGTCTGGCTTTGTTCCGGGCAGTCCAACATGGAATTCTATTTAAACAGGAGTGCAACAGCCAAGCGTGATGTCGCTAAGGCTGCCAATGATAATATCCGTCTTTTTGATATGAAAGCGCGTTGGCGCACGGATGCCGTCGAATGGAATGCTTCCGTTCTTGATTCATTGAATCATTTGCAATATTATAAGGATACGGAGTGGACGGTTTGCTCTCCGCAAACAGCCGGTAATTTTTCTGCTGTGGCTTATTATTTCGGTAAGATGTTGCAGGACAGTTTGCAAGTGCCTGTCGGATTGATTTGTAATGCCATCGGTGGCTCACCCACTGAAGCATGGATAGACCGCAGTTCGTTGGAATATCATTTCCCAGCTATTTTGCGTAATTGGACTAAAAATGATTTTATCCAAGACTGGGTGCGTGGACGTGCTGCTCTCAATGTTAAAAAGTCAACCGATAAGTTGCAGCGTCATCCCTATGAACCTTGTTATCTGTATGAATCGGGTATTCTTCCTTTGCAACAATTCCTCATTAAAGGCATTATTTGGTATCAGGGAGAATCGAATGCGCATAATCGTGAGGCGCACGAAAAGCTGTTTAAATTATTAGTGGACAGTTGGCGCAAGAATTGGGAAGATAATGAGTTACCTTTTTATTATGTACAGTTATCAAGTATTGACCGTCCGTCATGGCCTTGGTTTCGTGACAGCCAACGTCGTTTCCTGACACAAATACCCCATACGGGAATGGCAGTGACTTCAGATAAAGGTGACTCTTTGAACGTACATCCTACGCATAAGCAGGAAGTAGGGGAACGTTTGGCTGTTTGGGCTTTAAACAAGACTTATAATTATAAAAATGTAGTGCCTTCGGGACCGCTTTTCAAGTCTGTTTCCTTTAAAAATGGGGCAGCTTATATTTCTTTTGATTATTCTGAGGGTCTTCATGCATCAGATAACAATGAAATTCGTACCTTTGAGCTGTCCGGAGACGATCAAATATTTTATCCGGCAAAAGCAGCCGTTGTGAACGGTGAGTTAAAAGTATGGAGTGATAAAGTAAAAGAGCCGACAATAGTGCGTTATGGTTGGCAACCGTTTACTCGTGCCAATTTGGTGAATGGTGCAGGGTTGCCGGCTTCAACGTTCCGTTCGGATGTGAAATAACGATAGGGGAAGCTTTGTGCTTCCCCATTGGAACGATAAAAAGATGTAAGATATGAGAAAATTGCGAATGTTAATGATGATGGGATGCATCCCGATGATATTAGGTGCCGAGGAATATAAGGAGCCTGAGAAGATAAACCTGAATAAAGGATGGGAATTCTCTCAGGTCGGAAAAAGCGAGTGGCTTCCTGCAAAAGTTCCCGGAACAGTACATCAGGATTTAATAAATCATGGCATGATTCCCAATCCTTTTTATGGAAAGAATGAAGAGAAAGTGCAGTGGGTGGAAAATGAAGACTGGACTTATAGGACTACTTTTAATGTGACGGACGAGCAACTGGCACGTGAAGCAGCCGTCCTTGAATTTGAAGGACTGGATACTTATGCTGATATTTATCTGAACGGTTCTTTATTGGAACGTACAGACAATATGTTTGTCGGTTATACGCTTCCTGTGAAAGAGGTACTGCGAAAGGGGGAAAACCGTTTGCAGGTTTATTTCCATTCACCCATCAAACAGGCATTACCGCAATGGGAAACAAACGGATTCGACTATCCGGCAGACAATGACCATAGTGACAAGCGTGTCAGCATCTATACCCGTAAAGCACCTTACAGTTATGGATGGGATTGGGGCATTCGGTTGACTACCAGTGGTATATGGCGTCCCGTACATTTGGTTTATTATGATGTGGCAGCTATTGAGGATTATTATGTGCGTCAAGCATCGGTGACTGAGGAATTGGCGAAGGTTGAGAATCAGTTGGCAATAAATAATATCACTTCTACTCCTCAAAAGGCGGAAGTGACCGTGAGTTATTCCTATAAAGACGGTGAAAAGACAACGAAGCAGAAAGAAGTGACTCTGCAACCGGGTGCGAATGAAATCAATATACCTATGGAAATCGGCAATCCTCATCTTTGGATGCCGAATGGTTGGGGCGAACCTGCTTTATATGATTTTGAAGTTCAGGTAAAGGTGGATGGCAAAGTGATTGCTTCCAAGCAGGAACGTATCGGACTACGCAATATCCGTGTAGTGAAGGAGAAAGATGCCCAAGGTGAATCTTTCTATTTTGAGGTAAACGGTAAACCGATGTTTGCTAAGGGAGCGAACTTTATTCCCGATGACGCTTTGTTGCCCAATGTCACGCCTGAACGCTATCACCGATTATTCAAGGATGTGAAAGAGGCCAATATGAACATGCTTCGTGTATGGGGGGGCGGTGTGTATGAGGATGATGCTTTTTATAAGGAAGCCGATGAACACGGTATCCTGATTTGGCAAGATTTCATTTTTGCTTGTACCACTTATCCGTCGGATCCTGCTTTCTTGAAGCGTGTGGAGGCGGAAGCCGACTACAATATCAAGCGTTTGCGCAATCATGCAAGTTTGGCCATGTGGTGTGGAAATAATGAAATCTATGAAGGAATGCGCTATTGGGGATGGGACAAGAAATATACCGACCCTGCCATCATGGAAGGTATGAAGCGAGGATACGACAAACTGTTCCGTGAATTGCTGCCTCGCAAGGTACAGGAACTTGACCCGGATCGTTTTTATATGCATGGCTCTCCTTACGAAGCCAACTGGGGGCGTCCGGAAAGTTGGAAGATAGCCGACAGCCATAATTGGGGCACTTGGTATGGACAGAAGCCTTTTGAGAGTTTCGATACCGAGATTCCACGCTTTATGAGCGAGTATGGTTTTCAGGCATTCCCGGAAATGAAGACCATTGCCACTTTCGCTACACCCGAAGATTATGCATTGGAATCGGAAGTGATGAATGCTCATCAGAAGGCGTCTATCGGTAACTTCTTGATAAAAAAGACCATGGGACTGTATTATAAAGTTCCCGAAGACTTTGAACAACTGGTGTATTTGGGCTTGGTATTACAAGGACAAGGAATGCGTCATGGAATGGAGGCCCATCGCCGCAACCGTCCTTATTGTATGGGTACGCTTTATTGGCAGTTGAATGACAGTTGGCCGGTTGTTTCTTGGTCGAGCATCGATTATTATGGAAACTGGAAAGCCATGCACTATCAGGCAAAGAGGGCTTTCGCTCCGGTATTGGTAGATGCAATAAAAGAAGGGGATGATTTGAATATCTATGTAATGTCCGACAAGCTGGAAGCCGATAAAGATGTAACCCTTCAGTTGCGTCTGATGGATTTTGACGGAAAAGTATTAAAGAAAAAAGAGATAAAAGGGGAAGTGCCCGCTAATGCTTCTACCTTATATCATAAGGAGAAGTACGAGGGAATGACTCCTAATCCAAGGAATACTTTCTTATTGATGACACTGAAAAACAAGAAAGGAGAAGTATTGTCCGAAGAAACTTTTTATTTCAATTTTGCCAAAGACCAGGATTTGCCCAAGGCGGATATACGCTACAAGGTAAAGCAAATGGATGGAAAGTGTGAGATAACACTGTCTTCCAAACAGTTGGCAAGGGATGTGTTTATTGAAATCCCCAAGCAGTCAGATTCCAATTCCTTGACAGTATCTTCTCTTCAGGGAGCAAGGTTCTCTGATAATTTCTTCGACCTGTTGCCGGGACAAACGAAGAAAGTGGTAGTTACTTCGGAGGAACTGATGAAAGATGGGAAATTGGATATTCGTATCCATCAATTGAGTGATACTAACTAATCAATTATATATATTATGAAACATTTAATGAGCCTGGCAGGGCTGTCTGTGGCAGGTTTAATGCTTGTATCCTGCAACACACAAGTAAAAGAAGCAAATTATCAGGTTATCCCGTTACCGCAGGAAATCTCGGTAATGGAACAGGCTGCTCCGTTCATTTTGTCGGACGGTACAAAGATTATGTATCCCGAAGGTAATGAGAGGATGCAAAAGAATGCAGAGTTTTTGGCAAGTTATATCAAAGATTTGACCGGAAAGAGCCTGAGCGTACAAGCTGGTACGGAAGGCAAGGGAATTCTTCTGCAACTGGGGGGAAGTTCGGAAAATCCTGAAGGTTATCAATTAAAAGTAACGGATGCTAATGTGGTGATATCCGGTCCGACAGAAGCCGGAGTATTTTATGGTATCCAAACTTTGCGTAAGTCTATTCCGGTGGTGCAAGGCATGGATATAGCCCTTCCTGCAGTAGAAATCAGTGACTATCCCCGTTTTTCTTATCGTGGAGCACATTTGGATGTGTCTCGTCATTTCTTCCCGGTTGACTCGGTAAAACGTTTTATTGATATGTTGGCTTTGCATAATATCAATCGTTTTCACTGGCATATCTCTGATGATCAGGGATGGAGAATTGAAATTAAGAGTCGTCCCGAATTGACAGAAATCGGTTCAAAGAGAACAGAGACTGTAATCGGACATAATACAGGTAAATATGACGGTCAGCCTTATGGTGGTTTCTATACTCAGGAAGAAGCAAAAGAAATCGTAGCTTATGCTGCCGACCGGCACATTACGGTTATTCCCGAAATCGATATGCCGGGACACATGCAGGCTGCTTTGACTGCTTATCCGGAATTGGGATGTACAGGCGGTCCGTATGAAGTATGGAAAATATGGGGTATATCGGATGATGTACTGTGTGCCGGAAATGATGAGACACTGAAGTTTATTGACGATGTGTTGGGTGAAATCATTGAGATTTTCCCATCTGAATATATTCATGTAGGTGGTGACGAATGTCCGAAAGTGCGTTGGAAGACTTGTCCGAAATGTCAGGCACGTATCAAGGCATTGGGTATAAAAGGTGATAAGAAGCATTCTGCAGAGGCTTATTTACAGAGTTTCATTATTACTCATGCAGAGAAGTTCTTGAATGATAAAGGTCGTCAGATTATAGGCTGGGACGAGATTTTGGAAGGTGGATTGGCTCCTAACTCAACTGTTATGTCATGGCGTGGCTCGGCAGGAGGAATCAAAGCGGCCCAACTGGGACACGACGTGATAATGACACCCAACGACTATTGCTACTTTGATTATTACCAAAGTGAGGATACCCGGCACGAACCATTTGCCATCGGAGGCTTTGTCCCATTGGAAAAAGTATACAGTCTGAATCCTACCGCCTCACTGACCGAAGAACAAGCCAAGCACATACTCGGCGCACAAGCCAACCTTTGGACAGAATACATCCCGACCAGCGAGCAGGTAGAGTATATGGTTCTCCCCCGTATGGCCGCCCTTGCCGAAGTACAATGGACACAACAGGAAAAGAAAGATTATACAAACTTTACTACCCGACTGGCCGGACTCATCAGCCTCTACCGGAGAGACGGGCTCAACTACCGGGAACCCTTCCGACAGCAGGCAGACTCCACTGCTACCGAGAAGAAGTAATCAGAACTGGAAATAAATAAACGGCTGTATCTCCGAACTTTTCATCTGAATGACCAGATAGATTACAGCAAGCACCAGTACCGCCTTTCCCAACAAGGGAAGGCGGATTACTGTTTTTGTGCAGGCACGTTCCCAACTGTCGGGCACAAAATGCAGGAAATATCCCAATGCCATCAATGCGAACACTTCCCAATAGCCTGCCACCAACTGCGGGAAGAAAGATACATAAAACGCATAATCCAGTATGTTTGTCAAAGGCTTGATGTCTTTCCGGTAAACATCGATAGTATAGCTCAATGACTGGAAAGTGAAGAATGAGATACCCACAGGCAAGAATATATCGAGTGCGGTGAACTCTCCTCCCATCAGCGAGGCAATCACTCCTCCCAGGAAATTAGTGTATTTAAAATAAGCAAGAAGTCCCAGATTGACTCCCAGACTCAGCGTTACCAGCCCCTTACGCTTCCAACGCCCTTTGGTACGATCCATCCATTGCGCCAGCAGAAAGTCACAAACCGTGACCAAAGCCAACAGAAAAAAGTATGTACCACTACTCTTATAATAGAAATAATAAGAGAAAAGCGTTACAAACAGGATACGGGCTGTATACTTACGCTGCAACAGTGCATATACCACCATAAAGGCAGCAAACAGCCAGAGGAAGATACCACTACTGAATATCATCGGTGCCTGCGGATCGTAGGCAAGCACATCTTTTAAACGACTGAAGTCAATATCAATGGGAAACATAATCGTTATAAGCTTGGATAAAGGCCTGGTATAATAAATTTCCCTGCAGGATGTATCCTTCGGGTAAATAATGTACATGATCGGGACGCATCAGTTTCGCTTCCGTCCAGTTGGTGCAGGCACGTCGCTTGCCCCCTACTACATCGTACATATCCCAAACGAGCAGGCGGTGGTCTTTGGCGTAGCGACGAATCGTTTCTGCCGCTGTAACTGTGCGGGGATTGATGGCGTATGTCCGTTTCCGCCGTCTCTGCCGGAAACTTTCGTAAGAGCCCGGAGGAGTGGTCAGGAGAATGGGGATATTGGGAAGGCTGTCACGCAACAGTTTGATAAGCTCGTCCATCTGGTTATAATGCAGATTGACATTATACCGGCGATTGTGACTCTCGTTTGTTCCAAAAGAGAGAATCAGCAATTCGGGCTTCAAGGCTACAATATCCGCAATACGTCCCGGATGGGTAAACGTCAGACAAGTGGCTCCGTTCACTCCCATATCCGTATAAGAGACAGCCCCAAACGTTTCTTTCAGCAACGTTCCCGTAGTTTGCGGATAGATATGCCCCCGAATATGGCTGTCACCAATATGAAGAATACGCACCGTATCTTCGGAAAGGCCGGCACGCACCTGACGAAGCCGTTCAAATACGGGTGTCAACAAAGCAATGCTGTCGATAATCTCATTCCTGCCGGTTTCGCGGAAAGCGGAGGGAAAAGATGTCTGCACCGAGATCGTGTCATTTGCCCAGTTCATTTCCCGCAAAGGCTTTATGTGCTTCAAGGTCTTCCCCAATGGAGGACAAGCAGGGATACGGTCTTGCGCCATTCCCTCCGGAAGAAAAGAGAAAACTCCGGAGAAGACTAAGATAAAGACACGCAACAGGCTACTTTTGCTCATAAGCACGCCTCCTGTCATATTGTTCCTTACCGTATATCAATGTTTCATAAAGCAATCCGGCCAGATGCTTGCCTCCGCGGAAGTTGATATGCGTATAATCATAGTTCGCCATCGAAGGTTTGGCATGTACCAGATTCGCCATACTGCCCTCGCCGCCCATCGCTTCGAACATATTCCAAAAAGCAATGCCGCTCTCGGCAGCAATGTTCTGCTGATAGCGAATCAGGTTCTTGACTCCCGGCATAGTACGAAGTTCACCGTCTTCAGTCTTATAATCACGGTCACCGACACTTAACAGCAAAATACTCGCCTGTGGGAAACAGTTCTTCAGATGCTCGATAGAAGTAAGCAGCCCTTTCTGATAGTTATCATAATTGCGTCCACGCTCGGTAGCCACGTTCAATCCGTATTCAAGAATAATCAGGTCATAAGGACGTTGCTCGTTAAACTGACGGAGCATTTGTTGCGGAATACCACGCAATGACAAGCCGGAACTACCACGCAAAGAAAAGTTATCGAGAATGATTCCTTTCTTACCATCCATGGCCAATCCGTAGAAAAGGGTGGAGTCGGCACGATCTACCGTCCACCGTACAGAGCCGATACGCCCCTCTACAGAAATCTTTTGCAAATCACCGGAAGGTGCTAAAGAGTAGTTCTTATTCTCTCCCCGGTTCACACGTGCAGTAAGATGAACGGAATCTTTATTGCAGAAGAAAATCGAAGCTCGCTGGCAAGTGTCAAGAAGCGAAGCATATTTGCTTTGTCCTCTCAACTCGACGTATGCCCCTTCACGGGGAATAAAGTAATGTCCGGAAATACCTTGTTTCTTTTTATCGAAATAGACACTGTCCGTCACCGCATGGCTGGACCATCCCCCGAAGGTATGGCGCACAGTAGGACGATAGCCACTCGTCATCGAAGTAATCGTGACAAATCCCACACCACAACCGCCAAAACGCTTCTGAAGCATTTCGCGCAAATCAGCCGTAAATATATCCGCCTCTATGAAAGAATCACCGAAAACGGCTATACGCACCAGTCCGTCATCCTCCGGATTCGAAGAAGAAGTACGATCGAGTGCTTCATAAAAAGAAGCCATACCACAACGGGTGGAGTCACCGTAATCTTCAATACAAGTCATGCCTGCACGACATGTATCAACAAAAGCCGGCTTTACAACCGGAGGTAAAGGTATACTGTCAGAATCGGCTGCCGCCACTTCTTGCTTCGGATAGCGAAGATCACTTAAAATATCGACACGCCTCATCGTGTGTCCGTCGATTGTTATAGCCGGAAGCC
>ENA-OPSN01001088-OPSN01001088.1-human-gut-metagenome-genome-assembly--contig:-NODE-1088-length-12649-cov-2.593695_pt1 | contig 12649 bp, 10 predicted proteins | sample MGYA00241808_ERZ501907 | MGnify/ENA primary metagenome ERZ501907 (study PRJEB25962, sample SAMEA2042218) | human gut metagenome | biome: human gut; feature: human-associated habitat; material: faeces...
CGGATGCTCTTCATCCGCCACAACATCAAAATAGGCTTCACCTTCCAAACGTACAATTCTGCGTTTACCGGCAAAACGTACCGGATAAGTCAATTTGGAACCGGCATTCAAATGAACCGTAGTTCCATCTGCGAGGATTACGGTGTTTTCACCTCCACGAGGTATAACCAGTTCATTTGATTTAGCTGGTTGCTCTTCGACGTTTTTTTCCTCGTGTTGTGTTGTGACGGTAGGTTGGTAAGACAGCACCCCTTTCTTATATTTTACTTGAACACCGTCCACTATTACGCTCACTTCTTTCTTATCCACATCAATCACGCTGCCATCGGGCAAAGTCAGTTGTGCCTGTTGAGTTCCCGGCTGAATCAAGGCTTTTCCCTCTTCTTCCGGTGAGATATAATTCGACATGTAGAAAGAAAGAGCGACGGCTAAAGTAACGACAGCCGCAGCGGCCCACCACCAAACCCGGAGAGAACGACGCTTCTGTACTTTCGGCTCCATCCGCCCGATTTTCTGAAGAAAAGATTGATAGGCTTTCTTTGACGAATAATTCTGATATTCTCCAAAGGCAACTCTCAATGTCTCCCCATTCTGAAGTTGCCCATATACTTTTTGTAAGTCCGGACATTCCGCCAGCCGTTTTTCAAGGTCTTGTTGCTCCACTTCATTAGCTTCTCCCAAAAGAACCTTTCTCATCAAAGCGGCATCTTGATATACATTTTCGAACTTATTCATCTTATTATCTATTTTTTAATTAAATTGCAATTTCATCCTTGCTTTATTATAACTATACATAACTCATAGAAAAGGGTGACAAAAAGATGATCTTTTTTTGGAGAAGGAATATCCAACGAGGGATTTTAAAGAGAAAGATATAGCATTATGCTATCAAAATGAAGAAATACGGTTACATTTAACAAAGAAAACAAATCTTAATCAATCAATAAAAAGACAAAGAAGTATCAAATTGACTTTATTTCTTTTTAGAAAAATAAACAGAGAATTATAGAATGAATAGAGTCTCCCAGCTTTTCACGAAGAAATTTATAGCTACGGCTCTTTTGAGTTTTAACGGTATTGATACTTATTTCCAGACGTTCCGCTATTTCTTCCCAAGTATACCCTTCGATTCTCAACAGAATGATCCGGCGTTGCTCAGGCGGAAGTTCTTCAATATGGAAATACAACTGACGGATGATCTCTTCTTTCACTGTCAATGCATAAATCATATCCTCGTCTTGCCGACATTCTTCAGCAAAGGAACTTAGAATACTGTCATGAATCTGATTATTGCGTATATATAATAAGGTATTATTATAACAGGCACGATAAAGATAATTGGTAAGCTCTTTAATATCAGAAAAGGTACGCTTCCCTTCCCACACAGAAATAAAGACTTCCTGTACTAAATCTTCGACTGCATCAGGAACCGGCAATATCTTGGAAACATAAACACATAAAGCAGCATAAAAACGATCGTAGAAATCGCCCCACATCTTTTCATCCTTCCGGTTTACTCCCGCTACTATGGTGTCAATTTTATCGTTCATACTGTCACATTACCTGCGAAAAAAGGAAACAGAATTCACAAAAATCGCCGTAACTACTTACTTTTGCGATAATTATGGATGCAAATATATTGTTTTTTTTCAGAAACGCAGACCTTGCCGGCTTACAAAATAGAAAATAAAATGCAACAAGGTATAAAGACTAGCCTTAAAGAAGAATATAAAAACAAGAAATACTTCGATTAGTAACAACATTATTGGAACTAAAGTCATTACCAATCAAAATATGTCCGAGGCTTGATTATTTATTACTTTCTGATTATAATGACATATGCTGTTATTCACAGTCGTCACAAAGATATAACTACCTTATTCACAGACATCTTATGTGAACAAGCAGTATCATTCTCACTCTTCACAACCTTTCACCTTCTTCACCAAATACACATTACCCAATCTCGTATGCTGTCGGCTGATACCTGCTACGGTCAGAATTTGCGCCAGTTGGATAGGTGTACAGTTGCGAAGCACGGCGGGAAATCTCTTTTTTAATTCCTGATGAATAATAACAGCGGAGAGTGACAAGCAATCCGGTTCGTTCAACGTGGCAGGTGCGTATGTGTCGCGTACAATGTCTTCTATAGGGTTGACATGATAGTATGCCATGTTATGATATTGCAAAGCATGTTCTTCCTCCTTATTGAACCAGTGGCGGGCACCTGCAAGCAATTCCTCTTTCAGTTGGGCATAGATTTGTGAATATTCTATTCCGGTACAGTCAATATCATGTTCCGCTTCAATGCAGATGAATCTGCGGCTGCCTGTCGGATCGCACAGTAAGTCAGTCCGATTGCTCGTTCCGATGAAAGAGGCGATACGAGGAAGCGACCGGAAATTTTTCTGATAGGCTTTGCAAATGTTGAGGTTGGACATTTGCATCAGATTTTTCAGTAACGGCATCTTTTGCGCTCCGTATTTGTCAAATTCATCCATGTTCAGTAATCCCATCTCGGCTAGGAGGCGTTCGGGATTACCTTGTGCGGTTAATTTCAGATTATCCGAATAATAACGGGCCAGTTGTGGCGGCATTAGCATGCGGCAGAAAGTGGATTTATGCCGCCCTTGCTCTTCGCTGATAAGTATCGGGGCAACGCTGTTGGCTTGTACTTGGCTCATTCCCATCCATTGAGCAGTAAGCCCCAGCATCCAGATGTGAAAGCTTTTTATCCATATAGGAGCGTCGGATACTCGCTTCGCCAGAGACTTCAACCGATCCGTTCCGTCCCATGCAGGTAGTTCGTCCATATAAAGCCGGAAAGGATGGTAACTTTCCACTTGGGTGGAGTAGATGTATCTTTGAAGATCTTTGTCCCAGCAGTTGATTCCTTCTTTGTGGGCTTCTAGGCAGAAAGTATTCAGTTCTCGCTTGTCTATGCGGCAGAAAGGAATTTCTCGTTGGCCGAATGGCGAAATTCAGTTTCTTCGGTGAGTAGGTTGTAGCGGAAATCATATCGCACTTTCAAAAAGTCGATCACTTGTTGCGTCAGAAGGACGGGTTGCTTATGTATTTCCTGTTTATGTACTTCTTTCTTATCTGCTTCCTGCTCATGCAATTCTTGTATTTTTGGCTCTTCCTTTAAAGTGTTCGGTGAAACGATGACGTTTGACGATTCTTTCATTAATACCCGTATTCTTTTCGCCAAACGTTTCGAGTTATATTCTAATGTCTTCATATTTTTCTTCTTTTTAAATGAATAAATGTTGTTTTTTCGACCGGTTGATGCTGCTAAGGTATAACATGAAATATGGGGTTTGCAAGTATTTAACTAAGAAAATGTTTATTTTCTCCTGAAATGAAAAACAAGCTTTCTTATGGGGATAAGTCGTTACTTTGTCGTATCTTTAGTACTTGTTTAAGAGAAGCCGACTGGAGTTGTCCGGTTGGCTGACAATAGTTGACTGAACAGCCGATTCCAGTCGTCCGAATAGCCAATTAAAGTTGTCCTATGATGAAGTTACACACTTAAATTGATAAGAAGTAATGGCTATTGTGTTTGATTGGTATGAAAATCCTAATGCCTCTTCGGAAGAAGAAGAAGCGTTGCATCCACGTATCTTCATGAATGGAAAAGATACGGCACATCCTTACATACTAACGACTGTGAAGATGTGAAAGAAGCATATTTCTTAGAGTAATCACACGAAAGAGTTGATAGATTGAGACTTATCCTCATGTGAAGAGAATGAACAAACATTCAGTAAAGAAAATATATTGGCATAAAACTATATCCTGCATCGTCATATCCCATCAGACAGCCGAATGTATATTATTACCGGTGAACCTATTATTTACGAGAGCAAAGGGTACAAAAAAAAGAGCGAATCATTCCGCTCCACCTTTAAAGAATCCCCATAAATGGGATTCTTCTTTTTCTTCATCTTTCATTTACTCTTTACCTGAAAACGTCTTTTTCCTAATACCTAATCAAAACAATCTTTTTCCTAAAAACTAATCTTAAAATCTAATACCTTAATTTTATAAACTAATACCTTTTAATTATTACCTTTTTCTAATACCTAAAATATAAGTAGTTTCACAACTACACTGCAAAGGTATAGCTGTTTGCGAAAACAGCAAAAGCCATCATGCAAAAAATTACATTCAGACTTATTTTTTTGACTTATGTCAAGAGGTAGGGTAAATTTAGAGTGTAAACCTCACGTTTATTCCCACAACAATCCGTCTTCTCAACAAATCTTTCCTTTTACTCTCTAGTTGCATTCATAATTGAGCAAGTACACAACTAACAAAAAGAAAGCAAAACAGGGAATTTAAAACACAATCTATTACCATTCTATTTAAAAACATACAATCACAAAAAACAATAAGCGGGCTATTTTCGAACAATCTGCATATTTCTAACTCAAAATTACGGCGATTTTTTCAGTCAAACCGGATTCCTCCCCGGATTTTCAGAAGCAAAAACAGCTTGAAGATACAAGTCTCGCAACTTTTCCGTAACTTTGCAGCGTTTGATAATAAATAAGATAGGAATGGATTTTAAGTACGACGTAATTGTAATTGGTGCCGGACATGCTGGTTGTGAAGCAGCGGCAGCCGCAGCTAATTTAGGTTCCAAGACTTGTCTCATCACAATGGACATGAACAAGATTGGGCAGATGAGTTGCAACCCGGCTGTAGGAGGAATCGCCAAAGGACAAATTGTACGTGAAATAGATGCACTGGGTGGACAAATGGGATTGGTGACAGATGAAACAGCTATTCAGTTCCGAATCTTAAACCGTTCAAAAGGCCCCGCCATGTGGAGTCCTCGTGCCCAATGCGACCGCGCCAAGTTTATCTGGTCATGGCGCGAGAGACTGGAAAACACCCCCAACCTTCATATTTGGCAAGATACTGTATGCGAACTTCTCGTTGAAAACGGAGAGGTGACAGGACTCGTCACCGTCTGGGGAGTTACTTTCAAAGCAAAGTGCATCGTACTGACTGCGGGAACTTTCCTCAACGGACTGATGCACGTAGGACGCCACCAACTACCAGGCGGAAGAATGGCCGAACCGGCTTCCTATCAACTGACCGAATCTATCGCCCGCCATGGGATTACTTACGGAAGAATGAAGACTGGAACTCCGGTACGTATCGACGCACGCAGCGTGCACTTCGACCAAATGGAAACGCAAGACGGAGAATGTGACTTCCACAAGTTCTCTTTCATGAATACAAGTACACGTCATTTGAAACAACTCCAATGCTGGACATGCTATACAAATGAAGAAGTACATCGGATTTTACGTGATGGATTGCCGGACTCTCCCCTTTTCAACGGACAAATTCAAAGTATCGGCCCACGCTATTGCCCCAGCATAGAGACCAAGATTGTGACTTTCCCCGACAAAGACCAGCATCAGCTTTTCCTCGAACCGGAAGGAGAAACGACACAGGAATTATACCTCAATGGATTCTCCTCTTCGCTTCCAATGGATATACAGATTGCTGCCTTGAAAAAGATTCCCGCTTTCAAAGACTTGGTTATTTATCGTCCGGGATATGCAATTGAATATGACTACTTCGATCCGACACAATTAAAACATACGCTGGAATCGAAAGTTATTAAAAACTTGTTCTTTGCCGGACAAGTAAACGGAACCACCGGCTACGAAGAGGCCGGAGGACAAGGAGCAATAGCCGGAATCAATGCACACATTAATTGCCATGGTGGAGAAGAATTTACGTTGGCACGCGATGAAGCATATATCGGCGTATTAATCGACGATTTAGTTACCAAGGGAGTTGACGAACCTTACCGGATGTTTACTTCACGCGCAGAATACAGGATTCTGCTCCGTATGGACGATGCAGACATGAGACTTACCGAACGGGCATACAAACTCGGATTAGCCAAGGAAGACCGTTATCGGTTGATGAAAAGCAAAAAGGAAGCTGTGGAACAGATTATTTCTTTCGCACGAAATTATTCGATGAAACCGGCACTAATTAATGATGCGCTCGAAAAGATAGGAACAACTCCCCTGCGTCAAGGGTGCAAGTTGATAGAAATTCTAAACCGTCCGCAGGTGACAATTGAGAATATAATAGAACATGTTCCGGCGTTTCAACGGGAACTGGAGAAAGCGACAAGTTCGGATCAAGATCGAAAAGAAGAGATTCTCGAAGCGGCTGAAATTTTAATCAAGTATCAAGGATACATTGACAGAGAACGAATGATTGCTGAAAAGCTGGCACGCTTGGAGAGCATAAAGATCAAAGGAAAATTTGATTATTCCACCATTCAGTCCCTATCCACCGAAGCTCGGCAAAAGTTGGCAAAGATAGATCCGGAGACGATTGCGCAGGCGAGCAGAATTCCGGGAGTCTCTCCAAGTGACATCAACGTACTGCTCGTGCTTTCGGGACGATAGGCGGTAACGTTTCACGTGAAACAAAGCATTTAAAGAAACGATATAATTCAATGATTATGAGCAAAGAAACACTAATCAAAAGTATTCGGGAAATACCCGATTTTCCGATTCCCGGAATCCTGTTCTACGATGTCACTACCCTATTCAAAGATCCATGGTGTCTGCAGGAATTATCAAACATTATGTTTGACATGTATAAGGATAAAGGGATCACCAAAGTAGTAGGAATAGAATCAAGAGGTTTCATCATGGGACCGATTTTAGCCACCCGCCTAAATGCCGGCTTCATTCCTATCCGCAAGCCCGGCAAGTTACCGGCAGAAACGATTGAAGAAAGCTATGACAAGGAATACGGAAAGGACACCGTGCAAATTCACAAAGACGCACTGGATGAGAATGACGTAGTTCTATTACACGACGACTTGCTGGCAACAGGAGGTACGATGAAAGCGGCTTGCGAATTGGTGAAAAGATTAAAACCTAAAAAGGTATATGTGAACTTCATCATTGAATTGAAAGAACTGAATGGGAAATCAGTATTCGGAGACGACGTAGAAGTAGAATCGGAATTGACTTTATAAAGGATTTGCATCTATATTGCAGAGAATATGTCAAAAGTAAGCAGCTAGCGATCTCTCATACCTAACGATTATGAATGTAGAACCGGAAAGCAAAACCAATGAATATCTGAAAGGGATTGTAGCCAACCTTCCCGAGAAACCGGGTATTTACCAATACCTGAATACGGAAGGAACGATTATATACGTTGGAAAGGCAAAAAATCTAAAGAAAAGAGTCTATTCTTATTTCAGCAAAGAGCATGAGCCGGGAAAGACGCGAGTACTGGTCAGCAAAATCGCTGATATTCGCTATATCGTAGTCAACACAGAAGAAGATGCGTTATTGCTGGAGAATAATCTGATAAAGAAATATAAGCCGCGCTACAACGTTCTGTTAAAGGACGACAAGACCTACCCTTCTATTTGCGTGCAGAATGAATACTTTCCGAGAGTCTTCAAAACAAGAAAGGTTATCAGGAACGGCTCCTCTTATTATGGCCCGTACAGTCACATTCCATCAATGTATGCGGTATTGGACCTGATAAAGCATTTATATCCCTTGCGCACATGCAATTTAAACCTAAGTCCGGAAAACATACGGGCGGGCAAATTTAATGTATGTCTGGAATATCATATAAAAAACTGCGCCGGGCCATGCATCGGATTGCAATCACAGGAAGAATATCTCAAAAACATAGATGAAATCAAAGAAATCCTGAAAGGGAATACACAAGATATCAGCCGTATGTTGCTGGAAAAGATGCAGACGTTGGCCGGCGAAATGAAGTTTGAAGAGGCACAGAAGGTTAAAGAGAAGTATCTTTTGATTGAGAGTTATCGTTCGAAATCGGAAGTAGTAAGCTCCGTATTGCACAATATCGACGTATTCTCAATCGAAGAAGACGAGTCGAACTCTGCTTTCATCAATTATCTGCACATTACAAATGGTGCTATCAATCAGGCTTTCACGTTCGAATACAAAAAGAAGCTGAACGAATCAAAAGAGGAGCTTTTAAGACTTGGTATTATCGAAATGCGGGAACGCTACAAAAGCCAATCCAGAGAGATTATAGTGCCTTTTGAACTCGATTTGGAGTTAAACAATGTCGTATTTACCGTTCCACAGCGGGGAGATAAGAAGAAATTGCTGGATCTTTCGGTTCTAAACGTGAAACAGTACAAGGCTGATCGCCTAAAACAGGCGGAAAAATTGAATCCGGAGCAAAGAAGCATGCGTTTAATGAAAGAAATTCAGCAAGAGTTGCATTTGGAAAGACCGCCGCTACAAATCGAGTGTTTTGACAACTCAAACATACAGGGTTCTGATGCCGTGGCAGCTTGTGTTGTATTTAAGAAGGCCAAGCCATCAAAGAAAGATTACCGGAAATACAATATAAAGACGGTTGTAGGGCCTGATGACTATGCTTCCATGAAAGAGGTCGTCAGAAGGCGTTATCAACGCGCTATCGAAGAGAATTCTCCTCTACCCGACCTGATTATCACTGATGGTGGAAAAGGCCAAATGGAGGTCGTTAGAGAGGTCATTGAAGACGAACTGAATCTGGCTATTCCTATTGCCGGACTGGCAAAGGACAACCGCCACCGCACATCAGAACTGCTTTTTGGATTTCCTCCGCAAACGATTGGCATCAAACAGCAAAGCCCATTATTCCGTCTGCTGACACAGATTCAGGATGAAGTACACCGTTTTGCTATTAGTTTCCATCGTGATAAACGCAGCAAAAGACAAGTTGCGTCCGCACTGGATAATATCAAAGGTATCGGAGAAAAGACAAAAACAGCACTTTTGAAAGAGTTTAAGAGCGTAAAACGAATAAAAGAAGCCTCTTTTGAGGAGATTGCCGTTATCATCGGAGAAGCGAAAGCCAAGACCGTAAAAGAGGGATTAAGCAATGAATCATCAAAAAATGAATAAGAAGCCGGCGGAGTGGAGCCAGTTATCTTCCTATCATTTTTAGGCCTAAATAATAAGCCATTAAAGCTTTCGGCAAAACCTTATAATATTTTCCTGTCAACACACCGTTTTCTCTTTCGAATTTTGTAAATTTGCCTTTCCTAACCACGAAATAGAATAAATAACAATGCGAATAGTTATACAACGGGTAAGCCATGCGTCAGTAACCATTGAAGGACACTGCAAATCGTCCATCGGAAAAGGGATGCTGATATTAGTTGGCATCGAAGAATCAGACGGGCAGGAAGACATCGACTGGCTCTGCAAAAAGATAGTAAATCTACGTATCTTCGACGATGAAAATGGGGTGATGAACAAGTCTATTTTAGAAGATGGAGGCGAAATTTTAGTTATCAGCCAGTTCACGCTACACGCTTCTACCAAAAAGGGAAATCGCCCCTCCTACATCAAAGCTGCCAAACCGGATGTCTCTATCCCACTCTACGAGCAATTCTGCAAAGATTTAAGCGGTGCACTGGGAAAAGAAATAGGCACAGGAATCTTTGGAGCAGACATGAAAGTTGAACTTTTAAACGACGGTCCTGTTACTATATGCATGGATACCAAAAACAAAGAATAGATATTCCATACTAATCACTAATCATTAAAAAAATGACTCTGGAAGAAGCACAGAAACAAGTGGACCAATGGGTGAAAACATACGGTGTCCGCTACTTCAGCGAGTTGACTAATATGGCAGTCCTGACGGAAGAAGTAGGAGAACTGGCCCGTGTCATGGCCCGCAAATATGGCGACCAATCCTTCAAGGAAGGAGAAAAAGACAACATAGATGAAGAGATAGCAGACGTCTTATGGGTGCTTCTCTGCATCGCCAACCAGACGGGAGTAGACATCACTGACGCTTTCCGGAAAAGCATGGAGAAGAAAACGAAACGAGATAATAAAAGACATATCAACAACCCAAAACTGAAAGATCATGGAAGAGAATAACTCACAGCCCAACAAGTACAAGGCCGCATTGGCAAAGTATAATACCAATCTGAGCGATGCAGATATTCAAGCTCGCGTAGCTGAATTGATTGAGAAAAAAGTGCCGGAGAACAACACGGAGGACGTTAAGAAATTCCTGTTCAACTGCATTGATCTGACCACTCTGAACAGTACGGACAGCGACGAAAGCGTGATGCACTTTACTGAAAAAGTCAATCAGTTTGACGACGAATATCCTGATCTGAAAAACGTAGCAGCCATCTGTGTGTACCCCAACTTTGCAGCCATCGTTAAAAACACGCTGGAAGTAGACGGAGTCAATATCGCCTGTGTATCAGGAGGTTTCCCCTCTTCACAGACATTCATTGAAGTGAAAGTGGCAGAAACAGCACTGGCCATTGCAGACGGTGCAGACGAAATAGATATTGTGATTTCCATCGGCAAATTCCTTAGCGGAGACTACGAAGGAATGTGCGAAGAAATACAGGAACTAAAAGAAGTTTGCAAGGAACGCCACCTCAAAGTAATCCTCGAAACAGGCGCATTAAAGAGTGCTTCCAACATCAAGAAAGCCTCTATCCTATCCATGTATTCGGGCGCAGACTTTATCAAGACGTCTACCGGAAAGCAGCAGCCTGCCGCAACGCCGGAAGCCGCTTACGTGATGTGTGAAGCTATCAAAGAATACTATCAGAAGACAGGAAACAAGATTGGATTCAAACCAGCAGGTGGTATCAACACTGTTAACGATGCGATTATTTACTACACTATTGTAAAAGAACTATTAGGTGAAGAATGGCTGGATAATCAACTGTTCCGCTTGGGAACCAGCCGTTTAGCCAACCTCCTCCTTTCCGACATCAAAGGCGAAGAAATCAAGTTCTTCTAAAAATTAAAGGCTACATTAGCAATCAAATACGCCTTACCGCGCGACTCCCGTATCACGGGAATCGACGCGGTATTTTTTATTTAAGAAAAACTAAAGATAGTTACTGGGCAATTCGGAAAAATAATTATCTTTGTAAATGGTTTAGCGATGAAAATATAGCTAATTAGTTATATTAGAGAACGTTTCATTTATTACCAGTTCCTGGAATTCGGCAAAATTCAAAGTTATGAATGGTAATAAGCAAACGGGTCTCACGCACCTTCATGTATATACTTTTGTTATATATCGAACGGAGCGTGAGACTGTTGCTTATATGTCGTCATAACGGTTTGCCGAAACCCCAGGAAAAGACATATTGCAGCAGTTCTCACGCTTTTTTTAGTTAACCATAAGTGATAAAGAGTATAAAATGAAGTTACACACAAAGAGTTTACGTTTTAACCATAACCCCTTAAACCTGATACTCGGTGCCAGAAGAAAACAAGGACTGCGCATCGGCTATATGGAAGCTGCATTAAACGGCTTCTATCTCAACTGCATAAAAACCGGAGTACATCCGCAGCAACTAGCCCAACTGCTATCGGAGAAATTCCATTGTATAGACACCATTTCTTCCAGCCAGTTATTTCTGTTTCTCATCAACGAAGGAAACAGGTCTTCATACGCTATCATGCTCCCCTATTTGCTCTCTACAGAGAACTTACAGCAGTTTGAAAACACCATCCGCGAACGCTTCTATGGAATAGACCGCTTCATTCAGCAAGGCAGAAATCTATACAATTTCAAAGAGTATATAGAAGAAAGAGGAGATCCGATTGTATGGATTAATGACTTGGAGAGAGGGGTTATCGGATGGGATATGGCACAAGTAGTCGGGCTGGCACGGGCTGCCAAAGACTGCGGTTACATCTCCAGAGAACAAGCTTGGGAATACATCGAACAAGCAAGCGCAGCGTGTGCCGAAATCCTCCGCACACCGGAAGAAATAGACAAGAGTTTCCTCATCGGAGGAGCGATGAAATCGAATAAAATAGAAGATTGGGAGGAATTAATCCTATGCTACTCTCTTCTCAGAAACAGCAGAGAGTAGTTATTTCTCACGGTCGACCACATAGTCCAGATAAGTCCGGAGGGCCACACAGATATTGGATTCAGGCAGAGAAGCCAGCAAATCAAATGCTTTCTTTTTATATTGTTCTATGATCCGACAGGCATATTCAATACCGCCATTCTCCTTGGTAAATTGAATCAGACGAACAATTTCATCGGGAGTAGCCGTACCTTCCTTCACCTTCAACGCTGTTTGCTCCGCCCATTCATCTTTCGTAGTATTCAATGCATACAGGACAGGCAGCGTCAGCTTACCTTCAAGCATGTCATTACCGGTCGGCTTACCGATTTTCTTGCTATCAAAGTAGTCGAAAATATCATCTTTAATCTGGAAGCAGATGCCGATATATTCACCCAGCAGACGGGCAAAAGCAACTTCTTCTTCCCCCACCTCTACCGACAGGGCAGCCGCCTCGGCACAAGCAGCGAAAAGTGCCGCCGTTTTTTTACGTATTACATCAAAATAAACTTCCTCCGAGAAGCTATGATTACTTACATTCGAAAGTTGAAGCAACTCTCCTTCAGCAAGCTTCTGCCCCAGCGAGGATACCAGACGGATAATCTTATAATTATTGGTCTGCTCGGCATGCACCAGACTGGTAGCCAAAAGATAATCACCCGCCAGTACAGATACCTTATTATTGAAAACAGCATTCACCGAAAGCTGGCCGCGACGTTCGGTGCTCTCGTCGACTACGTCGTCGTGCACCAGACT
>ENA-OPSN01001090-OPSN01001090.1-human-gut-metagenome-genome-assembly--contig:-NODE-1090-length-12641-cov-2.783728_pt1 | contig 12641 bp, 8 predicted proteins | sample MGYA00241808_ERZ501907 | MGnify/ENA primary metagenome ERZ501907 (study PRJEB25962, sample SAMEA2042218) | human gut metagenome | biome: human gut; feature: human-associated habitat; material: faeces...
GCCAAGCGTCATTCGTATATCGACATCGATAAAGTGGGTATTTGCGGGCATTCCGGAGGAGGATTTATGGCGGCGGCGTCTCTCCTTACATATCCCGACTTTTACAAGGCGGCAGTCTCTTGCTCTGGAAACCATGACAACAGTATCTACAATCGTGGTTGGGGAGAATGCTACAACGGTGTGAGAGAAGTAGAAAAGGTGGTGAAAGATAGTCTTGGGAATGAAAAGAAAGAGTATGAGTATAAATTCAGCGTGAAGTCTAACGCAGAACTTGCAAAGAATCTGAAAGGAAATTTGATGCTTGTGACCGGAGACATGGATAAGAATGTGAATCCTGCTCATACTTACCGTTTGGCGCAAGCTTTGATTGAAGCCGGAAAAGACTTTGATATGCTTGTGATTCCCGGAGCTGGACATGGATATGGTTCTGCTGATGAATATTTTGAGAAAAAGATGTTCCGCTTTTTCGCCAAGCATTTGCTAGGTGATACACGGTCAGATTATTGGGGAGATATCAACCGTAATAAATAAGATTAAGATATAACGTTTATGAAAGACGCTCGTTTTAGGTGTTTGTGCTTGATAATGTTTATGTCAATATGCGGCATTGCCGGTGCACAGCAGAAAGCGAATTATCAGTTGGGGGAGAAGTTTCGTCTATTAACTCAGAACCCTATTAGTAAGTATTCGACAAGTATTCATCCGACCTTTATCAACGATACGGATTGTTTTTACTATTCTTTTACTACAAGTGACGGAAAAAAAATATTATTATGTCAATCCACAAAAGAAGGAGAAACGTTTATTGTTTGATACCCCTGAGTTGTTGAGTAAGATTGCTGTCTATACAGGGAAATCTTATTCTCCTGCGAATGTGTATTTGTCATTCACGTTTGAAAGTGACAATGAAACGATGCGTTTTGATTTTGACCGTGAGTTTTATACGTATAATATGCGTACGAAAAAGGTGAAAAAGTTAGGAGAGAAATCATCCTATGCGAAAAGCGACCCATATTGGATGAAATATTCTCCGGACAGCCTTTTCTTTTTGTATGCGGAACGGCATAATTTGTATTTTGTTGGTAATGGCAAAAAAGGACAGGATACGATCCCGATACAGTTAACTACTGATGGTGTTACGAATTATACTTTTAATCGTGAAGACGAAGGTGAGTCAGGAGGAAGATGTGGAGCTGAATCTGCTCATTGGATTCCGGGCACTCATCGTTTTTATGCGGTGCGTGAGGATAACAGGAAAGTACGCGATTTATGGCTGATTAATTCTTTGTCTACTCCTTCTCCTGAATTGAAAACATATAAAGCTGAACTGGCAGGTGATAAGCATGTCACTCAATATGAATTATTGATTGGAGATGTTGATACCCGTGAAGTGAAGAAGATTGATATTAACCGTTGGCCGGATCAGTATATTGATGTGCTATATATGTCAAAAGATGGAAAACGTTTGTACTTCCAGCGTTATAATCGTCCGTGGAATCAATCGGATATTTGCGAGGTAGACGTTGAAACTGGAAAAGTACGTGTGGTGATACATGAGGAAGATAAACCATATCTTGATTATCAGATGCGCAACGTTTCTTTTCTAAATGATGGAAAAGAAATCCTGTTCCGTTCCGAACGCACCGGATGGGGACATTATTACCTGTATGATACAGCAACGGGAAGCTTGAAGAATCAATTGACTGACGGTACTTGGGTAGCCGGTCCGGTCGCGAAGATTGATACGGTAGGGCGGAAAATGTACTTTTATGGGTTTGGTCGTGAGAAAGGGATTGATCCTTATTACTATATTCTTTATGAAGCGCAACTTGATCGTCCGAATGTTCTCCGAAAACTGACTGCGGAAAACGCATCGCATGATGTGCATATCTCTCCTTCGGGACGCTATATGGTGGACTCATACTCTACCGTGTCACGAGAGCCGGTGAATGTGGTTCGTAACCGAAAGGGGAAGGTGATTATGACATTGGAGAAACCGGATTTGCGACCTGTGTATGATTTGGGATGGAAAGCACCGGAACGGTTTAAAGTGAAAGCCGCCGATGGGGTTACAGACCTTTATGGGGTTATGTGGAAACCTGCGGATTTCGATTCGACCAAGGTGTATCCGATTATTTCAAATGTCTATCCCGGACCGTTTTATGAGTATGTGCCTACGCGTTTCACAATTAATGACGATTATAATACTCGTTTGGCACAATTGGGATTTATTGTGATAACCGTTGGGCATAGAGGCGGTACTCCTATACGGGGAAAGGCTTATCATACCTATGGATATGGCAAGCAACGCGACTATCCGCTGGCGGATGATAAATATGCGATTGAGCAATTGGCAACCCGTTATCCGTTCATAGATGGTACGAAGGTGGGGATTTACGGACATTCAGGAGGCGGTTTCATGTCTGCTTCTGCTATTTGTACGTATCCTGAGTTTTATTCGGCGGCAGTTTCGTCTGCCGGCAATCATGATAACCGGATTTACAATAAAGGGTGGGTGGAGATTCACTTTGGAGTAAAGGAAAAGGTGAAAACGGTCAAAGATAGTTTGGGAGTGGAACATACCACCTATGAATATAGTGTTGAAACCCGTCCTAATCAAGAACTGGTGAAGAACTATAAACATGGTTTGTTATTGTTTACCGGCGCCATGGATAAGACAGTAAACCCGGCTAATACGTTGCGTATGGCTGATGCCTTGATTAAAGCCGGTAAAGATTTTGATATGTATGTGTTGCCTAAATCTACTCATGGTTTCTTTGGAGAATCAGAAGACTTTTTTGAGCATAAGATGTGGCGCCATTTCGCTCGTTTGCTGTTGCATGATGATTCGGCTGAAGCGGATGTTGATTTGAACAAGAATATGATTAACGGTGATAAAAGAAGGTAATAGATGATGAATCGGATAATAGTAGGATTAGGAGTGGGCTTGTTGTTCGGACTTACTCAAAGTACGGATGCGCAACAGCAAAAGAAAGCTTTAGATATCAATGCTTGTATGTCATGGAAGCGTGTTGATTCTCCGGAGATATCTTCGACAGGAAGGTGGGTTACGTATCGCGTTGTTTCAATGGAATATAATCCGGAAGATAAGGAGGCGAAAACGTTACACTTGTTTGATTCGCGTACACGGGAGGAGGTATTGTTGCCGAATGTAGAAAGATTGGAATTTTACAATTCGGATCAGGCTGCCTATTATCAGATGGCAGATTCCGCAGGAAATATGAAAACAATGCTTATGGAACTTCCTTCGGGAATCAGAAAGGAGTGGGTATACAAGGAAGCTTTCCGGCCTGTAGCGGGAGCTCCTTACTCTGTTTCTATGACCAACGTACCAAAGGATACATTGAACCACATTCCGTCATTTGATCGTTTGGTGATTCGTCATTTGAAGACAGGAGTGGCTTTTCATATTGACAGTATTGGTTATCATAGTTTATATAATCAAGGTCGCTCTATTCTTTTCATCCGTAAACAGGCAAAAGGAAATGCTTTGTGTTATGGTCCGTTGGCAGGTCCTTACCGAACTATTTATGAAAGTGCTGTCAAGAAAGAACCTTCTTCTTTCCGATTTGACGAGAACCGGATGAACGGAGAGTTTACGGTAAATGACTCGCTATGGTATAATTTTTCTTTGAAGAATAATACCTGTGATCTAATATTCGACCGTAAAGAGATTGCTATTCCTGCCGGAATGGAGATTGTTCATGCCAATTTGTCTCGTCACCAGAAGTTTCTGACGCTGCAAATTAGGCCATTGCTTCCAAAAACGGACAAGGATAAGCAGGAAGATGAACCGAAACCGGATAAAAGTTTTGAATTGGAGTTATGGACTTGGAATGAATATGAGGTGCCTACTTTGCAGACTCGAAGCCGTTACTATCGTCCCGAGTACTCTAAATATATCTACGATATAGCTTCGAAAAAATTGACGGAAGTAGCTCCCGGTCATGTTGATTTATTCGAGCCGGATTGGGCGGATGAGATTCATTATGTGCTTTATACGGATGAGACTCCTTACCGTATGCAGAAAGAGTGGCTTGATAAAGTGCCATTTGACATATATGCTGTAAATGTGCATAGCGGAGAAAAGAAACTGGTGGGACGTAGCTATCGGAGTACTCCGAAATGGTCGGTGAATGGAAAGTGGGCAGTCATGTACGATCCGATTGCGAAAAATTGGAATAAGTTTGATGGAACTACGGGTAGGGTGACTGATATTTCGACTGCAATCGGCTATCCGGTGTTTGACGAGGATTATGATAAACCTGCGCCTGCACCTGCTTACGGTATTGCGGGTTGGACTGCTGATGGAAACAGTGTGTTGATTTACGATGCGTATGATTGGTGGAAGATAGACCTGACCGGTGAGTGTCAGCCGGAATGTTTTACGAAGGGATATGGTCGTAAGAATCGGAAATCTATCCGTAAAATGACTAGTAATATTGATAAGGAAGTGTTTGCACCGGATGAAAAAATAGTAGTGAGCTTGTGGGACGAAGATACGAAAGATCAAGGGGTGTATCAGATTGATATGAAAGGTCGTCTAAAGAGGTTGATGGAAGGTTCTTATCTATACACTGTTCATCGTTTTTCTGACAATCGGAAATATTGTATATGGAATCGTCAGAACATATCTGAATTCCGTGATCTGTGGTGGAGTAAATCGGATTTTTCCGATCCTGTTCGCATAACAAATGTCAATCCTCAACAAAGTGAATATAAGTGGGGAACTGCAAAACTGGTGGAATGGACTAACTACGAGAATAAATCTAATAAAGGAATACTTTATCTTCCGGAAGACTATGATGCTGATAAAGAATATCCTGTATTGGTGCAATTTTATGAAACACATTCTGGCGGATTGAATGTGTATCATGCTCCTATGCTGAGTAGTGCAATGGCAGATGTAATATACTTTGTAAGTAACGGTTATATTGTATTTATGCCGGATGTACATTTCACCATAGGAACACCAGGGCAGAGCTGTTATGATGCCGTAGTGAGCGGAACGAAATACTTGATAGAGCAGCGGATAGCACATCCGGGCAAGATCGGTCTTCAGGGGCATAGCTGGTCGGGCTTTCAAACGAGTTTTTTAGTCACAAAGACTGATTTATTTGCTTGTGCTAATATTGGTGCTCCTATTACTGATATGGTAACCGGCTATTTAGGTATTCGCAATGGTAGCGGTTTGCCACGTTACTTCATGTATGAAGAGACGCAAAGTCGTATGGGAAAAACTCTGTGGGAAGCTAAAGACAAGTATTTGGCAAACTCGGCTATAGTGGAGGCGGATAAGATACATACCCCCTTGTTAATCTGGCATAATGATAAGGATGAGGCTGTTCCTTATGAGCAAGGGCGTGCTTTGTATTTGGCTATGCGCCGCTTACAACGACCGGCATGGCATCTTAATTATAAAGGTGAAGGCCATTTTCTTGGCAATCAGGCGGCTCAGAAGGACTGGACTATCCGGATGATGCAATTCTTCGATTATTATCTGAAAGGAACAAAAGAACCGCGTTGGATGAAAGAAGGCATTCATTTGAGAGAACGCGGGATTGATCAGAAATATGATTACTAAATGAATAAATATTGACAAAAGATGAAGAAATTATTAACAGTAATTATGGCTTTAGCCTGTTTTGCATTAACGAGCTACGCTCAAAAAAATGTAGAAAAACAACTGATAGGTAAGTGGTGTAATCCTTATACTTATCAGTCTACCGGTGAACTCAAAGGATTCCATTTTCAGAAGAATGGCAAATGTTCCGCTATCAACGTGCCATCTTTAGATCTTAGAACATGGAAGATAGACAAGGACGGTTATTTGATAATCGAAGGGTTTAGCACAGAGGATGATGGAAGAACGGAAGTGTATAAAACGCGGGAACGTATTGAAAAACTGACATCTGATTCGTTGCGGTTGGTGATGAAAGAATCAAGTCCTCGGCTGGTTTTTCTGTATGTGAATAAAAAAACAATCAAGAAATTGGTTACTCCGGAAGTAGCTCCTGATAAGAAGTAATAAATCTCTCTCTTAAATAATTTAGTGTTTAATATTAGCATGTTGTTGCTAATGAAAGCGCCTCGTCGTAGTGATTACGATAGGGTGCTTTTTATTTTTTAGTATCAGAGTTGTAACTTGTTTTGTAAATCTTTATGTAGGGCTTTATCAAATTCTTGCGATATGCTCTAAATGATTTTATAGTGTATTTAGTATGGAATATCGCTATTTAATTGTATTTTTGGCACAAAATGCCCAAAATGGATAGCAAAGAGATTTCCATAGAACAGATAAATAAACTGGATGCTACAGCTTTCCGTATACTTTATAAGACTTATTATAAGGCATTGGTTTGTTATGCAATACAAATAACAGGGGAATCTGGAGTTGCGGAGGATATTGTACAAGAACTGTTTTCTACTATTTGGGAAAGGCAAATGTCATTTAAGTCATTGGTGTCATTTAAGGCCTATTTATATAATTCCGTCCGGACTGCTTCAATTGATTATCTCAAGCATAAGGATGTTGAATTTGATTATTTGCAAAAGATTATCGAATCACATCAGGCATACAGAGTCGGAGATGAGGAAGAAGATGATTTCTTCACAGAGGAGATCTTTCGTCAACTTTTTATGACCATTGACTCTTTGCCGGAACGTTGCAAGCAAGTCTTTTTGTTGTATATGGAAGGTAAGAAGAATGAGGAAATAGCAGCCGCACTTTATGTTTCTCTCGAGACCGTTAAGACACAAAAGAAACGGGCAATGTCTTTTCTCAGGAAAAAATTAGGTTCATATCATTTTGCACTGCTTTTGTCTATTCTTCCATAAAAAAGATGTTTCCTGAAAAAAAATAGCTTTAACTTGTCCCTCATTTTATTTGTTTAGTCGTCTTTTATATAATAATGCAAAATATATAATGGAACGCAAAAGAAATATAAATTCTGTAATTCATGATCAACTACTAGGACAGCTTTCAGAAGAAGAAAAGAAACGATTGCAGGCTTGGATTGAAAGTTCTCTAGAAAATAAAAAGAATTATGAATGTCTAATGCAAGATACTGAGTTGTCTGAAAGATATCGTCAGTTTGCAACAGTAGACGAGGAACAGGCTTGGGAAATCTTTCAGGAAAAACATTTTCAAGTTCGTAGAATCTATCGCAGGATGCTTTGGAAATATGCTGCTATCCTTATGATACCTATAATTATTGGTGCTGCTATTTGGATGGGAATGTGGCGAAATGCCGATATCGGACCCGTAAGAGCACAGGACGATCAATTGGCAATGTTGCGGTCGGAAAAGATGGGAAAGCAGAAAGCTACTCTTGTATTGCCCGGTGGGCAGGAAGTTGAATTGAAATCGGTTACCAATCAATCATTGCAGGACTCGGCTATCTTGTCGGTGCCCTCTTCTAAAGTTGTGAAAGAAACGCAATCAGAAAATGAAGAAATCTCTGTTACTGACAATAATAAATTAGTCACTTATGATGATAGTGAATTTTGGCTCACCTTTGAGGATGGAACAAAAGTTCATTTGAATTATAATACGACTTTAAAGTATCCGTCGCATTTTAGTGCAGTTAGCCGTACTGTTTATTTGGACGGAGAGGCTTATTTTCAAATAGCTAAAGATGATAAACGTCCGTTTCGGGTTATAACGGCAAATGGAATTGTCAAGCAATATGGTACCTCTTTTAATGTCAATACACATGTAGCCGGAGTCACGAAAGTGGTACTGGTGGAAGGGTCTATCAGTGTTCTTCCTAATCAAGGAGATGAGCATAAGATACATCCGGGAGAACTGGCTGTATTAAATGGAGTAACACAGGAGGTTCAAATCAGTAAGGTAGATATAGAGCCTTATATTGCTTGGAATAGTGGACGTTTTGTATTTGATAATTGTTCTTTGGAAACTCTTATGGAGGTGATATCTCGTTGGTATGATAAGAAAGTTATGTTTGAAGATGAAGATATAAAGACAATACGTTTTACCGGTGATCTTGATCGTTACGGTTCCATAATTCCTATATTAAAAGCAATTCAAAGAGTTACTCATCTGAAAATGGATGTTGAGGGCGAAGCTATTATTATTAGAAGAGAATAAAACTATTATTAACCACATTTACTAAAAAAGGAGGAGGCCATGCAAATAAAAAGGGCCAGAGAGCGTATTGTGATGTCTCTCTGTATTATTTTTCTGTTGTTCGCACCGATATCGGCAACAGCGCAGTCTAATTCAATGAAAGTATCCCTTAATTTAAAGTCTGCATCAGTTAAAGAGTTTTTTGATGCAGTGAAAGCTCAGACAGGTTTGAACTTTATTTATAACACTGAGCAAGTAAAGAGTATGTCTCGTATCACGATCCAAAGTAAGGGGCAACCTATCACTGAAGTTTTGGATAAAGTATTGGCTAATACAGGCTATACTTACGAGATTGAAGGCAATATTGTGACTATTGTATATCAACAGCCAAAAGAAATGAAAAAAACTTTCACTGGAGTTGTTGTAGACGAAGGAGGGGAACCCTTGCCCGGTGTTACTGTTCTGATTATAGGGAAAGAGAAGAATATCGGTACGATGACGGATGCGGAAGGGGCTTTTTCTTTGGGGCTGCCTAACAAGGATGTTATTGTGCGTATCTCTTTCGTCGGGATGCAACCGATAGAAATCAATACTGCAAAGTTGAATTTGGACAAGACACATACATTTCGGTTGAAACCGGACTCAAAGCAATTGGACGAAGTGGTGGTGACCGGCTATGCGAAAATCAGCAAGAACAGTTTTACAGGTACGTCTGTAACGGTATCTGCCGACCAACTGATGTCTGTTTCAAAGACAAATGTATTAGGAGCTTTACAGGTTTTTGATCCTTCTTTCCGTATCGCAGAAAATAATTTGATGGGTTCTAATCCGAACAACGTCCCCGAGCTTTACATCCGTGGACGTTCCGGCATCGGGACAACAGAACTGGACGCGGAGAGTCTCTCAAAATCGGCATTAAAGAATAATCCGAATCTTCCTACATTTATCATGGACGGTTTCGAAATCAGTGTACAAAAACTGTATGATATGGATCCGAGCCGTATTGAAAGTATAACAATTTTGAAAGATGCGGCCGCTACAGCTATGTATGGTTCACGTGCTGCTAATGGGGTGGTTATTATTACAACTGTGACTCCGAAACCGGGAAAAATAAATGTGAATTATAATTTTACCGGTACATTGGAATATCCGGATCTAACAGATTATAATTTAATGAACGCTCGGGAGAAACTGCAGACAGAGGTAGCTGCAGGATTGTTTAAAGCCGACCCGGAAAGTAATACATTTGTTTTCGATCAAGCATCATTGGATGGAGTTTATAATAAGAAACTGAATAATGTAGTTCGTGGGGTAGATACTTATTGGTTGTCAAAACCCTTGCGTACTGTGTTTAACCACAAGCATAGTCTTTATTTAGATGGTGGAACAGATGATTTACGATGGGGAGTTGACCTTTCTTATAATAAGGATGCCGGTGTGATGAAGGAATCCTATCGCGATCGTATGTCTGCCGGTCTGTCATTATCTTATCGTTTGGGCTCTTTTCAGTTACGTAATTATTTCTCATACACTTACACGAATTCGGCAGATTCTCCTTATGGCAGCTTTTCTGATTATACGTCCAAACTGCCTTATGATGAATATCAGGATGAATTTGGAAATTATCTGAAGACAACTTATGGCTGGAACGGCACAAGCGGTTCGGAAAACCCTTTGTATGAGGCTACACTTGGTAATTATAGCCGCGATAAATCATGGGAGTTAATCAATAATGTTGAGTTGTTGTGAAATATCAATCACTATTGGCTGTTAAAAGGGCAATTTAGCATCACAAAGTCCAATTCGGAAGCAAATGACTTTTTGGATCCGCGTTCAAAAAAGAATGCTGAGATTCTTGGGCTTACCAATGTGATATCCGGACAGTTGGATGTTACGACAAATAAAAGTGTAGGATGGGATGCTACAATGACATTGTCTTATAATCGTACTATTAAAAAGAATAGTTTGAACTTCCTGGCAGGTGTAAATGCTACTTCAAGTACTGGAGACGGGCTTGCGATTTCTTATCGTGGTTTTCCTTCTGGTTCCCTTTCTTCTCCAGGATATGCACATTCTATTTATGGTAACCCTTCTGCTTCCGATGCAAAGAGCCGTTTGTTAGGTGCGTTGGGGACTTTCAACTATTCGTACGATGATGTTTATCTGGCAGACGTATCTGTTCGTTTTGATGGTAATTCGGAATTTGGCTCTGATAAACGTTTTGCTCCTTTCTTCTCTGGTGGTGTTGGGCTTAATGTTCACAACTATAAGAGTCTGAAGGATTGGGAATGGCTTAATCGTTTCAAGATACGTACTACTTATGGTGTGACGGGTAAGGTTAACTTTTCTCCTTATGATGCTCAGACCATGTACCGGATTGTGAATGATAATTGGTATAAAACAGGTGTTGGCGCTTCTCTGATTGCATTAGGTAATTCCAATCTGGGATGGGAAAAAACAGGTAACTGGGATATAGGTGTTGATCTGGATTTATTCAATGGTTTGTTTCAAATGGATTTTTCTTATTATCGTAAGAAAACGGTAGATTTGGTGAACAATGTTACTTTGCCAAGTTCGACAGGCTTCACTTCCTATAAGGATAATATTGGTGAGGTGATGAATAAAGGTGTCGAAATTCAGTTAAGGAGTACAATTCTGAATACAAAAAACTGGTTTGTTGCTGTATTTGCGAACATCGCCCACAATAAAAACGAGATACTGAAAATCTCTGATAGTTTGAAAGACTATAATAACAAAGTGTTAGCTAAATATGACAACTATGATGATGCCTGGAACAGAACCAACGTAGATTATGCCAATACACATCTGCAGTATGTGGAGGGTGGCTCATTGACTTCTATATTCGGAGTTCGTTCTTTAGGAATTAATCCGGCAGATGGTCAGGAAATCTTTGTTAAGAGAGACGGATCCATAACATACGATTGGAGTGCAGCGGACCAAGTGGTTATCGGTAACGAAGAACCTAAGGCACAAGGTACATTCGGGGTGAATCTGCGATGGAAGAATTTTACATTATTTTCCACCTTTATGTATGAATTTGGCGGGCAGCGTTACAATTCAACATTGGTAAGTAAAGTGGAGAATGCCCGTATTTCTTCTCAGAATGTAGACCGCCGCGTATTGGACGGTCGTTGGCAGAATCTGGGTGACCGGACACCTTATGGTAAATTGCAGACAGAACTGATTGCAACGACACGGCCTACCAGTCGTTTTATTCAGGACTATAATGTTTTGTCGTTCAACTCATTGACGCTAGGGTATGATTTTAATACTTCTTGGTTGAAGAAGTATCATTTGGGCATGTTGCGATTGGAACTTTCAGGTAATGATTTGTTTCGGGCATCAACTGTTCGTGCGGAACGTGGGTTAGATTATCCTTATTCACGTTCATTTGCATTATCATTAAAAATGAGTTTGTAAGTTGATTTATTTTAAGTAGAACAATGATGAGTAGAAAAAGAAATATAGTGTGTTCGTTGTTTGTTATGTTACTGACGATGAGCAGTTGTAGCTGGTTGGATGTTTCTCCAAGTAATGAAGTGAATGAGGAAGACATGTTTAGCAAAGGCGATGGATATCGTAATGCGTTGAATGGGCTCTATTTGAAACTTAGCGAAAGTTCTTTTTATGGACGGAACTTGAGTTGGGGATTTATAGAGGTACTTGGTCAGCAATATCTGACAGATTTTATGGAGAGGACTTCTACCTACTATAAGGCTGCCGGATATAAATATGACGATGCAGATGTGAAGTCTGTTATTTCCGGTTTTTGGTCTACTGCTTATAATGGGATCGCCGGTTGTAATCATTTGATATTCAAGGTAAGTGAGACGGATTTGTCTGTTTTCCAAGAGCGGGAAATGGAAAGAAATATGATTTGGGGTGAAGCATTGGCCTTACGTGCGTTGTTTCATTTTGACATCATGCGTTTGTTCGCTCCTTCTATGGAAACGGATGACGGGAAGAAATATATACCTTATGTAGACTCATATCCTGTGATTAGCACTACATATTATACAAATACGGAAATATTAAAGAAGATAGAGAGCGATTTGCTACAAGCAAGAGATTTGGTGGCGAAATGTGATATCGAAGAGCATCCCGAATGGATGGAGACTAGCTATCGCATGTTTGCTCGCGGTATGTCCAGTGAGCTTCCGGAAGAAGTGTTCTTTGCTTACCGTGGCTATCGTATGAACTATTACGCAATTACAGCTTTATTGGCAAGAGTCTATTTGTGGGAGAAGGAATATAAAAAGGCTTTTGATTGTGCAGAAGCAGTGGTGAAAGCTACTCATAATGATAGGCTTCTCTTTGGGTTTGTCGGATCATCAGAATTGGGAGGAGATGTAAAAGACTCTGAAAGTTTGATTTTTACAGTATCGAATGAAACGCTGACCGATGATTTCAAGCCTTTTATAACTTCTGATAGTAAAACACGCTTTCTCTTCAGCGGAAGCAGCATTTTTGAAGGTTCTCAGGAAGATCAGCGTGGAAGTTCTTCTATGAT
>ENA-OPSN01001092-OPSN01001092.1-human-gut-metagenome-genome-assembly--contig:-NODE-1092-length-12628-cov-2.596437_pt1 | contig 12628 bp, 8 predicted proteins | sample MGYA00241808_ERZ501907 | MGnify/ENA primary metagenome ERZ501907 (study PRJEB25962, sample SAMEA2042218) | human gut metagenome | biome: human gut; feature: human-associated habitat; material: faeces...
GCATTCTCTGCCCAGATCGGCAAAGGGCTTCTCACGATACGGGAACTTCAGCTGGAAGGCAAGAAGCGGATGGATACGGCGGCATTTTTACGCGGATATCCGGTGGAAACGGGAGTAAAGCTCGGATAAAATGAATGCTTCAGCAGGAACTGAACTGCTACAGGCAGCCAGGCGTTTGAAAGGAGTTGGAGTGATATGTACGGATACGGATATGGATATTACAGTATGTTTGATCCGACGATGATTCTGGTATTAATTGGTGTATTTCTGTCATTAGGGGCATCTGCGAAGGTAAAAAGCACCTACGCGCGGTTTTCAAGAGTCCGGAGCATGACCGGCATGACGGGAGCCGAGGCGGCGAGACAGCTTTTAAATTCACAGGGCATCTATGATGTCCATATCCGCCAGGTGGCAGGCAGCCTGACCGACCACTATGATCCGCGGACCAAGACCGTGAATTTATCTGAGAGTGTATATGGTTCTACTTCGGTCGCGGCGATCGGTGTTGCGGCGCATGAGTGCGGACATGCCATTCAGCATGCCCATGGCTATGCCCCCATGAACATTCGTGCTGCACTGGTGCCGGTGGTGAATATCGGAAGCAATTTAAGCATTCCCCTGATCTTTTTAGGAGTACTGCTCAGCTGGAACCAGACATTGATCCAGCTTGGTATCTGGGCATTTGCGCTGACTGTTATTTTCCAACTGGTGACACTGCCTGTGGAATTCAATGCTTCCCGCAGAGCTATCGTGAAGGTGGAAGAATACGGGTTATTAGGCAGTGAAGAAGTAAGCGGCGGCAAAAAGGTGCTGACGGCAGCGGCTCTGACCTATGTGGCAGGAGCGGCCTCCTCCGCATTACAGCTGCTCAGACTGATCCTGCTGTACGGCGGCAATCGCAGAAGGAGAGACTAATCTTGAGTGATCATGCAACGACCGATACAAGAGAGATTATAGTGGAGATCCTGCTCAGTCTGGAAAAGGGGCAGGATTTTTCCCATAAATTGATGAAAGCGGTTCTGGATAAATACGATTATCTGGATCCCAGAGAGAAAGCGTTTATCAAAAGAGTCACGGAAGGTACGATAGAGAGACAGCTGGAGCTGGACTATTATCTGGATCGGTTTTCTTCTGTTCCGGTCCGGAAGATGAAGCCTCTGATCCGCTGTCTTCTTCGTATGAGTACTTATCAGATCCTGTATATGGACGCAGTTCCCGACAGTGCGGTGTGCAATGAGGCCTGCAAGCTGGCGGCCAAAAGAGGCTTCCGTACCCTGAAAGGCTTCGTCAATGCGGTGCTGCGTAATATTTCCCGCAGCAAGAAACAGATGCCGTTGCCGGATCCCAAGGATACGGTGAAATATCTGAGCATAAAATATTCCATGCCGGAATGGATCGTGAATCTGTGGCTGCCTGCATATGGCAGAGAAGGAACGGAAACACTTTTAAAAGGACTCCTTTCCATTCATCCGGTATCCCTGCGGTTCTCCACGGAACTGACCGAAGCGGAGAGAGAGTCACTGGCGGAGAAAATTGAGAAAACCGGTGTACGTCTGCAGCAAAGCAGGGAACTTCCTTATGTGTATCTGGCACAGAATCTGGAAAATGTAAGTGAACTTCCGGGCTTTGCGGAAGGCAAATTTACCGTGCAGGATGCCAGCTCCGCACTTGCAGTGGAAGCGGCAGGTATATGCCCAGGTAATACGGTCATGGATCTGTGTGCGGCTCCGGGTGGCAAGACGATCCTGGCGGCGGAATTTGCAGGGGAAGCAGGCCACGTCGTGTCCCGTGATATATCTGAATACAAGACGGACCTGATCCGGGAGAATCTGGAGCGCATGAACCGTAGGAATGTGGAGGTTCAGGTGTATGATGCCACGGTGCATGATCCGGAGAAGGAAAAATATGCGGACGTGGTGCTGATGGATGTCCCCTGCTCTGGTCTTGGTGTTATGGGAAAAAAGAGAGATATCAAATATCATGCCACACCGGAAAGCCTGCAATCCATCACAGAACTGCAAAGGCAGATCGTGGCAGCCGGATGGCAGTATGTGAAGCCGCACGGTGTACTGCTCTACAGTACCTGCACGATCCACCGCGGGGAAAATCAGGAGATGGCAGTCTGGATCACAGAGAATTTCCCGTTTGTACTGGAAGAAGAGAGACAGCTTCTGCCGGGAACGGATGAGACCGACGGATTCTATTATGCAAGACTGCGCAGAAAAGCGTGAGAGATAAGAAGTAAGAGAACGAAAAATGGATACGAAAAAAGATATCAAATCCCTGAATCTGGAAGAATTGAAGACAGAGCTGGAGAGCATGGGAGAGAAGGCTTTCCGGGCAAAGCAGATGTATGAATGGATGCATGTGAAGCTGGTCAGGAGCTTTGATGAAATGACCAACCTCTCCGCAAAATTCAGGGAGCAATGTAAGGAAAAATATGAATACACTTGTGTAAACCCTGTCAGAATACAGGAGTCCAAGATCGACGGAACGAAAAAATTCCTGTTTGAATTATCTGATGGCAATGTGGTGGAAAGTGTCTGGATGCAGTATAAGCACGGCAACAGTGTGTGCATTTCTTCACAGGTGGGATGCCGTATGGGCTGTAAATTCTGTGCGTCCACGCTGGACGGACTGGAACGGAATCTGACTCCTTCCGAGATGCTGGATCAGATTTACGCCATCACAAGACTGACGGGGGAGCGGGTCTCCAATGTGGTAGTCATGGGCACTGGGGAACCGATGGATAATTATAACAATATTTTGAAATTTCTGCATCTTCTGACCGATGAGAACGGTCTGAACATCAGCCAGAGAAATGTCACGGTGTCCACCTGTGGAATCGTGCCCAGAATGCGGCAGCTGGCGGATGAAAAGCTGCAGATCACACTGGCATTGTCCTTGCATGCCACCACCGATGAAAAACGAAGAAAACTGATGCCCATTGCCAACCGGTATTCTATCAAAGAGTTGATGGAAGTCTGTCAGTATTATTTCGAACAGACAGGACGAAGGATCACTTTCGAATACAGTCTGGTGGGCGGTGTGAATGATACGGAAGAGGATGCCAGGGAACTGATCGCCCTGGCGAAGCCGTTGTGCTGCCATATCAACCTCATCCCGGTCAACCCCATTAAAGAGCGGGATTATGTGCAGTCGGATACGAAGCACATTCAGGCATTTAAAAATAAACTTGAAAGTAAGATGATACATGTTACAATTAGAAGGGAGATGGGCCGGGATATTGACGGAGCCTGCGGACAGTTAAGACGCCGTCATACGCAGGAGGCGAAGAACCCGGGGGAACTCTCACAGGAGGAAGTTTGACGTGCTTAAGACGTTTTCCATAACCGATATCGGAAGGAAAAGAAAAGTAAATCAGGACTATATCTATACCTCTGAAAAACCGGTGGGAAATCTGCCGAATGTATTTATCGTGGCAGATGGTATGGGTGGTCACAATGCGGGAGACTATGCGTCCAAGGTAACGGTAGAGACCATGCTTGCCGAGATGGAGAATTCTTTTGAGAAGAATCCCACCCTGATCTTCCGCAAAGCCATTGAGGAAGCCAATGATGTGATCCGCAAGAGAGCAAGCGAGGATGAAAAGCTGGAAGGAATGGGGACTACGGTCGTGGTGGCATCCTGCATGGGCAGATTCTTACAGGTGGCCAATGTAGGAGACAGCAGACTCTATGTGGTGGGCAGCAAGATCCGCCAGATCACAAGAGATCATTCGTATGTAGAAGAAATGGTACGGATCGGAGAACTGGATCGTGCCGATGCAAGGAACCATCCGGATAAAAATATTATTACCAGAGCGGTAGGGGCGGAAGACAAAGTGGAGCCGGATTTCTTTACCGTGGAATTACAGGAGGGTGAGATCGTCCTTATGTGCTCGGATGGTCTGACAAATATGCTGGAAGACGAGGAAATCCGCATGATTATCAGCGGAGCCAGAGACCTTGTGGAGAAGGCAGAGAGCCTGGTGGAGGCGGCCAATGCCAACGGCGGCAGAGACAATATCAGTGTGATACTGATCGAGCCGTGCGCGTAAATTACCCAGCTTTTTTGGAAATGGAGAGCAAGTATGATCAAAATAGGAATGATGATCGGCGATCGCTATGAGATCCTGGAAAAAATCGGAACCGGCGGTATGTCAGATGTCTATAAAGCAAAATGTCACAAGCTGAATCGCTATGTGGCGATCAAGGTATTGAAGCAGGAATTCAGCGAAAATGCTAATTTTGTATCCAAATTCCGGATCGAGGCACAGGCGGCAGCAGGACTGATGCACCCCAATATTGTCAATGTCTATGATGTCGGGGAAGAGAACGGAATTTATTATATCGTCATGGAACTGGTAGAGGGTATTACCCTCAAAAAGTACATTGAGAAGAAGGCCAGACTGTCTTACAAGGAAGCGGTAAGCATCGCCATCCAGGTAAGCATGGGTATTGAGGCTGCACATAATAATCATATTATCCATCGGGATATCAAGCCGCAGAATATTATTATCTCCAAGGACGGCAAAGTCAAGGTGACGGACTTCGGTATTGCCAAGGCAGCTACCAGTAATACTATCACTTCTAATGTCATGGGAAGTGTACACTATACTTCTCCCGAGCAGGCCAGAGGGGGTTACAGTGATGAAAAGAGTGATATCTATTCGCTGGGTATCACCATGTTCGAGATGCTGACGGGAAGAGTTCCTTTCAACGGGGAGACTACGGTTGCCATCGCCATCAAGCATATTCAGGAAGAAATGCCGTCTCCGAAGGAGTTTGTACCGGAGATCCCTTCCAGCGTAGCCAGTATTGTACTGAAATGTTGTCAGAAGTCTCCGGACCGCAGATACCAGAATATGGCAGAACTGATCGCGGATCTGAAGCAGTCCCTGATCAACCCGGAGGAAGATTTCGTGGTGAATACCGATCCGGATATGGAAGGTGGTACCCGGATGATCTCCGATGAGGATATGGCGCAGATCAAACGAAAAGTCCCTTATCAGGGAGGACGGGAATACGAAGAACCGGATCATGACGAGACCATGCGTCTGCGTTCCGATACGGAAGCCATGTATGAAAACGAAGAAGATGGCGAAGACGAAGATAATTACGACTACGACCCCAAGATGGAGCGTGTGACCACAATCCTGGCAATTGTAGCCGGTGTGGTGATCTGTATTATCCTGATCGTTCTGGCAGTGAAGATCTTCGGCGGCAAAAATGAAGGAAGCAGTGACTCTGATGCAGGACCGATCATTACGACCGAAGAGACGGATGCCACAGAAGTGGAAAAGGTCTCCATGCCGAATGTAACGGGCATGAAGGTAGAAGATGCAAAGAGCACCCTGACCAGTCTGGGAATCCTCACAGAGGTGACTTATGAGGAGTCCGACACGGTAGCGGAAGGTATTGTTATCAATACAGATGTCAGCGTGGGAGCACAGATCGATAAGGGCAGCAAGGTAACCCTGAAAGCCAGTGCAGGAACTCAGGGTGTGGAAGTACCCAATGTGGTGAATCTTACTTTTGATGAAGCCAATACACAGCTGGTAAGCAAGGGATTCCTGGTCAACAAGACAGAGAACTATTCCGATACGGTAGAGTCCGGCCGGGTAATTTCCCAGACCCCCTCCGAGGGCAACAAAGCACCAAAGGGCAGTGTGATCACTGTGACAGTAAGTCTGGGTAAGGAAGATACCAAGATCCGTGTGCCGAATCTGATCGGTCTGTCCGAGCAGGACGGCACGGTAGAAGCCATCGAGGCAGGACTGACCGTAGGCAGTGTGACCTATATCTACAGTGACGAAGTGGGAGAAGGCATGATCTGTTACCAGAGCTATTCCCATGGCTCCTATGTGGAGCAGGGAACTTCCATTGATATCAAGGTCAGTCAGGGAGCTCAGAAGGTGACTTACAAGTGTAATGTCAGCATTGCGGCACCGACGACTTCGGAAGCACCCGGCTATGTATCGGGAATGGAAGTCAGCATCAAACTGGTGACGGATGACAATAACGTACTGCTGGATACCAAGACCAGCACTTTCCCGGTAGCTACCAATTTCAACGGTATGACTGCCTCCGGTGGTACGCTCACCATAACGTATCAGGTGACAAGCGAACCGACCACCACAACGAACCCGGATACCGGGGAGCAGGTGACGGTTCCCGGAACGACAGAAGACCGTTCCTTTACCAGAAGAGTTGAGTTCGTAAAGGAATAAGATCAAAGGCGGGAAGCTATGAAGGGCAAGATTATAAAAGGAATCGCCGGGTTCTATTACGTCCACGCAGTGGACGTTGGCCACGCAGTGGACGTTGGCCACGCACCGGGCACGGTGTACGAATGCAAGGCAAAAGGAGTCTTTCGCAAGGATCACAGAAAACCCCTGGTCGGGGATGACGTGGAGATGGATGTCCTGGATGAGGCACAGAAAAAAGGAAATATCAGGGAATTGCTTCCCAGACACAGTGAACTGATCCGTCCGGCGGTAGCTAATGTGGATCAGGCGCTGGTGATCTTTGCCATCACGAAGCCACAGCCGAATTTTAATCTGCTGGATCGTTTCCTGGTCATGATGCAGCAGCAGGACATTCCCTGCATTATCTGTTTTAACAAGCAGGATATTGACGAGGAAGGCAAAAAGGAAGATTATCGTGCCATTTACGAACAGGCGGGATTCCGTACGATCACGGTCAGCGCAGCCAGACAAGAAGGGATAGATACCATTCAGGAGCTGCTTCGCGGCAAGACCACTACGGTGGCGGGTCCCAGCGGTGTCGGTAAATCCTCTCTGGTAAACTGCCTGCAGTCCGGCACAGTGATGGAGACCGGCTCCATCAGTGAGAAGATCGAGCGGGGAAAGCATACTACCAGGCACTCCGAACTGATCTCCATTGCACAGGATACGTATATTCTGGATACCCCGGGATTTAGCTCTCTGGGGTTGTTTCGGTTGGAGAAGGAGCAGCTGGCGGAATTTTATCCGGAGTTTGCCCCTTTTGAAAAATATTGCAGATTCGGAGGCTGCTCCCATATCTCTGAGCCGGTATGCGGTATCAAGGCTGCTGTGGCAGAGGGAGAGATCCCGCAGATACGTTATGAGAACTACTGTCTGCTCTATGATGAACTGAAAAATCAGAGAAAATATTAATTATGAGTGAAGTGCAGAATAATCTAGGGGAAAAATTCAAAGAGACCATTACGGAAGCGATGAAGACCGGAGATTTTCATGCGTTGAACACGCTGGTGACGGATACGGTCAACGATGCCTTGCGGGAGGCGGATTTCCAGGCAAATCTGTCCAGGGAAGCCACGGAAAAAAAGGTGTGGAATTCCCAGCGCAGCTGGCAGGATAAAAGGCGGGAGGAAGTCAAGACCGAGGCAGAGATCCAGGCAGAACGGCAGCAACGGGAAAAACAGCAGGAGGAGCGCCGCAGGCAGAACGAAGAATGGCACCGGCAGCGCAGAGAGCGGGAAAAGCAGTGGGAAGAACAACGGAAGGCTCAGGCAGAGCAGAACCGTGCACGGAATCAGGCACAGCCGGTGACACCCAGAAAAGCTACTGCGGCAGAAATGACTTCTCTGGTCAAAATGGAAAAGAAGGGAAACGTGTCCGGAACATTGTGCACTGTGTTCGGCGGGATCGGACTGGGGTTCAGCGGACTGGGACTTCTGGTACAGCTGTTACTGGCAGCTTTTCAGGCAGCATCTCTGAGTGCGGCAATCCTTCCGGGAGTATTGTCTCTGGTATTTTTAGAGATGATATCTTATGGCAACGGACAGCGCAGAAGATTAAAGCGTGCGGAGAAATATCTGGAGCTGTGCGGCACCAAAATGTATGGTGTGATCAACGAAATGGCCCGCTATACCGGAAAAAGTGTCCGCTATGTCAGAAGGGATCTTCGTAAGATGTTAAAAGCCGGAATGTTTCCGGACGGACATCTGGATGATAAAGAGACCTGCTTTATGCTCAATAATGTGATCTACCGTCAGTATCTGGAGACGGAGAAAGCCTATCTGGAGCAGAAGAAGAGCAGTGAGCAGGAAAAAAAACAGAATACAGCGGACACCGACACACAGGATACGGAGCAGAGCCGCAGAGAGCAGGAGCTGCACAGTATGGTGGCAGAAGGAATGGAATACATCCGTCATCTGCGGGATCTGAATGACAGGATCGAAGGAGAAGCGATCTCTGAGAAGCTGTACCGGCTGGAAAATCTGTTGAAGGAGATCTTTGACCGAGTGCAGGAGCATCCGGAGCAGATGCACCGGATGCATAAACTGATGGATTATTACCTGCCTACTATGTTGAAACTGGTGGAGCAGTATGCGGAATTTGATGAGATCAGCAGCCCGGGAGACGATATTCTCGATGCTAAAAAAGAGATCGAAAAGACACTGGATATGATCAATCAGGCATTTGTTACATTGCTGAACAATCTGTTCCGGGATGCAGCCTTTGATGCATCGGCGGATGCACAGGTATTGCAGACGATGTTGGCTAAGGAAGGGCTGACGGAATCGGATTTTGTAAGAGAAAAAAGTGTATGACAGCAGGAAAGTAATGCTGATGGTAAATAAAAAATCATGAGAGAGTATGGAAAGGCGGGGTTATAAGTATGAATATGGATCTGGATGCAGCAACAAAAGAGGCACCTACCCTTACACTGGATCCCTTTGCGGAGGCAAAGGCAGAGATCGTGGAGAAGAAGCCGGAGGAACTGGTAGAGGAGCAGGCTGTTCCGGAGATGGAACTGACACCGGAAGAACAGAAAATGGTAGATGATTTTGCGGGACAGATCGATCTGACCAATACCCAGGCGGTATTGCAGTACGGTGCGGGGAGTCAGAAAAAGATCGCAGATTTCTCTGAGACAGCACTTAGCAATGTCCGGACCAAGGATATGGGCGAGGTTGGACAGTTGTTGACGGATGTAGTGGCACAGCTCAAGGATTTTGATACAGAGGAAGACAAGGGATTCTTCGGCTTGTTTAAAAAGAGCGGGGATAAGCTGAGTAATCTGAAAGCAAAGTATGATAAAGCGGAAGTGAACATCAGCAAGATCTGTGATGCCATGGAAAATCATCAGGTGGTGCTGCTAAAAGATGTGGCGGTACTGGACAAGCTGTATCAGCTGAATCTGAATTATTTTAAAGAACTGTCCATGTACATTCTGGCAGGTAAAAAGAAACTGACACAGGCGAAAAACGTGGAACTGCCGGAACTTCTGGAAAAAGCACAGAAGAGCGGACTGCCGGAGGATACGCAGGCTGCGAAGGATTTTGCAGCAATGTGTGAGAGATTCGAGAAGAAGATCTATGATCTGGAACTTACCAGAGCCATTTCTCTGCAGATGGCACCCCAGATCCGACTGATCCAGTCCAATGATATCGCTATGTCCGAGAAGATCCAGTCCACACTGGTGAATACGATCCCTCTGTGGAAGAGCCAGATGGTCATTGCCATCGGTCTGGATCATGCCACCGATGCAGCCAAGGCACAGCGTGCAGTATCGGATATGACCAATGAACTGTTGAAGAAAAATGCAGAAGCACTGAAAGTGGCATCCGTGGAGACAGCGAAGGAATCTGAGAGAGGTATTGTGGATATCGAGACCCTCAAGACCACGAACCAGACACTGATGACCACACTGGATGAAGTCATGAAGATCCAGGAGGAAGGCCGTGCCAGAAGACAGAGCGCAGAGGAAGACTTACAGCGGATCGAAAATGAAATGCGGGATAAGCTTCTGGAGATGAGCCAGTCATCCCATACATGATTTTTACATAATTTTAAGCAGAGAAATCTTGACGAAACAACCAGAGGAAATTAAAATAAAATGTATGTAGGTTAATTAACGGAAGGAGCAGGAAACAAATGAAAAAACTGGAAGAAATGCTAAGGGAGAAAACGATTAAAAATAAGCTTTCTTTTGTGTTCCGCATTATGGACGTTTTATATGTGGTGCTGGCACTGGTGTCAGTTGTGGGATTGATACAGTCAAAAAACTATGTGGGAAGCGTAATTGTTGTGATCATAGTTGTATTAGCTATTGCATTTAATGCAGCTATGTCAAAGATGCTTGCCAAAATGTTGGTAGAGCCTATTGAGAGTCTGGTAGTGGCATCTGAGAAGATTGCTTCCGGTGACTTTGAGATCGGCACTCCTTATGAGTCCGAGGATGAGCTGGGACGCTTATCCGACAGTTTTGAGACCGCAGCCGGTATTTTGAAAAAGGTTGTATCAGATCTGCAGGATATTGTAGAGCATTTTGCTGAGGGTAATTTTGATGTACATAGCAACTGCCCCGATGCGTATGTAGGACAGCTCCGCAATGTACTGGATGAACTGGATGATATGGTGAACAAGGTCAGTGAGACTATGCACGGTATTCAGGGATCTTCCGAACAGGTGTCTGCCGGAAGCAATCAGCTGGCTGTCAGTGCACAGGATATTGCAGAAGGTGCTACCAGTCAGGCTGCAGCTGTTGAAGAACTGGTGGCTACCGTAGAAGAAGTAACGAATCAGGTAATGGAGAACACCAAGTCTACCGATATCGTTCACGATAAGGCAAAACAGGTAGGTATCGAGGCAGCCAACAGCCAGCAGAAGATGGATGAGCTGGTAGATGCCATGAAGAAAATCGATACCACGACCCAGAATATCGAGAAGATCATCGCAGATATCGAGAATATTGCATCCCAGACCAATCTGCTGTCTTTGAATGCTTCCATTGAGGCAGCAAGAGCAGGGGAAGCCGGAAGAGGTTTCGCAGTCGTGGCTGACCAGATCAGACAGCTGGCAGAAGAGAGTGCAAATTCCGCAGTAGAGTCTAAGAAGCTGATCGAAGAATCCATGAACGAAGTAGGAGTGGGTAACAGGGTTACCAGGGAGACCAACGAAGCAATGCAGAAGGTTATGACCGAACTGGATCAGATCATCCAGGAGGTTGCTAATATCCGTACTGCATCCGACAGACAGGCAGTATCTGTCAACAACATCAAGAAGGGTGTGGAGGACATCAACGATGTTATCCAGTCCAACTCCGCAGCAGCAGAGGAGACTTCCGCTACCAGCGAGGAGCTTTCCGCTTCCGCTACTACTTTGAACGAGTTGTTAGAGCACTTCAAACTGCGCGGTTAATCGGAGGATGTTTTCCCAAGATCGTAATAGAGAGAACAGAAGAACCATAGCTGAAACCACAGCTGTGGTTCTTTTCATATCGGAGGAGTAATGAGTAATAAGGAAATGCTTCATAGAAAACAATATAGGATAGCGGCGGTAGTGGCCGGTCTGGCGCTTGCAGTAAGTATGACAGCCTGTGGTGCACAGAAAGGGACTGAGGGGACGGAAAGCGTGGAAACTATGGAAAACGTGGATCCTGTGGTTCCCGAGAGCGTAGCAGCATCCGTGGAGACAATAGAAAATGAGAAAAACGCAGAGGAATTCGGTAGAGAAACGCTAGCGGAAACGTCTGTGCCGCAAGGGGCGGCGAATAGTGCAGGACATGAAATGGTGACTTCGGGGACCGACAAAGTTCCCGGGGGAGAGGCTGCGGTGTCGCAAAGCGGTATGCCGACAGAGGCCGCAGGCAGTCAGACAGAAACGGTAGCCGGTCAGCCGGAGGCTATACAGAACCAGCCGGTGGAATATACCGACTTACAGCAGATCACTCTGAATCCGGACTGGGAATATGCGGATCATTCGAAGATAAATACCGGAGCCGCAGTACTATACCGGGCACCAGAGGAGTCCGGAAGCAAGGGAATCATTATCGGAGTGAATGCGGGACATGGCACCGCCGGTGGGGCCAAAGTAAAGACGCTGTGCCATCCGGACGGTTCGGCCAAGACTACGGGAGGCAGTACGGCAGCGGGAGCTACGGAAGCTGCGGCAGTGTCCGGAGGCATGACATTTCAGGACGGGACACCGGAGCGAACGGTTACTTTGCAGATGGCACAGATCCTGCGGGACAAACTGTTGGCCTCTGGCTATGATGTACTGATGCTCAGGGACGGAGAGGATGTGCAGTTGGACAATGTGGCCAGGACCGTGATCTGCAATAACGTGGCAGACTGCCATATCGCACTGCACTGGGACAGCGGTGACGGCAAGAATTACGACAAGGGATGCTTTTACATCTCTGTGCCGGAAGTACTGAAGAGTATGGAACCGGTGGCATCCCACTGGCAGCAGCACGATGCTCTGGGAGCGGATCTGGTGGAAGGGCTGCGGGGACAGGGAGCAACAATCTATGGAAAAGGAAACATGAGCATTGATCTGACCCAGACTTCTTATAGTACGATCCCTTCCGTGGATATGGAACTGGGAAATGCATATTCCGATCACAGCGATGCTATACTGGATCAACTGGCGGAAGGATTGCTGCAGGGGATTAACGTTTATTTTCAACAGCAGTAAGATTGGACAAAGCGGCAATGCATTGATCGGAGATGAACTTCAAAAGAAATCCCAGCACTGCCATCAGCAGCAATTCAACGAGAAACAAACCTAAAACACCCACCATACCGCGCATATAGGGAATAGCCCTCGGAGTGATAAAATAGATAATGATATGGTGGACCAGAAATACTTCATAAGAGTAGTTACTTATCG
>ENA-OPSN01001096-OPSN01001096.1-human-gut-metagenome-genome-assembly--contig:-NODE-1096-length-12608-cov-8.898032_pt1 | contig 12608 bp, 13 predicted proteins | sample MGYA00241808_ERZ501907 | MGnify/ENA primary metagenome ERZ501907 (study PRJEB25962, sample SAMEA2042218) | human gut metagenome | biome: human gut; feature: human-associated habitat; material: faeces...
GGCGCTTCTATCGTGAGGAAGAAGTACACGAACAGCAGGGCGTGGGCATTGGCCTGTATCTGGCCCGCGAGATCGTAACGCGGCAGGGCGGCTATATCAAAGTGGTTTCGGAGCCGGGCAAGGGTTCGGAATTTTCCATTATGCTTCCATTGCGTTGAGAGAAACTTTCTGCTTCGGGTCAAGTTGGCCCGAAGTGCAGAGATAAAATGAAATGTCCGAGCGTTGTAACATTTCACCTCAATTTTCAATGAGTTTTTTTAGCCGCTGTAACATTTCGCGGACATTTGGGTTTTACAATACACTTATCAACAGGTAGGAAGCCTTGAAAGGAGTTTTGAATATGAGCGTTTTACAGACGATTGACCTGAAAAAGTATTACGGTACAGAACCGAACATTACCCGCGCCCTTGACGGCGTAAATTTCTCCGTGGAGGACGGCGAGTTTGTGGCTGTTGTGGGAACCTCTGGTAGCGGCAAGTCCACCCTGCTTCACATGATGGGCGGGTTGGACACTCCCACCAGCGGAACCGTGATTGTCCGAGGCGAAGAACTGGCAAAGAAGAACGACGAGCAGCTTACCATCTTTCGCCGCCGCAACATCGGCTTTATCTTCCAGAACTATAACCTTGTTCCCATCTTGAATGTGTATGAGAACATTGTCCTGCCGGTGGAGTTGGACGGGGACACGGTGGATCAGAAGTTTTTGGACGAAATTGTTCACCTACTGGGGCTGGAAGATAAACTGAAAAATATGCCGAACAATCTATCCGGCGGACAGCAGCAGCGTGTGGCGATTGCCCGCGCTCTGATTACCAAACCGGCTATTGTGCTGGCCGATGAGCCAACCGGTAACCTTGACAGCAAGACCAGCGCCGAGGTGCTGGGACTTATCAAGCGCACCAGCGCGGAGTTCCGGCAAACCGTTGTAATGATTACCCACAATGACGACATAGCCCGCCTTGCAGATCGGATTGTCCGCATTGAGGATGGCAGGATTGTGGAATAAGGAGGTGGCAAGCTATGACATGGCCTTTTGAAAATGATACCAGTGACATTGAAAAGAAGCTGGCAAAGCGCAGTTTGCATCGTGAACGGCAGCGTAATTTATTTGCAATCATTGCTCTTGTGCTAACTGCATTTATGATAACTGCGACATTCAGTATTGGTTTTAGTTACTTTGAAACCTACCAAATGCAACAAATTCGGTTAATGGGAACTACCGCTGATGTCGGAATCACAAATGTAACAGAAAATCAGTTGGTTGAAATTTCAAAATCAAACCTTGTCCTTGACGTAGGTATACAGCAGCGTTTAGGCAGTGTTGATACAGAGCAACTGCAAAATGCGAGATTAGGTATAGTTTGGATAGATGATACCGAGTGGGGAACCCACCGTCTGCCTACTATATCAAGTGTTGTAGGAAATTACCCATCAAGTAAAAACGAAATTATGCTACCTACATGGGTGCTTGAACAGATGGGCATTTCTGATCCGCAAATAGGGATGGAGATTGTGTTGTCGTACCAAATTGGCGATAGCTATAATTATGTCTCAGACACCTTTTTGCTGTCGGGCTACTATACGGACTACATTCCAATGCGCACAAATAATCGTGGTTATGTTTATGTTTCATCCGCTTTTAAGGATAGCTTAAATGTATCACTGGATAATAGTGTTACGGCAATGATCCGTTTTCAAGGCAATGATAATGCTGACAAAAACTGTGAAAGATTGCGGCGTGAGATTGACTTTACAGAAGGGCAAACATTTGAAATTGTACCATTAGAACAGGCAAATGGTGGAACTATTATTTTAGCTGTAATAATTTTAGCAGTTTTTATATCCTTTAGCGGCTATCTGCTGATTTATAATATTCTTTATGTCTCTGTCGTAAAAGATGTGCAATTCTATGGCCGTCTTAAAACGATTGGAACGACCCAAAGGCAGATAAAGAGAATTATCTATAAGCAGGCAATCAGAATCTCTTGTATTGGTATTCCGATTGGTCTGTTACTTGGTGCGGTTGTTTCCTTTGGCATTGTTCCTTACTTCCTGAATATGATGTATTCAACAAATTCTGATGTGGGAACAAAAGTATCTTTTTCGCCGTTTATTTTCATAGGAGCGGCCATATTTACGTTCATTACCGTTATGATTGCAAGCATGAAGCCCGCCAAAATTGCCGGAAATGTTTCACCAATAGCAGCACTCCAATATACAGCAGCCAGCACAAAGAGCAGCGCCAGAAATTGTAGCAAAATGAAGTTGTCCAGAATGGCATGGAACAATGTCTTTCGTAATGCTAAGAGTACAACCCTTGTTTTTGCATCGCTTTTTTTCGGCCTTTCCTTGTTCCTTGTCGTCACAGGGCTATTACATGGTTTAAGCCCGGAGAATTATGTGAGCCAATGGGGAGTAAGCGATTTTGCACTCACATATAGTATCCACGAAAGAGAAGATTTAATTTCCAGCGAAATGGTTTCAGAGATTGGTCAGCTTGACGGCATTGAGAATTTGAGGTTGACCTATGCACCTTATCCTCAAGTAGCAGCAGATGTTGTATATGACGATGCTGTATTTCACGAGTTTCTTGCGTCATTAGACGGAGTAAACGGCATTGATTTTTCTGATCCGGCAGAATTAGAAAATTATCAGCAAAACTTTTTTAGCGGGGTTTTTGGAATTGACAGTGCATATTTGGAAGAAATCAATAAAACCTTAAACTTGCCTATTGACACGTCTGCCTTTGAACAAGGAAAGGTTGTGCTGCTGTCCAAAACAGTAGAAGACCTTATTCAGCCGGGGCAGGAAATAACAATCCAGACGCAGAACGGACAGCATTCCTTTATTGTAGCGAACGGTTATTTGAATGAAGGGTTTCGAGCAGGAGGAAGCAATGAGAGAGGGACGGCTCCTGATTTGTATATTAGTCAAACAGCTTTGAAAGAACTCTTTCCGCAATATAGAGTGTTCCGTGTGGCCTTTGATACGGATGGTCAACATGACGAAAGTATACTGCAAGAATTAAAGCAAATCACCGCATCACAAGCTAACATTGATATTATATCCCGATATGAACGGCGAGAAGAAATGCAGGAATATCTCATTACAGCAAAGGTTTTAGGAACAGGGTTGTCCGTGATCCTGCTGCTTGTTGGTGTCATGAACTTTGTCAATACAATGGTTGTCAATGTAAATACTCGGCGCTATGAATTAGCTGTTCTTGAAAGCATTGGAATGACAAAGCGACAAATCAAACGAATGCTATTTATGGAAGGTTTCTATTATTGGGGCGTTTCCCTTTCCCTTGCAGTCACCATTGGAACAGCAATCTTCATCTTGCTATATATGATTTTTAGTAAAGTGGCCTATTATGCTGTTTTCTCCTATCCATTTATCCCACTGGTGCTGGTGTCCGGACTGGTGTTGCTAATCTGCCTTATTGTGCCTATATGGGTCTACAAAACTGACGTTAACCTTCCAGTTGTGGAGCGATTGCGGTTGACAGAGTGAGTTTAATCAAATAGCAAAATGTGTTTATTTTTGATTACTCTTGGAGAACCAGTCTCTTATCCTGTCAATCAGGTTGACGGCTTTGAATTGACCATTGAAAAGCCCACATGGTCTCCGTTTAAGGGATATACCATTCGCTGGGCTGTTACTGCGAATTCTAAAGAAATCTATTCCTTCGGTGAGGATGGTAGTCCTGGCTTTGAGTATCTCGAACGCCACATTGACGGGCAATGGTATCGTTTGACATATTCGCAGGATATATTTTCTTTTAATAATTTAGAATTCTCATTGGGTGGAGACAGTACGGGCTTGCAGGGAAGTATTGTTCAAAAATATGATTATTATGGAACTCGCTTGGAGGCGGGAACCTATCGTGTAGTATTAGAAATGAAGGCAAAGGACGGAACACCGCATTATTTGGCGGCTGAATTTGATGTTGAGTAAATAAGCAGAAAGACAACTTCAAGTTTACAGAACTGAATCAAAAGAGCTCGAAGGAGCTCTTTTTCCTTTTTTATAATAGTATCATTATGGTATAATAGAGACATTAAAATCGGAATTTCAGGAGGTGTTTTTATGCCACAAATGAATAAGGGAGGAAAATTTATTTTCGGGAAATCACTCATTCGGACGGATGGAACATTGCGGATTCCACCGCAGGCAATGGAAGAATATCACATTGCAGATGAAGGAAAAGTATATCTTTTTACCGGAAGTAAGATTACCGGTGGCTTCTGCGTCACCCGGAAAGGCCTTTTGCATCCGTCGAAACTTGGTCACATTTTGGACGATACTCCACCGTTGCTTGACTACTCAGCAGGTTCTGGCGAATTCATCAAATACAAGGGGCGTTCCTACTGCTGGGTAGAGATTTCACAGGAGGGGCAAATTCTTCTTACGAAGAAAATGATGGATTTTTTGAAGGTGAGACCCGGAATGGAGCTGCTCTCTATCCGCAGTAGCGACATCGCGTTTACGATGGGAGCTAAAGGACCGCTATTGGAAAAAGCAGAAAACTATGATGGTGAAATTCCGCTTTTTTAAGTGTAACAATTTCAGTTTGCAGAGCTGACAATCTATCATTTTATCAAAGTAAGATAATTACAATCAATAACGCCGGTGCGGGATTTTGATATCCAGTACCGGCGTTATTGATTCTACAGGGGCTTGGGGGTGTAGCCACCAAATATACTATTCATTTTCTGCTTCAGCAAGTTTGTTAAGAATCCACTCCCGATTGATAACAATATCCTCATCATCTCGGAGATCTTTGAAATCAGTGCAGTGTGAAGAAGCAAATTCATACATATTGTCAATGTCAACTGCACCAGTGATCTCACCCTTATTAATGATTATAAGAATATTTGTTCCGTTGTCGTCGACAGCAAAGCGCAGTTCATCAAATTCTTTATCAGGATTATTCTCGTGAAGAGAATCTGTCACAAGTAATTTAACAAGTTCCATTACCCTGTCATCTTTACCTGCATCAAAGATCTGGATCTTTTCAACGAGCTGATTTGCTGATGTCACAATCCGGTATAAGTACTTTTCGGTACGATAATCAGCCAAAGCATTTTTTTCATAAAATATTTCATATGTCTTCTTTACTTCTGATTCAGGAACCAGATAAATCATGACAAGATCTTCCATCTGGTGATAGAGTGTGGAGTAGTTTAAACGAAAGGTCTCTCCACAGCTTGGGCAGGTATAAAGAAAAATAGATTGATTAAGTACCTTCTCTTTCATTTCAGGATCCAGTGCAGTATTAATACTGTCCCAGAGCTCAAAATCTCCCTCATGATGGCAGGAAGGACAAGTTACCTTTTCTATATGATGTCTTGACATAAATGTTCCTCCTTTCAGTGAGATAAATCTATAGTTTTCTTATTGTAGAATGCGCTTATCCTTTATTATTTTGCCAGGAAATTACTCTGAATCTCCATCGGCATATGATAAGCCTGGCCTCGTTTTGTCAGGCTGTATAGTTTAAAGCTCATGAGTTCCGGAGTTGCATTCAGAGAACTGCAGAGTCCGAAATAATCCAGGTCTTCGTTCTGAACCATATCTTCGATCTCCTCATCATCAATCAGAAGATCGGCAGCAAACAGATTGGCCTGGTATTCTGTATTATCCGTCATATTATAGAGTGTATCATCTTGCATCGGAGCCATTTTCAGCTGGGAACGATGCAGCATGATATGCCCTAATTCATGGGCGGCAACGATCATCTTTTCTTCTTCTGAAAGGAAACTGCTGATCATGACATAGATCGTCTTGCAGCTCATAAAACAATATCCTTTCAGTGTCTTATATCTGGAAGTTTCCCCGACCACAATGTTCATCTGATCCATGATCTCAAATGGATCTCGGGTTCCATATTTCTTGATTAATTTCTTTGTTTCTGTATATATGTAAGTGTTTCTCAAATAAATCACCTCAAAAGTAAAAAATAAAAGGGCAGAAATATCCTTGTAACTATAAGGTAACAGATTAGGTGTACAATAATCCCGCCTTCTATTATTTTTCCTCTTGGTTTTTCAGATATTTTTTCGGTGTAAATTTCTTTGCACGTCTTTTGGAATCCAGATAAAGGCTCTGGATCTCATCCATAAAAGCTATTTTATCTTCGTCTGTCAGTGATCCACCGGCAAACATAGCTGCAGCCTGTTCCAGAATCTGCTGAGCCTGTTTGGCACCGCGGTTACCAAACTGTTCGGATGCCTCTGTGATAAAAGCTTCATTCTCACTCATGAGATAAGAAACATCACACTGTAATGCATCTGCCAGTTTCTGATACAGAACATTTTGTTTTGGGAAACGTCCTTCTACTTCCCAGGATCGAATGGTCCTATATGAAACACCAACCATGCTGGCCAGTTCCTGCTGACTCATCTTTTTTTCTTTTCTTAATGATCTTACTTTTTCACCGAATGTCATAAACATACCTCTTTCTAAGCCTTGTCTTATAAGTTTCATTAGCCGCTTCAAGGCAAAACGGGAAATGTGTCTCCTGAAAAATAAAAATTAATCTTGACAAAGGGAAATATCTCTCCTATAATGTGAATCACAGATAAGGGAAACATCTTTCCTATAAGATACACAATATTTCCTCTTTTGTCAATGAATATGTGAAATGAATTTCCTATATTTTGAAGAAAACAGGAAAGATAGACAGTCATTGATAGTTAAAATGGGATACATGTTACAGAAAGAGGAAAGACGTATGGGAGGTGGCAATGTGAGTCAGGATCAGACTTCTATTATCTGTATTGATCTAAAGTCCTTTTATGCTTCTGTGGAATGCGTAGAACGTGGGCTGGATCCATTTAAAGCAAACCTGGTGGTTGCAGATCCGACCAGATCAAAGTCAACAATCTGCCTGGCAATCACTCCGGCTATGAAGGCTCTTGGCATCAAGAACCGGTGCCGGATCCATGAGATACCGGATTGTGTGAAGTACATCACAGCCATGCCAAGGATGCAGCTGTATATGGATTATTCCGCAAAGATCTATGGAATCTATCTGCGGTACGTCTCAAAAGAAGATATCCATGTGTACAGTGTCGATGAGTGTTTTATTGATGTGACAAACTATCTGCAGCTTTATCATCTCACTGCAAAAGAAATGGCGGTAAAGCTTATGCAGGAGGTTATGGAAGAAACAGGTATCACTGCAACCGCTGGTGTGGGAACCAATCTGTATCTTGCTAAGATCGCAATGGATATCGTAGCAAAGCATGTGGATGACCATATTGGAATCCTGGATGAATTCTCTTACAGAGAGCAGCTATGGGATCATAAACCATTAAGTGACTTCTGGAGGATTGGATCCCGGACTGAAAAAAAACTGGCCGGTTATGGAATCCATACGATGGGCGATATTGCAATGGCTTCTTTAAGATCCGAAGACTGGCTGTATAAGATGTTTGGGATTGATGCAGAGCTGTTGATCGATCATGCATGGGGATATGAAACATGCCGGATGAGTGACATCAAGAACTATCATTCGGAGGAACACAGCCTTTCAAATGGTCAGGTGCTGATGCGAAATTATTCTTTTGATGAAGCACTTGTGATCGTAAGGGAAATGACAGATAATCTGGTCCTGGATCTGTTTGAAAAAGGACTGGTAACAAGCTCTCTCACCTTATGGATCGCCTATGACCACAGGTATGAGCATGAGGCATCCAAAGGAACCGTAAAACTCGAAAGAGAAAGTAACAGTTCCAAAAAGATCATAGATGCAGTGGAAGATTTATATCTCAGGATTGCAGACAGATATACCGGAATCCGAAGAATCGAGGTGTGTGCGAACAGGGTTGTTCCTGAAAGTTATGTGCAGTACAGCCTGTTTGATGATCCCAAACAGACCGATAAGGAACGGCATTTACAGGAAGCAGTATTGAATGTAAAGCAGCGTTATGGGAAGAATGCGATCATGCGGGGATCCAACCTGCTAGAGTGTTCTACTTATAGAGAACGCAACGAGCAAATAGGTGGTCACCGTGCTTAGAGGAGGTGCAAAAAGTGCTGGCAAGTGCATATCAACCGTATTTATATTTACCAAGACCGGTTTCCAGGAGACATCCCATGGATGTAGGACGCAGGGCAAAACAGTTTGCTCCATTTGCGGCACTTCGTGGACTGGATGAAACAATCCGGCAACAGGAAATCATTTATGAACCAAAAAGAGATTTATCTGAGGAAAAGAAAAATGAGTTGGATATGAAATTAAGGATCCTGGCATATGGAATGAAGATACAGGCAACTTATTTTCAAAAGTCATGGAAGAATCCATTAATTGGTCAGTACCATACATTATCTGGAACCGTAGAATTTTTTGATCCATCAGTCCACTTACGGATTAATGATACCGAGATTCAGATCCAGGACATCTGTGATCTGACTGGTGATGTATTTGAAACTATTGAAATATCATGTTAATTAATCACAGCGGAATTTTTTATACCGGAAAGAGTGAGTGGTAGCTGGTGAAAGGATAAAAAAGGATGCACAGATCGACAAAGCAGATCTGATCAGAATAGAAATCGTGCTGTTCGTGTAGCTTTGGCACTTACGGAATGGATGGCATGATGCTCATAAGGCGGATTTGATTTCCCTTTGGTCCGTTGAGTAATAAATGGAGAAATATCTTATTGCTTAAAGGAGGAAGCCTATATGGGATCAGGTGCTATTAAATGGCATGTACATTGCTCTGTATGTGGAGCATTTATTGAAAAGAGCGCACAAAGCGATTCAGAAGTGGAGTGCAAAAAATGTCGCAGTACATTGGAGATATTTGTAAAGGATTACAGATCATTTTTATACATGTTCTGATAAGATTTTATGCGGTCTTGGAAGAATGTATGCCGGTGGAGGAGAACTTACGGAAAATATTGATGATGTTGGAGGAGTTGGCACAGCAGAGTTTGCAAGTAAAGCTATTGATATATTTTATATGAGCAGAAGGTAAATTCAAGTTTGCCGAAATATCTTTCTAACTTTCCCTATTTTACAGGCTTTTCAGCCCATTCATGAGTGAAATGATATGTATTTTCCCTTATTTTTGCCCTTATGAGATAATCGTAAGGGAAATAAGGGAAAGTTTTATTTAGTCGTTGCCTGCCACTTTATCAAGTAACTTTGCGGATTCCCGCTTGGCTTTTCTTGTGGAATGGGCGTAGACATTCATTGTGGTACTGACATCTGAGTGTCCTAACAGTTCCTGTACATCTTTCGGAGCTGCTCCATTTGCCAGAAGGTTGCTTGTGTAGGTGTGTCGCAACTGGTGAAAATGAAATCCTTCAAATCCATCCAGTTTCTGAGCAATCTTCCTGCAAACAATTCCTAACGTGCTTGGCAGTTCCAAACTTCCATCCGGTCTTAAGCAGACAAAGGATATTTCCTTATAATCTTCTGGAACATTCTCTGTTCCGTCCAGATGATAGAACTCATAGTAAACTCTGTTTTTGTCTTTTACTTCTCTGTAGTAGTTTTTGTGGTAAAGTTCTCCGTACTGCATTCGGTTTTTAAGTTGTTCCTTTCGGGCATTGCGAAGAATCTCTGCCAGTGTATCTCCAAAATCAACAATCCTTACCTTTTTTCGTTTAGTTGGTCCGATGATATTCTTGTGCCTTGAACCATCATATCGGATACTGCGTCTGATTGTAAGGCACTGTTCTTCAAGATTCACATCCTGCCATGCCAGACCACAGGCTTCACCGATACGAAGTCCTGCATAATAAGCTATCTGGATTGGAAGTATTGCCGGTGGATTGTAATTCTGTAGAAATTCAATCAGTCTTTCATAATCCTCTCGTGGAATTGGCTGTATATCGCCATCCATGTCATCATCGGAAAACAGGTCAACCTCATCCGTCTGGTATTTCAGCTTAATATACTGCATCGGATTGAAAGTGATATATTGCTTTGGTGATACTGCAAATCGGAATGACTGCTGTAATACTGCCGAGAAAGAACGAATGTAATCTTTGCTATAACCTTTTCTTTCTGAACCATCTGGATAAGTGCCACCAAAGGAAAGCAGATCGAAGAAGGCTTGTAAATGCTCAGATGTTACATTTTTCAACTTTCTCTCTGAAATTGGATGCTTCTTGATGTTGGTAATGGCACCGAGGTAATTCTGGACTGTCCCATTACTGAGCATACCGGTCTTTAATTCTTCCTCTGCCCATATATCAAGTAATTCTCCAATTGTAATATTTTCCGACTTTGCAATGAATTTCTTGCTTTCGTAATCGTCCATTGCCTGACGGAGCAGTTTTTCCGTTTCACTTTTACTTTCTGTTCCAGCGTATTCTTTCTGAACCAGATTGCCGCTTGCATCTTCTACATAGAAGCGATAGTACCATTTCTTTCCTTTTTTTCTTACAGATCCTTTTGCCATAATTGTATGTCTCCTTTCGACATCGGACAATCGGAACTGATGAAATGCTTCTTGCGTGTAAGTATCTTATGGACAAGTCCATAAGCCAATTCGCCGCTCGTCAAATCTGTAAACAGCCTGACTCGCTTGTGCTCATTGTATCACAACTCCGGTTGCCTTGCTATACCGATTCAGAATCGTCATACATAACTTCGGATAAAAGATTTGCAAGCCTTTGTTCTGCCGCTTCCGGTTTCTTTGAATAGAGCCTTACAACATCTGCCATATCGTTAAATGCGTTGACAGTATGCGTGATCTCCCTGAGAAACATAATCTCATTATATTCATCTTTCGATTCAAATCCCATTGAAAGAGGCTACCGATGCAATCATCTCATCCTGCGGTTCTTTTGCATCCTCCAGCTTGATGATCTGCTGGGTCTTTCCCCGGACCAGGTCAGCATAATTCACCACTCGCGCCGTCCCTTGTATCTTACTGACCAGAATCATGATCGTCAAAAACAGGGCGATCAGGATCACTGTTAAAAGCATCATCAGCATTCTTGCTATTTTAGAAATCTTACTGTCTTTACTTTTCATAACCACCTTCACTCCATATATCCTGTTATCTGATATTTCACATCTTCCATAACAGATTCTTATTTTATAATAATATCTCTGTTTTATACATTTTGCAATTTTCTCTTTGCTAATATGCTAGTACAAAGTCAGATACAAAAAACTTGCCACCTGCTACTTCTTACAAATGCATGGCAATACATAAAACTTGCCACTGACAGCATCTCTTGCATACTATGGTATAAAAAATGTGGACTGGCACCTCTTTTTTCAGGAACCTGTCCACATTTTTATTTTCTTTTCCGTATATTCACCTGTTATATCTTATGCAGTCCGGAATCTATTTTTTATATTCAACCTCGAATGATCCAAGTTCATATCCATGAACGCTTCCCTTTACCTCTCTGGATACAAGCTCTACTTTCTGTTCAAGATGTTCACTATATACTCTTGTTGTCAGAACCGTTTCCCCGTTATTAATGAATATCTCAATGGCTGATGTATCCGAAAAGATGGTAATATCCGAAAGCTCTTCCACCTTAGCAAAGCGCTGCTTTCTTCCACGTCCGCTTTCTCCCATCGATAAGGTAAAAAGCCCGTCCTTCCAGCTTATTGTAACATCTTCACGAAGCTTAAGCTCCAGATTTTTTGCTTCTTCCACGTCAAGTCTCAGTTCAAAACAGCAGTCCGCAGGCACCCACTTTGTAAATGCTTCCAGCTCGCAGGTAAATGCATTTTTACGCAGATCTTTCATCTCCTTTAATGGATGCTGTAAGATCTTTCCATCTTTCCATTCCAGTTCTCTTGGCATGGTAAGTGCATGGATCCAGTCATATGCAACCGTTGCATCATTATCATAATCTGCATCCGGAATCCCCATCCAGCCAATCAGGATTCTTCTACCCGCTTCATCTGCAAATGTCTGTGTCGCATAGATGTCAAATCCTTTGTCAAATTCCTGAAATTTTCCAAAGCTGTATGATTTGTTCTTCAGGTCAAACTCTACCGGAAAATATCCACACTGGTACACATTCTGGTAATCATATCCCTTCTGATCTACTCCCTGTGGACAGCATGTCATAATCTGCTGGCCGTCAATCTCGAACAGATCCGGGCATTCCCACATATACCCGAATGGCTTTTCGGATTCCACCCGGTTTCTGAACTTCCAGTTTACTTTATCTTCAGATTCAAATACAAGTACCTGACCTACATCTTTGTTCGTTCTTGCACCCTGTACCATATAATAAGTACCATTTTCTTTCCATACCTTTGGATCTCTTACATGACAGGTCAGATCGTCCGGATAATCTGAATTTCTCATCAGTTCTTTTTTCTTTCCGAACGTCTTGCCGTCTTCCGTTATAACCAGAACGGTATTGCCCTCACGTCCGGTGCGGATGTAATCATATTCCCCGTCTTCTAATTTGACATTTCCTGTATAGTACAGATACATTTTTCCATCTTCAATAAATGCGGATCCGGAATATACTCCGTGACAGTCAAATGGCTGATCTGGATAAAGTGCGGTACCCTGATATTCCCACTTAATCATATCCTTGCTGGTATAGTGACCCCACATCTTCACACCGCCTTCTGCATTAAACGGCGAATACTGGAAAAACGCGTGA
>ENA-OPSN01001101-OPSN01001101.1-human-gut-metagenome-genome-assembly--contig:-NODE-1101-length-12566-cov-3.608425_pt1 | contig 12566 bp, 12 predicted proteins | sample MGYA00241808_ERZ501907 | MGnify/ENA primary metagenome ERZ501907 (study PRJEB25962, sample SAMEA2042218) | human gut metagenome | biome: human gut; feature: human-associated habitat; material: faeces...
ATAGTGGGCTATATCAATGGCAAGCCATTGTCTGCAAACTCCAGCCTACGGCTTCCGCTCTCCTCCGTCAGGGAGGTTTTTCATCATCGTTGCCGATTGGAGATGCACCGACCAGCACAAGGTCTAAATCGTCTATCAGTTTTTGCAGGACGGGATTCTTCTCTATCATCCGCTGGAGGATTCTCTCAGCCTCGACCAAGTGGTTGGCTGTACTCATCACCTTGCCCTCCCGTATCTGAAAGATAATCCAATCGGCTATGTCGATATGGGCTTCTTTTTGTTTCGGGGTGGCATTCCTTTCGATGATGTCCGAAACCACCACCTTACAAAAGTACATGCTCTCGGCTCGCTGTTTCCACTCGGCATAAGCATCGGCATCGGGAAAGAGAAGCACGGTTCGCCCTGACAGTACACGGAGTTTCTCTTCTCTCATCTGACTCTTACCACCCGTAGCCAGCCATACATAATCGGGGAAGATAGCAGAACCGATAACGGCACTCTTCTCGGATTCCACCAAGACCACCACCTTGTCGGGATGCGTTTTCAACAAGTGTTCCCCGAAAAGGCATTGGGATAGTTGCCAATCCTCTGCCAACACACGCTGCTTTTTCAATATGCTGTGTATCCAGTTCACTGCCGATGTCTGTCCTCCCTTGATACGGTGTCCGTCTTCGGGATTGTACTGCATCACCTTTCCCGTGCGTACCTTGCCCGTCCTGTCTATCTGCCAAAAGATAACAGAGCCGTCACGGGTAGCCCCCAAACGGTATTCCTCCAGCAACCGCTCCAATACCTCTTTCGCCCTGTTGCCATAATAGGAAGTAAGAAGCGTGGAGAGGAAGCGAAAGAAATTACTGCTCACGCTTTGGGATTTCTCCACATAGTGCTGCGGTATGTAGCCGATAGCTTTTGGCTGCGGAGACTGCTGATACTTCTGAACCACTCTTTGCCTGTCAAAAGAGAAATGGTTGGCGGTGCGACATTCGGGATGGTCTTGGAAATACTCTTTCGGGGTGTAGTGATACCCACAGCTGCTTTCGTGGTTGCACCTGCCGACCGATGGATGCAAAGGCACATTGTTCCCGTCCACGTAATAGACGAAAGAACGTCTGTCCCCGCAGTTGGGACAGGTGTGCCGTGTTGCCATCCCCTTGTACTTCTGTAATGAATAACTGCCCATGATTACCTTGTTTTTGACGGTTGATTCCCGGCTGTCCCATCCTGTCCCACTGTCCCACGCTCTAAGGGTTGGGACAGTGGGACACTTGGGACACCTGCGTTTTTACTCTCTTTGCTGCGCTGGATGATACGGTTTACGGTGGACTTGCCACAATTCACCTGTGAGGCTATCTCCCTGACGGACTTGCCCGATTGGGAGAGTTGCAGAATTTGGCAATCCCTTTGGCTTGATTCATTGTCGCCCAATTTTTTCAAGTGTTCCTTTTCCGTGGAATAGCCCCTGAACACGAACTGCAAGAAAGCATCCACCTTGTCAATCTCGTAAACGATTACATTATCCGCATCATGAGAGAACGTGCCATAGCGCACTTTAAGCTGCTTCACATAGCGAAGCCCTCCGTCTTGGGCACTTTTTCCAATGGTGAACACGCTGTCAAAGAAATTGTAGAGCCGTTTGCTTCCGGCAAGGTCGTTGGATGTGATGGGACAATCCAAAGAGCGTTTGGGCGTATGTGCCAGGACAAGGATAGAGAGCGCATATCTCTTTTTGAGATTGTTCAGCTGAATCATCAGCCGTCCTGCGGCATCGCCTTTCTCCATGGCGCAACACAGGTAGGTAAGATTGTCAATGATGAAAATCTTGCAGTCGGTCTGCACAGCCATCTGTTCAATGCCGCCTATGATAGCTTCCTCAAAGTTGGCATCCAAAAGCTGGTTGCAGTCAATAGACACCCGATAGAGTTTGTCGGGAAAGGTGTAGAGCTCTCCATGCTCGTTGGTATAGCGGAGCTGGAACTGCTTTTCGGACAGTTCAAAGTCCAGATACAGCACATTGTCCGTCCGGGCGATATGGTCGGCTATCTGCACGGCAAGGATGGACTTGCCCACATTGGAATCCGCAAAGAGGCAGGACAGTTCCCCCTCATACCAGAAACTGTCCCACAGCGCACGGGGCGTGGGCAGCAGCGATGCTTCAAGTATCGTCCGGTTTGCGGTCTTGATACTCATTACACCGATGCTGTCCGGCATTCCGTGCTGCACTTGGGTTGCCCTCGTCAGGTCGCCATGTATCAGACTGATATAATTCTTGTCCTCTTCCATGACGTTTACCAATTACGTGGAGCGGGTTTGCGGCGGTGGGAAGAAGATAAGGATTCGCTCAGTTCCTCGTCGGACAGGGGTACGGGATTCTTCCGGGAGGATTCCAGCCATTTGTCCAGCTCGTCCCTGTAAAGGCAATATCGTTTGCCGGGCTTGGTGGCGGGAATGCTTCCCTCCGACAGCTTCATATAGAGCGTGCCTTTGGGAATACCCAAGTATTCCGCCGCCTCTTCCACCGACATGGGGACATGGGTGTCCACCGCCTTTGCGTTGTTCACACTGCGCTGCTCGGTAAGCAGGCTTCTCAGGCTCATCACCTCGTCCCGAAGCTGAGCCACGACCTCCGGGAGGTCGTTGAATGTAATCACTGTTTTTTCCATTTGCGTACTCGCCTCTTTTGTAAGGCTTGGCGCAAAGGACCGGAATGATACAGCCGTGAATACCTCCACGAAAGGTCATTGCAAAATAATTCCCGAATAACGATGCCCAACCGTGAATGACGGGCAAAGTTATTCGGGAAACGGTGTAATACAGACAGTTGTCTGTTGTTGATTACTCGTGGTTATTGGTTATGGGAAGGCTGGTTATACTCTTCTCGTACATAATCTGCCGGATAATGGAAATCCAGTCTACCGTTTTCAGGCTCGTCAATGGGAATCAGTGTCTTTAACGGCTCTACCTTGAAGTTCTTGATGGTCGCTATGTCCGTATCGGCAAACTCCCGTGGGAAAAGGGTGCTGATGAAGCGGGCACGGTTGTCCCCCGTGTAGTACTTCTTGTACATGAAACGCTCAGAGATATTCCACACGAAATGGCGGAGCGGAATGTTTGAAATGTCTTTGGTCAACCGTCCTTTTATCGGCTTGGGTTTGTAGCTGTGAAGCCGCATCCAGTTGTTGACCTCGCCACAGATGTGGTTCACGGTCTCCTTGTCGGCAATACGGGGCATGATGAAATGGATGTATTCCATGACCATAGCGATGCGCTCTTCATTTTCCCGTTGCTCCCTGTCCTCGTAATCGGCACGGTTTTTCTCGTGAAGTTCCGGGGATATGGCAATCTCTGTCGGTTTTATATCCGGAGTTGCCTCTCCGCCTGTCTGCGTTGATGCCGGGGGTACAGGCTCATGTGCATCTTGGGGTTGGTTTTCCTGAACTTCTGTAATTTCGGCAGATGTCTTTTTCTTGCCGAACTTGATTCTGTAGATTTCGTATGTGTCGAAGATGACTGTCTGGAAAGAGAAATAGAACAGCCAGCCTAAAAGGTTGCTGCATACAAAGACTATCAGCCGTACAAAGTTGTCCTGATTGAATTTCTCAGCGACAATCAGTGTCGCTATGGAAGATATTAGGAGGATGGCAAAGCCGACAAATCCTAAAATGATATGTTTGTCTTTTACGGACGGTTCCATGTTGTATTATTCGGTTGTTACTTGTTTCTGTTTTCGCAAATTTAATAGTCTTCTTCCAATTATTACTCATTATACTTGGTTATCGGTTTCTTTTTCAATGTTTTTCACCAAATGTCCGTAATCATACCCAGTTATCATACTTTAAGGATATGTTAAGAAATAGTGCCATCAAAACAGGGGGAGCGGTTAAAGCTCTACGCAATAACCACTCCCCCCTGAATATCCCGGATTTTGAACCGCCTTACGCTTCCTTGCGTTTCAGGGTTATCTTGTCCACGACCTCGCACATCTGCTGTGCTGCCATCTTGGAATAAATCTGCGTGGTGGTAATGTTCTTGTGTCCCATATAGGCTTGTATGACAGCCATGTCCGTTCCCATTTCCACGTGCAGGCTTCCGAATGAATGCCGGGTGCAGTGAAAGGTTATCTTCTTGGTAATGCCTGCCGCCAAGAGCCAGCGTTTGAGCGGTCCTTGCAGCATCTTGTCCTTGAACCCGTCAAAGATAAGCCCCTCGCACCGTTCTCCGAGCAGTCCGTAGGCTTCATCACTGATGGGGTTGTGTACAATCTGCTTCGTCTTCTGCATACGGGTGGTCACGAACATCTTGCCGTTGGTGTACGGCTGTATCTGCTGCCAAGTGAGCTGCCTGATGTCGCTCTTCCGCAGTCCGGTCAGGCAGGCGAACAGAAAAGCCCTTTTCAAGACCTCTTCTTCGCAAGGGGTTTCGGCAAGCCGTATCAGTTCCTCTTGGCTCAGATGCTCCCTCATGGTGGGGATGCACTCGATGCGGTCTAAGAATCCGTTGGGGTTCTCCTTTATCTTCCTGTCCCGGTAGGCAGTGTGCAGTACCGCACGGAAAGCCGACCAATAGCCTGCCGCAGAATTGATATGCAGCTTTTGGTTGGTGTGTATGGATTGTGGTGCGTTAAGCAGGTATTCCATGAACTTGCAGCACAAGTCCACGTCCACCTCCTCAAAGGTGCATTTGCCGTTTACAAACCGCTCAAAGTGCTTATAGACGTGCTGCCACTTGATATTCTTCTTGTTTGCCAGTTCCTTAAAGTAGGCGAGGAAATCCCCTTTCATCTTGGCTTTGTCAAAGAAGCCGTTGTTCTCGTTAAAGATGGCTTCGTAACGCCGGTTGCGGAGTATCTCCGCCTTTTTCATCATGCGTGCGTTGAAGTCACGCTCCTGCTGGTTGGCAGGTTTGGCGAAAATGTAAATTCCCAGAGCTTCACGTGTTATCACTTTCATGGTGATGTTGTCACGATAGCCGGGATAATAGTCCAGACACAGCGAATACTGTGTCCCGTTCTTAATTTTGCGCTTGCGCAAGGTAACTGTCTTGCATTTACTCATATTGATGATGTTTTAACTGGTTGTACATTTCCGGAGGTGTCTCCGTGTTCACGGTGGCAAAGGAACAACGTGAAACAACCGTGAATACCTCCACGGCAATCATTTTGAAATAATTTTCCGGTAATGTCGGTTGCTCACGGTTGTTTCTCCCTTTCAGCCATGACACGTTCCACATCGGAGCGCAAAAGCAGGTTCTTAACGCCTACCTTTACCTTTTCGATGTGCTTCACCTTGACGATATGGCTGATGTTGGCGGAGGAAAGCCCGTAAATCTGCCGGACTTGCTCCACGGTGTAGTAGCGTTCATCGTTCACGAGGTCTGTCCTGCGGAGCTCGTCCAGATGGGATTTGGAGTAATAGGTGCGCCCGTATTCTCTTTTGGTCGGTATCCTGTGCCGGTAGGCGTATGCCCGGAGTGCGGCAGGCTTCATGCCGAACTGCTCTTCCACTTCTTCAGTCAGAAGCCAGTCGGTGATATTGCTTGTATCTACAGCCACGCCGAAGAACTTGTCAACGTGTTTCTTGCTGTAATAGTTCTTTCCTGCGATGCGGCAGATAGGTATGCGGTTGCGTTTGGCGGTGGTATAGAGCCACGACTGCTTGACCTTGAAGAGCGACATCACCTCCTCGCCCGAATAGAAGTCCAGCACTTCATCGGTTTCCTTTTCCCTTTTTTCTCTTTTGGCTGGTAAAGACGATGATACGGATTTTCTCGGTGCGGAAGTGCTGCCGGGCAGGACACGGTGGTAGGGATTGCCCTCCAGCATCCGCTCAATGTCTGCCTTGCGGATGAATGCCATACGGTTGCTGATACGTGAGGCTCTCAGCTTGCCGAGGGCTACAAGTTTGTAAACATACTGCCGGGAACAGCCCATGAGCGTGGCTGCTTTGGAAAAGGTGAGATACTCCTGATGCTGTATCTCCATCAGGGGTCGGGCGACTTTGAAGAGGTTGTTCTTCTGTTCCGTTCTGGCTCGTTTGGCTTCCGCCTGACAAGCCTCGCTGCAATATCTCTGCACACCGCTCCGGGTTACAAATGACTTGCCGCAAAAACTGCATTTTCTTGTTGTTTTCATGCTGCTTTATCGTTTACGTGTTCATTCCTTCAATCGTGTATCCCTGAAACGGTGAACGGAGGTAAACGGAAGTCAACCGTTGTCGCCTTTCTGCACGATGTTGCCATTGCTGCATATCGGGACGGGAATTGTCGCCTGTCGTAAATGGTTGTAAACCCTTGTAAACTGTCTGCACGGTGTGACAAAAAACAAGCTCCGCAAATTCTCTACGTCAGAAATACGTCTCAAAAATATGTGGAAATTTGGGAAGCGTCAAAAAGCAGTCGAAAAGTGTTAATTTTTAGAATGTGTTGACAATTAAAGGTTTATACTTGAATATTTCTGATTGTTTTTGGTTGTTCTACGCTTCTAAATACATTCTATGAAAGACTCGATTTTCCGCAATAAATCACTTTAGATTAAAAGAAAAAAGCTATCTTCGCATCATTAGAAAACAAAAGGTCCCACAATGGAAGATAAGTATAAAATGCCCTACATAAATGCTTGTATACGAGCTTTTTCCAAGCGCTTCCAAATATCGGCAAAAAGTGCTTTCCAATATTTGTGCCGTTTTCAAGCACTCCAATTCCTTGATGAGTTCTATCATATAGAACATCTTCAATCCATTGATGATACCGTAGATGATTTAATAGCCTTTTGTCACAAAAATGGAGGACAATTGCAATAATACCTAATAGAGGATTCAAACAGGATATCCCATGGAACTCAATCTCATATATAACTCTAAAGTTTATGAGATCTTGTTAAACAAGAAAAATAGTCCATACATCCAAAGCCTATCATATATTTATGAATTGTTAAAGATCGAATATTTATTTGGGAGACTCTAAGGGCAATCCATTTCGATCCCCATACCCGATTTTGTAAGAAAAGGGCAATATTCTTTACTTCTCATAAGCGAAAAGTAAAAAATACCGCCCTTTGTTTATCGAAAGACTGTTGTCTATGTAAGTCTACATACCCACCTTGCCTTCAAAAAAATTAACGTCAATACTTACCACTAAATTTTAATACTCCAAGTATTCCCCAATACATTGTATATAAGATCGATTTGAATAGTCCTAGTCTTTGATAGTGATAATAAAAATAAAATTGGGCTCTTATCAGCTTCTTTTTCTTGCCGGTAGTAGACGAAGAAATAACCCGATAACTTGCTAAAACATCTTGGTTTCCATAAGAAACTCCTGCTAGTTTTACAACATCCAGCCAATAAGCGTAATCATCACGAATACTTCTCAGCTCCTCCTTCAAATATATTTTCCCAAACTTTGAGGTATCATACAATCCGGTCAAACAAGCGATATGATTCGTCATCTGCATCTGCTTATATGTAACTTCTTTTTTAGCCTTCAAAGCTTTCAATATTTCCTCCGAGTTTTCGTTAATCCGTTTATAAGAACCATGTACACAAATAGTGTTCTTTTCTTTCATCAGAGCCAATTGGCTTTTCAAGAAATCCGGATCCCAAAGATCATCGCTATCAAGTAAGGCTATGTATTGTCCGTTCGCATACCTGATCCCGTTATTTCGTGCGGATGCCGATCCTCCATTCGGCTGTTGGAGCAAGGTTATACGACTTTCCTTTTCCGCATATCGCCGGACAATCGCTGCGCTGCCATCCTTCGAACCATCATCTACGACAATCATTTCCCAATCCAGATAAGTTTGCTTGATGACAGACTCTATAGTTTCGCTGATATATTTCTCTCCATTATAAACAGGGGTTATAATAGAAACAAGTCCTTCTTTCATATCAATGAGTTTTAATGATTTTTTCCGCTAATATCAAAGCATTCTCTATTACTTGATGCATATCATAATACCTATACTCGGCCAAACGCCCACCAAACAACACTTTGGATTGCGTATCCGCAAGGGCTTTATATTTAGCATATAATTTCCCATTGCGATCATCATTCACAGGATAATAGGGCTCATCCCCTAGCTGCCATTCTTTAGAATACTCTCGTGAGATCACCGTATCCGGTTGTTGTCCGAACTCGAAATGTTTATGCTCGATAATACGGGTATAAGGAGTATCCGCATCCGTATAATTCACCACGGCATTCCCTTGGAAATTAGAAACACCTTCCAACAATTCCGTTTCAAAACTCACTGTACGATATTCCAAATGTCCATAACAGTAATCGAAATATCGATCTATTTCTCCGGTATAAATGATCTTATCAGCGATGGAATCAAAATATTCTCGATTTTCAAAATAATCTGTATTCAAACGAACCTCAATGCCCTCCAACATTTTCTCTACCATCTTTGTATATCCTCCAATCGGAATTCCTTGATAAGTATCATTGAAATAATTGTTATCAAAAGTGAATCGAACAGGAAGTCGTTTGATAATAAATGCCGGTAATTCAGTACATTTACGCCCCCATTGCTTCTCCGTATAATCTTTGATCAACGTATAATAAATATCCTTCCCTATTAGGGATATCGCTTGCTCCTCCAAATTTTTAGGATGAATAATACCGGATTCTTTTCGCTGCCGCTCTATTTTCTCAGCGGCCTGTTCCGGAGTTGTCACACTCCACATTTGATAAAAGGTATTCATGTTAAAAGGGAGATTATACAACTTCCCCTTATAGTTAGCCACAGGAGAGTTTGTATATCGATTAAATTCTGCAAAAGTATTCACGAACTCCCAGACTTTTTTATTGCTTGTATGAAAGATGTGGGCACCGTATTTATGGACGTTTATATCTCTCACATTTTCCGTATATACATTACCAGCGATGTGGGAGCGTTTGTCTATTACCAAACATTTATACCCACGAGAATTAAGGAGATAAGCAACGGTGGCTCCAAACAGACCGGAGCCAACAACAAGAAAATCAAAATGCATATTTTAAAATTATATTAAAAATAGAGAATAAGATTGCGCAGACAAAGGCGTGTAACTCCATAAATATCTCAAATGGACAATCCTTTGAATAAATCAATCCAGCGTCGACAAATAATCTCGGGGGAATATTTTTGTGCTGTATAATGAGCCTTTCCTGCACATTCATTTCGCAACTCCCTATCCTCAATCATTTTCAATATCGAAGCTGACAACTGAGAAATCGATTGATTTTCAACCAAAAGGCCAGCTCCGTACTGGAGTATTTCGGATGGACCTGTAGGACAATCAAAAGACACAACAGGCAAGCCGCACGACAAGGCTTCCAATAGAACCATCGGAAACCCTTCATACCTTGAAGACATCACAAAGAAATCAGCAGATACATACTCACTTTTAATATCCTTCACGAAACCGCTGAAAGTGACATTCTTTTGTAAAGACAACTCATCACACAATATGACTAACGCATCATGGTCAACGCCCTCACCATAAATGAACAAATGCCAATCCGGATGCCGTTCAAACACAGGAACCATCGCAGGCAACAACATATCAAACCCCTTCTGACTCATAAGTCTTCCTACAGAGATTATCTTCTTGCTATTGCTACCTGTATTCTCATGTAAATCAAAGGTAATCATATTGGGAATCACTTCAGCGGCAATTCCATGTTTCCGGTATTTAACAGCATCATGATTGGTAAGCACAACAACTTTCCTAAAGCATCTATAGATTATACTTCTAACCAGCCTTATCGGCATAGGGTACTTATTATACATATAGTGCTCGCAAGCAACCGACTTTTTGGAAAAGCCGGAGAAAAGAATGGCGACATTGGCCATCAGCGATTGCGAAATAATAACATCAAAAGTACTTGTCTTCAAGAATCTGGACAGTTTATTAATCGTTGTGACAAGAAAACGGAAGCGCTTCCATATTCCCATTTCCTTCGTATAGTTCTGTTCTGACAAAAACACCACCTGAACTTTCGAAGATACGGGATACATCTGGACTAATCCCGGCAATCTAGAAAAACTGATAATGGTCACCCTATAGCCCATATCTACAAAATGATTAGCCAGCAAAACGGTAGTACGCTCCGTTCCCCCTTGCGAAGTAATATTGGGAATAACAAATATCAAATTCATAATCCAATGGCTATTTACACAAATTATTTGACTAATATGATATTTCCGCATATGGGATATTGTGAATCATAGCAGCTCGTTTAGCAAAACCACTATGATACATTTTTCCAGATATTCCTAGGAATATTTTGGAAGCATTAGAAAGCATATACAAATCAATAAAGGACTTCATATAAGAATCTGTTGATGCACTTAGCGTATAATCTACATGAACTACAGGATGTTTGTAGACATAAACAAAACCGTAATTAGAAACCTCCCCAAGAAATGTATAACTATCAGACGTTATCAATATCTTTTTGCCATATTTATTGTACATATCCTTCACCATATCCAAGCTTTTTTTAATTAGCACTTCTTTCGCTTCTTCATTCAACATAGGATAATCCGCTTCTTTAAAGTCTCCCAACAACTGTTGAAACCTAAACACGATAGCTATGTAATCTGAACCTAACAATCGCATTTGTTCATCAAGTAGTTTGTAAAGTATGTCCGATGGTTTAAATAACTCATTATACAATTCAGAGAACTGGCTATCTCCAAAATGCATATTTGTATATACATGAAACTGTTTACAATCCTTTGATAACAAATAGTCACATAACCTCTTTTGAACCATTTTCTCTATTCTTCCATCACTTCTTAACCTTGACCCTATAAATATCGAGCGTGAATTATCTTTATTGAAAGACAACTCCTCTGAGGTAATCCTCCAGTCATAAGTATTAGGAACCAAGAAAGTACTTAAATCAAATGGAGATGAATGATATATTTTAAAGGATACGCCATGTTCCTTACACCACAAAAACAACGAAGCCATTCCTCTTAAACGATCTGAAAGTCCACCATGTATACATTGACCATCCGCCATGTATACTACAAGCTTTGATTGATTCTTAGCTTTAGGGCTATCATTCGTATAGTTAGCAGAAATTTTTTTCAATGTGAAATTCCAAGATAATCCCAAATACAGAGCCTTCACAAAGCGAAGATAATCCAAGAAACTGTTTATTATCGACATAATTCAAAAATATGTTTTATAAAATACACTAATCGATAGCATTTTGATTTCAACAAGATAAACACTACCTTTTTAGACAGTGGTAAGTTCACTTCATTTGCTCGAATGTTCTCAGGTAGCTGAAATGTTTTTAGTATGTAATAAAAGTTCTCTGACGGACAGTTAAACAGAAGATATTGTATATTCAAAATCAACATTCTATTCAACATCTCTCTAAAGTTTTCTCTATCAGAGACGCTGGAAAAGAAATCATAAAGCACATGAGCTGCTCTTACCAAACTGTCAATGTTTTCTCGGTTCAGATTGTTGGTATATGAATTTTGATTAAATCTAACGTAATAATACAAATATTCATTTAATTTTTGCACGGATTTCGCATGATATACAACTCTCGGTAAGGTGACATAATCTTCTCCCAAATTAACATTCGCAATAAACCTCAAATTATTATCTACAAAAAGTTTTCGAGAAAAAAGTTTACCCCAAACGCTCAATGGGTTTTCTCGATATAAAAGAGACTCAAGATATTTACGTCTATCACCATCGTAATATGTTTGTTCTTTCTTTTCATGATCTTTATAAAGATGTTTTGAGTCAAAGATTACCATATCAGAAGGATTCTCTATGACTGTATTGGCCAAAAGCTCAACAGCATCTAAGCGAAGATAATCATCACTGTCAACAAATAGGACATAATCTCCGGTAGCATAATCTAATCCCGTGTTTCTACTAGCAGACAGTCCTCTGTTTTCCGCATGATTCACTATAATAGTCTGACTTGTACGTTTTGGATACAGACTCATCTTTTGACACAATATAGAAAGACTGCTATCCTGGGTATTATCGTTGACAAATATGAATTCTATATCTTCATACGATTGTCCAAACAAAGATTCAACGCATTTCGGAATATAATTCTCTACATTGTAAATTGGGACTAAAATACTTATTTTCATAAAATCGAATTATATAATAGATTGGCCTCTGGTGTAAACAACTGTTTCAAAAACACCAAAACCATCATAACGATAAAAAGACATTCTAACAACCTTCTCAAATGAACTTGATACAGAGAAAAGAACAAAGGATAAACCAAAAATTCTGTCCATTGCAAATACAATCTCATTCTATAAAGGAGGAAATTTGATATTAATATTTCCCTACTTATGACAAAAAGAACAAATATGTTTAAATACAGGATAAATTCCGGGTATTTTTCACTAATTCTCTTATAACTAATTAATACTAATAGAGCCATTATTCGCCAAAACCAAATAACTATTCCGCTTGTCGTACCGACTTCGGTCATAAAACTGGATGTTACGTACCCTGCATAATGAGTCAATGAAAGTACATACAAATTCAACTCATTCCACACACCCGCAATTGATAGTATCAACACAACTA
>ENA-OPSN01001110-OPSN01001110.1-human-gut-metagenome-genome-assembly--contig:-NODE-1110-length-12532-cov-2.507574_pt1 | contig 12532 bp, 5 predicted proteins | sample MGYA00241808_ERZ501907 | MGnify/ENA primary metagenome ERZ501907 (study PRJEB25962, sample SAMEA2042218) | human gut metagenome | biome: human gut; feature: human-associated habitat; material: faeces...
AGAAAAATGGTTGCCGGAATTTAAAGACGATGCTAAAGGTAAGATTCTTCTCCGGCAATTATTATCCCATACATCAGGAGTACGTCCATATCTTCCCGAGCCCCGTGTAGATAACTATAATCATTTGGATTCGGCAGTCACTGAAATTCTCCCTTTGGATACAGTCTTTACTCCCGGCACTCGTTTTGAATATGGTGGACTTGCCATGCAAATTGCCGGAAGAATGGCAGAAGTGGCGATGGGAGAGGAGTTTGAGACTCTTTTTCAAGAACTGCTGGCGCAACCTTTGGAAATGAAAAACTCTCATTTTACCCCAATCAACACGGACGGCGGACATGCACCCATGTTAGGGGGCGGACTGTGTACTACAATGAATGATTATCTTCACTTCCTGTCCATGATTTATCACGATGGAATGTATAATGGCAAGCAAATTATATCAGCAGAAACTGTGAAAGAAATGCAGGCCGACCAAGTGAAAGGCGCCATAATCCCTTCGAATAACTCGGATAATTATGTAGCGAAAGGACTGGGACAATCCCACAATGGAATCTACGGATTAGGAGAATGGCGTGAATTAATAGATAAAAAGACAGGTGAAGCTTATCAGATTAGTTCACCGGGATGGGCCGGTGCTTATCCGTGGATAAATAAACACGATAAAGTTTACGGATTCTTCATCTCCCATGTAGCAGGTTCTTCTGCTAAAGAAGACGGTTTCTCTTCTTTCTTTGGCAGCCCTGTCATTTCACGGACTGTTTCAGAAATACTGAAAGGCAAGCCATTGGTTGTCAAACAAGGGCGTATCAATGTAGGAAACGGCTCTCTATACTATGAAGAAGCCGGTCAGGGTGAACCGATAATTTTTGTTCACGGTCATTCGCTCGACCATCGTATGTGGGATGAACAATTTTCTGTGTTTGCGAAAAAGTATCATGTCATTCGCTATGATTTAAGAGGATACGGCATTTCTTCTTCCCAAACAGAAGATTATCAATTTATGCATGTTGAAGATCTGGTTACTTTAATGGACTCTTTGCACATCAAGAAAGCGCATATTGTCGGGCTTTCTTTGGGCGGGTTCATTACTGCTGATATGTTGGCGTATTTCCCAGACCGGATGTTATCGGCTTTTTTAGCCAGTGGAAACATCCGGAAATCGAAGGGTCCTAGTGAGCCGATGACTAAAGAAGAAGCAAAGGTGCGTGATGAAGAAATAGCTGCCCTGAAACAGAAAGGAGTGGAAGTGATGAAGAAAGAGTGGTTTGAAGGATTAATGAAATCCGGTGGTAGCCAGCGTGAACGGATGCGTGTGCCTTTGTGGCAGATGATTGACGAATGGGATGCATGGCAACCGCTGCACAAAGAAGTACGGGTAGTAGCAGGGCTGGATGCTATTGAAGAATTGAAGAAGAGTCACCCTGCCGTACCTGCTTTAATTGTAGAAGGTCATTCTTCTGATAACAAATTTTCAAAAAATCCTCCCATATTGGAATATCTACCTAATGGAAAGCTGAAAATCATAGAGGATTGCGGGCACATGATGAATATGGAGCGACCGGAGGAATTCAATGCAGCTTTAGAAGAATTTTTAATCAATATTGAACAGTAAAATGAAAAAGCAATAAATATCATGAAACAAATAGTTCTATGCCTGATCGGAATATTATTTGCATCGTTTGTATCTGCACAAAAGATAAATCATCCTTCCCTTTTGTACACCCCTCAACGTATTCAGCAGGTAAAACAACGTATGCAGAATGAACCGAAATTGCGGGAAGCCTGGGAGGATATTCAGAAAACTGCCGATGAAGCCTTACAAAAGGAAGATTTCAATCGGTTGGATTATTTGTCGTTGGCCTATCTGATGACGGATAATAAAGAGTATGCAAATATAATCAAAGAGATTCTTTTGAAAGCTGTGGAAGCCGAATCCTGGGGAGATATGGAAATGATGGCACGTATTCCAGTCTGGCGTTCGCAACTGGGCATGGCACATAAGAGCTTCCTTTCTGCCATAGGATATGATGCGGCTTATAACATAATGTCTTCTTCGGAAAGAAAAAAGATTGCCGAAGGCTTGAAACGATTGGCTGTAGAGCCTGCCTTGGGCGACTGGCTGTTGGAACCTGCCCGAATCCATTCTTTGAACTCTATGGGACACAACTGGTGGACTTCCTGCGTATGCCAGGGTGGAATATTAGCATTAAGCCTACAGAATGAACTTCCCGAAGTAAAAGATTGGGTGGAGCAACTTCATGAATCACTTCCCGAATGGTTTGACTTTGCCGGCGATGCCTTGCAACAGAAAGCAAAGAGTTTTGATGAGGCCGGAGGAATGTATGAAAGTTTGAATTATGCAAACTTTGGTATTCAGGAAGCCCTATTGTTTCGAATCGCTTGGATAAACACTCATCCGGGACAAAATCCCGGCAATATACCCCAATTGGCAAAACTTCCGAACTACTTTTCTCAAGTATGCTATCCTCGTACAGGTATGCTGTATAGTTTGAATTTTGGTGATAGTCATAAGAATGTATCAGCAGAATCCAGTATGATGTTATTGTATGCATTGGGACTGAAAGACCCGACTATTCTGTGGTATATAACCCAAGTAGAGCAAGGACAGCATCGCGATGGATTTTTCCTGAATCGTCCGATGGGCTTTCTCTATACCCCTGATTTGAGTAAAGCTCCCGTAACTCCCGATTTGAAAACCTCACAGCTATTCTCGGATTTCGGTTGGGCCACCATGCGTACTTCTTGGGAGAAGGATGCTACGATGCTTGCTGTGAAAAGCGGTCATACGTGGAATCATTCCCATGCGGATGCCAACTCCTTTATTGTTTTTCATAAAGGCGTTGATATTATCAAGGATGGAGGAAACTGCTGGTATCCCAATCCTGCCTATCGCAACTATTTTTTTCAAAGCCAGGCACATAATGTAGTCCTGTTCAACGGGGAGGGACAACCTCGTGAACAACAGTATAGCGGCTCTACTTTGCGAGGAAATCTTTATCATCTCTTGGATGCGGGCAATGTGAAATATGTTTTGGCCAATGGAACAGGTCCTGTCTCTAATAATTTCAGCCGTAACTTCCGTCATTTCCTGTGGATGGATAATGTGATTTATATGATTGATGATTTGAAGACACATAAGGTAGGACAGTTCGAATGGTTATGGCATACCAATGGAACTTATAAGAAATCGGGCATTGACGTGAATGTGACAAACGGAAATTCTTCAGTAGTCATCCGTCCTTTATATCCCCGCATGCTGGCTAAGTCCGATTTTGTGCACGACTATCCCGAAGATTTATATTGGGAAGAAATAGAAGCTCCTACGGAAGATTTGAAAGGAACCGAAAAATATTATTCATTCCATTTACCAGCCGAGGTGAACCGTGTGAAAGGACTGACAGCTATTATTCTGAAAGACGCTCCCGATGAAAAAGACCTGCCTCAAATGGAAAGACGTGAAGGGCAGGACTGGATAGGGCTTCGTATCCGTCATAAAGGTAAAATTACCGATTTATATATCAACCAACTGGCGGACGGAAGATTAATGCACAGTAATTCATGGATTATGCCCGACGGCTGGATGACAGATGCTTATATGTTTGCAGTTTCTTACCCAGAAGGTACTGAAGCAAAGAACGCTAAGGACTTCTTTATTGCTTATGGAAGTGCATTGAGACGGGGTAATGAAACTTACTTTTCATCATTGGCTAAGCTGTTCGTTATTCAGAAAGCAGAAGGTAAGAAACTTGATCTTTGGATAGACGGACAGCCGAAGATAAATACCACCTTTAGAAGCACAAAGAAGCCTATGTCTGTAGAAGTGAATGATAAGAAAATCCCGGTAGTTTATCAGAAATCACAGATAAAGGTGAAACTGTAAATTATGTATATCCAGGATAGATTCTATCTTTTTAAAGAGAGTAAGTTCCTTGTTTTTTGTGCAAACCTATATAAAATCCGAGATATTTTATGTAGGTTTGCATTGTTTCATTAAATATGAATCCTCTATGCATAATCTAATACGACATATAGTAAAGGCTTTGACTACTCTTTGTCTGCTACTCATAAATATACCTATTTATCCGATTTCTTACTCTTTCCGCAGCATTTCCGAAACAGACGGACTTTCCGACCTGATGGTCAGTTCTTTTTATAAAGATTCATTAGGCTATATTTGGATTGGCACGGCAAGTTCTGTTGAACGTTTTGACGGAGTCCATTTGAAACATTATCCCATATTAGGGAATAATGAAAAACTAAAATGGGTGAATGTAATAACAGAGACGACTGGTAATAGGATATGGATAGGGAATGATATGGGATTGTGGACGGTTCATAAGGAAACAGAAAAACTGGAACCCTTTAGTCCGGAGACTATTAATTGTGGTGTTCGTGCCCTTTTACCAACTCGGGATGGAGGATTGTATATAGGTAGTGAAAAAGGATTATTTATCTATCGAAATAATCAATTGGAGCGACTGGCAGTAAGTTCCGACATCTTATCGGCAGAAAATTTCATCGTTGCATTGAATTTGGATGAAAATGGAGCTTTATGGATTCTTACCAAAGGTGGATTACATTCCATGAATATTTCAAACCGGAAAATAACCTCTTATCCATACAAGCAGGGATTCTCCTATAGAAATATGACACGTATCGGCAAAAAGCTTTATTTAGGAACAATGGATCATGGGTTGCTATGTTTTGATATCTCGACGGGTGAATTTAAAGAAAATATTATTGACTTGGGTTGTAATGTTATCATGTCTCTCTCCAGTGATGAAAAGAATTTGTTGTATATAGGCACTGATGGAAACGGGGTACATTTTGTTTCTGCGAATAATATGAAGATTGTTCGTTCCTTTTGTTACGAATCGGGAAATAAACAGGCGATCCGTTCCAATTCTGTCTATGCATTATTGGTTGATAGGGAAGGAGTGATTTGGATTGGTTTTTATCAGTTAGGCTTGGATTATACACTATATCAGAGCGGGTTATTTTCTACCTATGCCTATCTTCCTTATTTCGACTCAAAAGAGATGCCTGTTCGTGCAATAGCTGTTTCGAAAGACGAGAAACTGATAGGTTCGCGCAATGGACTTTTCTATATAGATGAAAAGAAACAGCGGTTTAAAAGTTTTAAGGTTCCCGAATTACGTTCCAATATGATTTTGTGTATTTATGCTTTTGAAGGAAAGTATTACATAGGTACTTATGGTGGCGGTATATATATCCTCAATCCTTCCACGTTGACTTTATCTGATTTTGAAACAGCAGACTTAAAATCAACTCCATTCCTGAAAGGACATGTGTTTTGCATAAAATCGGATGATGAAGGAAGTTTGTGGATGGCGACGTCTATGGGACTTTACTGTTATAGAGATGGAAAGCAAATCCGGCATTATACTACTGAAAATTCGAAATTACCGGGAGAGAATGTCTATGATATATGTTTTGATTCCACTCGTAAAGGATGGATTTGTACAGAGAACGGTTTATGCATTTGGGATCCATCAACCAATAGTTTGAAGTCGGATATGTTTCCTGAAGGGTTTATTCATAAAGATAAAATCCGGACAGTATACGAAGATTCTAATCATGAGCTTTATTTCCTTCCGGATAAAGGTGCAATTTTTATATCTGATTTGTCGATGAATCATTTTCGGAGAATGCAGTCGGGCACTCCTTTGGATGGAAAGGATGCAATGTTTATTATAGAAGATCATGAAGGTTGGTTGTGGATTGGTACTAATTTGGGCTTATATCGTTATGATAAGAAAGGTAATTTTATTCCCTATAATTTCGTAGATGGCTTGCCCAGTTCTATATTTATTACTTGTTTCCCTGTGATAGATGAAGAGGGTACGATGTGGTTCGGCAATTCGAAAGGTATGATTTATCTGACCTCGGAACAAAATGGCAGAAAAGCAAAATGGCATTATCCGGTTGCTATTACCGATGTATTAGTGAATGGAAAGCAATCGGTTTATGCTAAGATGAGTAGAGAAAATAACGTGTATAAAATAAAATTGGAAGCAGATCAGCGTAATTTGACAATCCGTTTCTCTGGGTTCACTTATTCGGAGCCTGCATATATGTCTTATAAATGTAAGATGGAAGGAATAGATAGCGACTGGCAATTATTGAGTGGACAATCTGAAATAACGTATTATGACTTATTATCCGGCAATTATCAGTTTAGAATTCATCGGGTGGATGATCCGGAGTCGGAAATTTGCCTGATGGTGACTATTGCTCCTCGTTTCAATGCTGTTATGTGGAGTGTGACTGTTTTAGTGATATTGATAATAACCTTGGCTTATATATATTATCGCCGGAGAATGAAACGAAACAACCTAATTCAGTCGAAGGAAAAACAGCAACCGGTAATAGAAGAAAAATATAGAAAGAGTAATGTGACTGAAGAAGAATGTAGGCGCTTGGCTGGCGAACTGGAACTTCTGATGCAAAGGGATCGACTATATGTTAATCCCAATCTGAAAATAGCAGACTTGGCTGCAATATTGAATGTTTCCACTTATACATTATCCTATTTATTCAATCAATATTTGGATAAAAACTATTATGACTATTTGAATGACTATCGCATAGAGGAGTTTAAGCGTTTGGTTGATAAAGATGAATATTCTAAATATACGTTGACAGCTTTAGCCGAACTATGTGGTTTTAGTTCGCGTACTTCCTTCTTTCGTTATTTTAAAAAGGTTATTGGAATTACTCCGAATGAATATATTCGAAGTATCGGAAAGACCAATGAAGAATAATATACTTATGTACCTTTCATTTTAAACTTTAGATTGATAAATACCTCTTTAGAGTCTCAAATAATAAATTGAGACTCTATGAAATTGAGAGTTAACTGTCTGATAATTAGAATGTGTGTTGATCGCTTGCTCTCCGCCAATAGGACGGAATTTATCTCTTTCTTTTTGAATATCCGTTTTCATATTTACCTTCTATATTTGCCAACGTAATGATAAACAAAAATCTAAGCAATGGAAAATATAGATATGTCATCCGTACAGTTGATTACTGATTCTTATCAGAATTATCATCGTTCCGTTTACTTGTATATCTTATATAAGATAGGAAAAGATGAAGACGCGAAAGATCTGGCTCAAGATGTATTTTTACGTTTGATGGATTATAAGCAAATGTTGCGACCGGAAACAATAAAGTACTTTATTTTCTCTATTTGCCGGAATTTGGTTATTGATTATTTGCGTCGTCATTATAAAATGCAGGAAATTACATCCTATTTTTTAGATCAGCTTCCTACCTTTATTAATGAGGTAGAGAGCCAGATAATCGCTAATGATTTATCTGTGTGTGAGCAGAAGAGAGTTCTCCGGCTGCCTGCGCAACGAAGAAAGATTTATGTAATGAGTCGCTTCAAGCATATATCGTCAGCGGATATTTCCGCTTGTCTCGGATTATCTGTCCGTACTGTAGAAAATCATTTGTTTATCAGTCGGAAAGAAATCCGTGAATATATCCAACAGTGTATCTAATATTAGAATAAATAGTATAAATGTTAGTTTTAAATTTTATGTATATGAAAAAAAGTCTCTTCAGATTTTCATCGAGAAGGATTCTATTCTCCACGGTGATAGCCTCTGCTCTTATAGCAGGTGGCTCGCAGGCTGTCTTTGCAGATGCCGGGGAAGTGCAAGTCGTATTGCAGACTGGTACAATTAAAGGTAAAATCGTGGATTCCTATGGCGAACCTGTTATTGGTGCCAATGTCAAGGTGAAAGGCACTACCAATGGTACGATAACGGATATGGATGGAAACTTTACTTTGAATAATGTATCAGGTGGTACGTTGGTGATTTCTTTTATTGGTTATAAGACGTTGGAAGTTTCTGTAAAAGGGACGAATCTGGCTAAAATTATCATGCACGAAGATACAGAGGTGCTGGATGAGGTTGTCGTGGTAGGTTATGGTACTCAGAAAAAAGAATCGTTGACAGGCTCGGTAACAGTGGTCGACCAAAAACTTTTTAAAGACAAAGGTACGGTGGCCAATCCGCTTTCGGCTATGCAAGGTCAGGTTCCGGGCTTACGCATCACCCGATCGTCGGCTGCTCCTGGTGAAGAAGGATGGGGTGTCTCAATCCGTGGCTCTGTCTCAAAGAACAAGGTAGAACCTCTTTTGATTATTGACGGTGTACCAGCCAGTGGTGTGAGCGAGATGGCTCAACTCAATGCCGATGACATCGAAACCATTAACTTTCTGAAAGATGCTTCGGCTGCTATTTATGGCGCAAAAGCAGCGGGTGGTGTGATTTTGGTAACTACCAAACGTCCCGATGCCGGCAAAACCAAAGTGGAATATAGTGGTTCGGTTACACGTAAAATTGTGGGTTTACAGCCCCGCATGATGAGCATGGACGAATGGACGGACGGTGTGCTCCAAGCCCGTTTGAATGACGGCTATGGCGAAGATGACAACTGGGTACGTTATGCCCGTTTGGCTAAAGCGATGAAGGGGAGTTGGATTAATCTGCATGGTGGAAATAATCCCGATGAAGATCCCATTCCGGGAGGATTCCGCGGTGTGGCCGACTTTGTGTTTCATGATATGAACTGGACTGATGTGCTGTGGGGGAACGCTACTTCTACCCAACATAACCTCAGCATAAGCGGAGGTTCGGAGAAATCGACCTACCGGCTCTCGCTTGGTTATTTGAATGACCAAGGGACGCTGCAATGGGGGAACAACTCGAACGAACGCTATAACGTACGTTTATTCAACAGTTTCAAGATAAACAACCGTATCAGCTTGGAAACCAACATGTCAGCTAGTCGTCAGCATCAGGTGGCTCCTACACAGATTGGTAGTATATTAGGCAGTAGCATACCGCAGCCAGGGTTACCGGTTTCGACCATCGATGGCAAACCGTATGCGTGGGGAGGCATTCATACCCCTAACTGGTCGGCCGAATTGGGTGGTGACAACAAACTTGTGGTGACCACAATGAATGTGAACGAGATTTTGAAAGTGAACATTTTGGATGGTCTTGATTTTCAGGGAACTTTGGGATACTCAACGAACAATGCGGCCCGTGACGAACAATATCTTTCGATTGATTGGTATCAATACGACGGTACACCGATTCAAAATGAGAACTCTCCCTATCCCGCAAAAGAAAAATCATCGTATACTAAAAGTTCTGCGCGTACCGACAATTACACGGCATCAGCTTTCCTCACTTATAAGAAATTATTTGATGAGGCTCACGACATATCGCTTATGGGAGGTGTGCAATATGACTATGCCGCTTACGATTATAGCGGTACCAAAGCAATGGACGTGGAAGCGGCAATCGAATCGCTTAACGGTAAAGGACAAATCTACATAGACAAGGTAGACCGTTGGGAGGAAGCCATTCTCTCTTATTTCGGTCGCTTGAATTATAATTACAAGTCGAGATATATGGTTGAAGTGAATGCTCGCTACGACGGTTCTTCGAAATTTTTGCCCAAGAACCGCTGGAACTTCTTTTGGGGCGCATCAGCTGGATGGCGTATCACTGAAGAGAAATTCATGGAGAACTTGCGTGACTATGTGAATGAACTAAAACTACGTGCCTCATATGGTGAGGTAGGTAATCAAAATGGTATTGGACGCTATGATGGCATCCAACTTTACAATTACAAATCGAACAGTGGCGCTTTGTTGGGCAACTCGAAAGGAACCTATGTGGAATCTGCCGGACTGGTGAGCACCATGCGTACTTGGGAACGTATCTACAACTATAACTTGGGGATTGACTTCGGATTCCTCAACAATCGCCTTACGGGTACGTTCGAGGTCTTTAAAAAGAAAAACGACAATATGCTGGTTTCGCGTCTGCACCCCGGTGTATTGGGTGGAACTGCTCCCAGTACTAATAGCGGTAAGTTTGAGGCCAATGGTTACGATGCCAGCTTGACTTGGCGTGACAAGATAGGCGGGTTCAACTACCACGTTGGCGGTACGTTAACCTATATGACCAACAAACTAGTCGATGGAGGTAACATCGTGGTGAGCGCAGGTTATAACGAAGCTGTGAATGGCTACCCACTCAACTCGGTATTTGGTTACCGCTATGTGGGCAAGGTACAAAACCAAGACCAACTGGACTATTACGTGGACAAATATGTGGGCAGCAACTCTATCGCTCTACCTGCCAACTTGCGTTTGGGCGACCACATGTATGAAGATGTGAACAAAGACGGTAAACTGACACAAGACGACCTTGTATTTCTTGGTTCCGACGACCCAAAATATTCGTTCTCGTTTAATTTCGGATGCGAGTGGAAAGGATTCGATTTCAATACCGTATTCCAAGGTGTGGGCAAGCGTACCATCTATCGTGAAATCGACTCTTGGAAAGTGCCTTTTAAAGCTATTTGGCTGAACACTACTAACCAGTCGGTAGGTAATGTATGGAGTCCTGAAACTCCCAATAACCATTTCCCTACTTATTCAAACAGTAATGACATCAATAACTACAACTACATTCCCTCTACCTGGTCGGCCGATAACGGAGCTTACCTGCGTCTCAAAGAGATTGTACTTGGTTACACATTGCCAAAGGCATGGATGAATAAGAGCGGTTTTATCAGCAACCTGCGTATTTATGTATCGGGCGCCGACTTGTGGGAAAAATCGTATATCACCGATGGTTGGGATCCCGAAGCCACCCGCAAAGTGGAAAACAAGCAACGCTATCCGTTTAACCGCACCGTGACTTTCGGTGTGAATGCCATATTCTAATTTTTATTCTTAATATTGAAGATAACAATGAAAAAAATAGTATATATTTTAGGAATTATTTGCGCCATGATCATGCAGTCGTGTTTAGACCTTGAGCCCAAGACGCAATTGGCGGATACCAACTATTGGAAGTCGCCCGAACACTTCAAACTTTTTGCCACCCAGTTCTACAGCTGGTCGGCCGACTTTCGATGGCTCGACGACAGTCAGCACGCTGATATTCGCTCGGACTTGTTTGCCGGTAGCACGGTGAACATCTATAGTAACGGAACGAACAGCATTCCGTCATCCGACAAGCATTATGCCGACAATTACAATCGTATTCGTCAAACCAATACTTTATTGCAACAAGCCGATACGTATGAACAACAAGCCGACATTGCCATTTCGGTGGGGGAAGCCCGTTTCTTCCGTGCTTATTGTTACTTTGAGTTGTTGCAGGCTTATGGTGATCTTATCATTACCCGCACACCGCTCGACATCGACTCGTCTGAGATGCAGAAGGCCCGTAATCCGCGTACCGAGGTAGCTGACTTCATCATTGACGACTTGAAAGAAGCCGCTAAACTATTGCCCGTTGATAAGGCTATCAGCAGCAGCGATGAAGGTCGCCTTTCCAGCGAAGCCGCTTTGGCGTTTCTTTCGCGTGTAGCCCTTTACGAAGGTACATGGGAGAAATTTCATAATGGCGGTCAAAATACCGAACGTACAAAAGATTTGCTCAATACCGCAGCACAGGCGGCTCATGATGTGATGGCGGGCGGAGCATTCGAACTTTTTGCTCCTCAAGAATTGGGTACGGAGGCCTACAAGTATCTCTTTATCTTGGAGAATGAAAAGTCGAACCCTGCCAGTATCAATAAAACAGGTAATAAAGAGTATATCTTTACCCGCCGTCACGACCCTGTTATCAATTCTATCGGGTTCAACATAACCCAAGGGCGTTTGGGTAATGCCTTGTATGTTACTCGTAAAATGGCTAATATGTATCTGCAAAGCAATGGGTTACCCATCAATCCCCAAACGTGGAATTACACGAAAGTGGATGATGAATATAAAAATCGCGACAACCGCATGAACAATCAGCTTATGGTGCCCGGACAGACTTATTGGGGTACAAATGGCGGACGCATTGATTGGAGCGGCGATGCTGCCGAAATAGCCAATGCCTCGCATAGGAACTTCATGCCTCAAACCGGTACGGGCTACTTTCCCCACAAGTGGTGCAGCGAACGTGACGGAGTGCCCACCGGTATGGAAGCTTACGACTTCCCCGTCATCCGCTATGCCGAGGTGCTGCTCAACTATGCCGAAGCGATGAATGAGGCCTATGGCCCCGACCAGGCTCCCGGCGACTATGCGCTCACGGCGCTCGATGCCCTGCAACTGGTGCGCGACCGTGCCAGTCTGCAGCTTCCGATTGTCACGGCGGCGACCCGCGACGAATTCCGCGAGGCCGTTAAGCACGAACGCCGCATCGAACTGGCCTTCGAGGATCATCGTTACTGGGATCTGCTGCGGTGGAAGGATGCGATGGAGGTACTCAACAAACCCGTCCGCGGTGTGAAGGTAACGAAAACAGGAGAAGGCAAGTGGTCGTATACGCAGACCGAAGTGGCTACGCGCACTTTCCTCGAACGCAACTATTATATGCCTTTCACCCGTTCCGAGGTTGAAAATTCGAATCATACGCTCGAACAGAACCCCGGTTATTAGTTCCGGGAT
>ENA-OPSN01001112-OPSN01001112.1-human-gut-metagenome-genome-assembly--contig:-NODE-1112-length-12489-cov-3.446115_pt1 | contig 12489 bp, 9 predicted proteins | sample MGYA00241808_ERZ501907 | MGnify/ENA primary metagenome ERZ501907 (study PRJEB25962, sample SAMEA2042218) | human gut metagenome | biome: human gut; feature: human-associated habitat; material: faeces...
ATGAAGTAGTTTATCAGCTGTCCGGCGGTTTGCGTGCAGGTATGGGATATTGCGGCGCTGCCAATATAGAGAAGCTGCATGATGCCAAATTCACCCGCATCACCAATGCCGGTGTGTTGGAAAGCCATCCGCATGATGTTGCGATAACCAGCGAGGCTCCGAATTATAGCCGTCCCGAATAAGGATATTCATCCATAAAGATATATGCCCGGAGAGTAAATTATACTTTTCGGGCATTATTTGTTTATGATATTGTATCTTTGTGAACTTGCTTGTTTATTGGTTTTGCCTATTTTAGACAGATGGTTATGATAAGGACTTGTTTGGTGATGATTTTTTCCGGAGTGAGCTGGTTTGCTTTTTCCCAGCAGGACCCGGTGCTGATGCGTGTCAATGGAAAGGATGTGCTGCGTTCTGAGTTTGAGTATTATTATAACAAGGATGCGGCATCGTTTGCTTCCGGGTATGTTGCACCGGAAAAGTATGCGGAGCGGTTTGCAGACTTCAAGTTGAAAGTATCTGCTGCCGAGACAGCCGGTTTGGATACGGCTCTTTCGTTTCGTGAGAAGGTTGAAAATTACCGCAACCGGTTGATAAAATCGTATCTGACAGATACGGCTGTCATTGAAAATGAAGCCCGCCGGTTGTATGATAAAATGAAAGCCGGTCATCATGCGGGACGCGTCCGTGTGAGTCATATTTTTAAGTATCTTCCTCAAAATGTATCCGGTCATGCATTGCGTAAAGCAGTTGCCGGCATGGACTCCATTTACGAATATCTCCGGAGGAATCAGACACCCGAGGCTTTTGATGCCTGCGTAAAACGTTTTTCTGATGAGAAACAGCCATTTTGGGTGAGTTGGCTGCAAATGCCGGTAGAGTTTGAGAATGTAGCTTTTGAGTTATCGGCAGGCGAAGTGTCCCAACCTTTTTTTACGCCGCAAGGCATTCATATTGTGAAAGTTATTGAGCGAATGGAAATGCCGTCTTTTGACGATGTGAAGAATGGAATGGAGGTTTGTCGGGCTCATCGCCACGGGACTGATTGGGGAGTTGAAGCACAGGTGGAGAAGTTGAAGAAAGAATATGGGTATGCTCCCGACAAAACGGGTATGGACGAACTGATACGTACAGGACAAACAAAACGTACGCTGTTTACATTGGCAGGAAAGAGTTATACGGGAAATGACTTTATCCGTTTTGCAGCAGCATATCCGGCTGGTGTACGCAGGCAGCTGGATGCTTTTGTAATGAAAACTGTCCTTGATTATGAAAATGTATGTTTGGAACGGAAATATCCGGAATTACGTTATCAGGTGGAGGAGTATAGGAACCGCTTGTTGCTGGATAAAATCACCGGACAGGAAATCCAGAAACGAATCGGGTCAGATGAGGTCGGTCTGCAAACTTATTTTGAAAAACATCGTTCCGACTATCAGTGGAGGGAACAGCGGTATAAAGGTATTGTTCTGCACGGAGTAAGCAAACGTATTGTCAAACAAGCCCGTAAATTTTTGAAGAGTCTGCCGGAAGAAGAATGGAAAGATGCGATTCGGTTGACTTTTAATGCCGGTGCACAGCCTCAGATACAGGCGGAGCAGGGAACATTCGCTTCCGGTGAAAATGTATATGTCGATGATTTGGTGTTTAAGGGCAAGGACGCAGCGCCTATGGTGTCATTCCCTTTTACTGCCGTGCTGGGTAAGAAGGTGAAAGCGCCGGATGACTATCGGGAAGTAAAAGACAGGGTGGTTACTGATTATCGGAATTGTCTGGAGAAGCAGTGGATAACCCGTTTGCGCACCTCGGCTAAGGTTGAAATTAACCAAGAGGTCTTAAAAACCGTTAATAATCACTGATGCAACCGATTAAAGCCGTATCTTCGTACCTTAAAATGTAGTAAATATCAGCTGGTAATGCGAACAACCTGTTTGGGACTTTTAATCCTTCTTTTCTGTGGCTCGTGCAAGGAACAGCACGATCATGGAGGGCGAACGCCGTTAGTGGAATTGGATGGTAACTTCCTTTACCATGAAGACCTGCAGGCGGTGCTTCCCGCAGGATTGTCGAAAGATGACAGCCTGTTGTTTGCGGAGCATTACATCCGTAACTGGGCAGAAGATGTGCTGTTGTATGAGAAGGCGCAAAGTAATATTCCCAACAGCGGAGAGATTGACAAACTAGTGGAGAATTACCGGAAGGCGTTGATTATGCATGCATACCAGCAGGCGCTGATAAACCAAACTCTTTCTGAAGAAATTTCGGAAACGGAACTGGCTGATTATTATGAGAAGCATCAAGAGCTTTTTAAGGTGGAGAGTCCTTTGATAAAGGGATTGTTTATCAAAGTTCCCCTCACAGCCCCTCAACTGGGCAGTGTTCGCCGTTGGTACAGGACCGAAAACCGCGAGGCCGTAGAGCATCTGGAAAAATACAGTCTGCAGAATGCCGTGAAGTACGAGTATTTTTATGACAAGTGGGTTCCGATAACCGAAGTGATGGACTTGATGCCGCTGAAAGTGTCCGATGCCGGAGAATATCTGAATAAGAACCGCCACGTGGAACTGAAAGATACGGCTTTTCATTATTTTCTGAATGTGAGCGATTATCGTGCTGTGGGAGAACAGGAACCGTATGAGTTTGCCCGTAGTCAGGTGAAGGATATGATGCTGAACATGAAGCAGGTGAATTTTATGAAGCAGGTGAAAGAAGATTTGTATCAGCGTGCGGAGAAAAAAGATAAAATTAAGTATTATTAGTATAAGATACCAAGAATGAAGATGTGTATGAACTTTAAGTTTGTAGTTTTATTTGCCTTGACGCTGTTAGCCGGTTCTACCGTTTATGGACAAGACAATGTGATTGACGAGGTCGTGTGGGTAGTGGGCGACGAGGCTATATTAAAGTCCGAAGTGGAAGAAGCTCGCATGAGCGCTTTGTACGAAGGACGTAAGTTCGACCGGGACCCCTATTGTGTGATACCGGAAGAGATAGCCGTACAAAAGCTGTTCTTGCATCAGGCGGCACTTGACAGTATTGAAGTTTCCGAATCCGAAGTCATCCAGCGTGTGGATTATATGACAAATATGTATATCAGCAATATCGGTTCACGTGAAAAGATGGAAGAATACTTCAATAAAACTTCCAGCCAGATTCGTGAAACATTGCGGGAAAATGCCCGTGAAGGGTTGAAAGTACAGAAGATGCAGCAGAAACTGGTTGGTGAAATCAAAGTTACGCCGGCCGAGGTGCGTCGTTATTTCAAAGATCTGCCGCAAGATAGTATTCCCTATATACCGACGCAGGTGGAGGTGCAGATAATTACCCAGCAGCCGAAAGTACCTTTGGAAGAAATAGAAAACGTAAAGAAACGCTTGCGCGATTTTACCGACCGTATAACAAAGGGTGAGACCAGTTTCTCTACGTTGGCTCGTATGTATTCGGAAGACCGTGGTTCTGCCATTCGCGGTGGCGAAATCGAGTTTTCCGGACGTGGTATGCTGGATCCGGCATATGCCAATGTTGCTTTCAACTTGCAAGACCCCAATAAGGTCTCTAAAATAGTGGAGTCCGAATATGGTTTTCATATCATTCAGTTGATAGAGAAGCGTGGAGACCGTATTAAAACCCGTCATATATTGCTGAAACCGCATATCCCGGAAGAATCTTTGACAGCAGGTATGGCTCGTCTGGACTCTATAGCCGATGATATTCGTAACGGGAAGTTCTCTTTTGAGGAAGCGGCATCGGTGCTTTCACAAGACAAAGATACACGCAATAATCACGGTTTGCTGCCTAACCCCAATACCAATACCTCCAAATTCGAGATGCAGGAGCTGCCGCCTGAAATTGCAAAAGTGGTAGACAAGATGAAAGTTGGCGAGATTTCTGAAGCATTTACCATGATTCCGCAGAAAACCGGAAAAGAAGAATGTGTCATCGTGAAGTTGAAGAGCCGTACCAATGGACATAAGGCTACCGTTGCCGATGACTACCAGAACCTGAAAGAGATTGTTCTGGAGAAACGTCGGGATGAAATGCTGGACAAGTGGATTCGTGAAAAGCAGAAACACACTTACGTTCGCATCAACGAAAATTGGAGAAACTGTACATTCAAGTATCCGGGATGGATAAAAGACTGATATTTGGTTTGGTATGTTTGTTCGGCGTTTGTTTGTTGAGCGCGCAGGACAGGAAAAGTGAGCCTGACAAGAAAAAGAAACGTGTGGATTTGCTTTATGCCGATGAGGCACAGGCGGATCAGCAGTTGCGCCCTGATGTGCAGGTGCTGATTGGCTCGGTCAGGATGAAGCACGATAGTATGTACATGTTTTGTGACAGTGCTCTGATTTACGAGAAAATTAACTCTGTGGAAGCATTCGGTAATGTTCGTATGGAGCAGGGAGACACTTTGTTCATATACGGTGATTACTTGTATTATGACGGTATGTCCCAGCTTGCCATGCTGCGTGAGAATGTCCGTATGATTAACCGCAATACGGAACTTACTACGGATAGCTTGAACTATGACCGTCTGTATAATTTAGGATATTACTTTGACGGCGGTACGCTGACCGATGAAGAAAATGTCCTGACTTCTGAATGGGGAGAATACAGCCCGGCAACCAAACTGGCAGTGTTCAACCATGAAGTGAAATTGGTAAATCCGAAGTTTGTCCTGACTTCCGATACGTTAAAGTACAGTACGGAGTCCAAAATCGCTACGATTCTGGGACCTTCCGATATAGTCAGTGATAAGAACCATATCTATTCGGAGCGTGGAGAATACAATACCGTATCCGAGCAAGCAGAGCTGTTGGACCGTTCCATTTTGACTAATGAAGGCAAGAAACTTACCGGAGACAGTCTTTTCTATGACCGCAAGCTGGGTTATGGTGAAGCTTTCGATAACGTACAGATGAATGATACGGTGAACAAGAATATGCTTACCGGCAATTACTGTTTTTATAATGAGCTAACCGGTAATGCCATTGCTACCCAACGTGCCGTTGCTATAGACTATTCTCAGGGTGACAGTCTTTTTATGCATGGTGATACACTGCGTTTGGTAACGTACCACATGAATACAGACTCTGCCTATCGTGAAATGCGTGTTTATCACAAGGTGCGTGCTTACCGCACAGATGTGCAGGCAGTGTGCGATTCTTTGGTTTATAATTCCAAGGATTCCTGTTTGACGATGTATACCGACCCTGTTTTGTGGCACGGTGCGCAGCAGTTGCTCGGTGAGGAGGTAAAGGTCTACATGAACGACAGCACCATCGACTGGGCGCACATCATTAATCAGGCGCTGGCTGTGGAACAGAAAGATTCTATCCATTATAACCAAGTGACAGGCAAGGAGATGAAAGCTTTTTTCCAAAACGGAGATATGCGCCGGGTAGATGTGAACGGTAATGTCCTGATTGTGTTCTATCCGGAAGAGAAAGACAGTACAATGATTGGCATGAACTATGCCGAAGGCAGTTTTCTGCGTATTTATCTCAAAGACCGTAAAATGGAAGAAGCTGCCTTGATAGGCAAGTCCAACGGCATATTGTATCCTATGGACCAAATACCGGCCGACAAGATGAAACTTCCTTCATTTGTGTGGTTTGATTATATTCGTCCCTTGAACAAGGATGACATCTTTGAGTGGCGGGGTAAAAAAGCGGGTGAAACATTGCAGAAAAGTGACCGGAAACCTTTAACTTCGCCAAGAGATATGCATATAAAACGAACTAAAAAATAATGCTATGGGAATGTTTGCAATGCGTAAGCCGCGGGGATTTCATCATTCATACATTTATGTAGATGAACGGAAAGAGAAACTGGCCAAAATGGAGGAAGATGCCAAACGCGAGTTAGGCATGTTGCCGGAAAAGGAATTTTCGCCCGAAGATATCCGGGGGAAGTTCATTGAAGGCACTACCCATCTGAAACGTCGTAAGGAAAGCGGACGCAGACCGGTGCATCTGGGGGTGATACTGGTGGTTGTGGCATTGCTGATATATTTGTGGTATGCCATTACCAACGGTATTATCTAATTTTTTCTGTACCCTTTATTTCATACTTTATACTTTATACTTATCATGAGCGATATCATTCATTTGCTGCCCGATTCGGTTGCGAACCAGATTGCTGCCGGAGAGGTGATTCAGCGTCCGGCGTCTGTCATCAAGGAATTGGTAGAAAACGCGATTGATGCAGAAGCCACCGAAATACATGTTTTGGTAACGGATGCCGGAAAGACCTGCATCCAGGTTATTGACGATGGAAAAGGAATGTCCGAAACGGATGCGCGTCTGTCCTTTGAGCGTCATGCCACTTCCAAGATACGTGAGGCCTCTGATTTGTTTGCGTTACGTACAATGGGTTTTCGCGGTGAAGCGCTGGCGTCTGTTGCGGCGGTGGCGGAGGTAGAGTTGAAAACCCGCCCGGCCGGTGAAGAACTTGGTACGCGTCTGGTTATTGCCGGTTCTAAAGTAGAGAGTCAGGAGGCTGTTTCTTGTCCTAAGGGAAGTAACTTTTCAGTGAAGAACCTATTCTTCAATATTCCTGCCCGCCGTAAGTTTCTGAAAGCAAATTCAACGGAATTAAGCAATATTCTTGCCGAGTTTGAGCGCATAGCCTTGGTGCATCCGGATGTTGCTTTCTATCTGTATAGTAATGATGCGGAGTTGTTCAATTTACCTGTCATGCCGTTGCGCCAGCGCATCCTCGCCATATTCGGTAAGAAGTTGAACCAGCAGTTGCTTTCGGTGGATGTAGACACGACGATGATAAAAGTTTCCGGTTTTGTGGCAAAGCCGGAGGCATCCCGTAAGAAAGGTGCGCACCAGTATTTTTTTGTGAACGGCCGTTATATGCGCCATCCATATTTTCATAAGGCAGTTATGGATGCCTATGAGCAACTGATTCCTGCTGGTGAACAGATATCCTATTTCATCTATTTCGAGGTAGACCCTGCGAATATAGATGTAAACATTCATCCTACAAAGACGGAAATCAAGTTTGAGAACGAGCAGGCTATTTGGCAGATACTTTCAGCGGCTGTGAAGGAATCGCTTGGAAAATTCAATGCTGTACCGTCCATAGACTTTGATACAGAGGGCATGCCTGACATTCCGGCATTTGAGCAGAGTCGTCCCATCGAACCGCCTAAGGTGCATTATAATGCGGACTTCAATCCTTTCAAGACTTCCTCTGCCTCTTCTTATAGCAGCGGAGGAAGTTATCCGCGCCAAAGTGTAGAGTGGGAGGGACTGTATTCCGGTTTGGAGAAAGCAAGTAGAATGAATGAGCCTGTCGAGGAAGAACCGCTTGCTTTCGAGGAGGCGGTTTCCGCTGTAACGGAAGCCGTTGAGCCCGCTTCCCAATCTTCTTCTTTGTACTCCGGTGATTCTTCTTCCATGGAGAAGGGGGCACAGCATTTGCAATTCAAAGGACGTTTTATCCTTACTTCCGTAAAATCCGGCCTGATGTTGATAGATCAGCACCGTGCGCATGTCCGTGTGCTGTTCGACCGGTACATGACTCAAATTCGCCAAAGGCAGGGAGTATCTCAGGGGGTGTTATTTCCGGAATTGATTCAATTGCCAGTTTCCGAAGCTGCGGTGTTGGAAAGTCTGTCGGACGATTTGGCGGCAGTCGGTTTCGACTTCAGTCCTTTAGGTGGCGGCAGTTACGCTATCAATGGTATTCCTTCCGGCATCGAGGGGTTGAATCCGGTAGAACTGGTGCGCAATATGGTACATACCGCCATGGAGAAAGGCAGTGACGTCAAGGAAGAAGTCCGGACAATCCTTGCGCTGACACTGGCGCGTGCAGCAGCTATCGTTTACGGACAGGTGCTGAGCAATGATGAGATGTCCAATTTGGTAGACAGCCTTTTTGCCTGTTCCACGCCCAACTATACGCCTGATGGCCGTACGGTGCTTTCCACTATCAGGGAAGAGGATATTGAAAAGTTGTTCCAGAAATGATGATTTGTACATTATTTATCCATAACAATTAAAAAAAATCTTTTTTTCAGAACCTTTTAGTCTTGTCGGCGTTAATTAATCAGTTTGAATGATAAAGAATTTAATTAACCAACTTAACTATTTTAAGGTATATGAAAAAGATTCTAATGTTGCTGGCTTTGGCCGGCGTATCTGCTGCCACTATGGCACAACAAAAACCTGTTGTTGTAGAGCAGGTTGACATTATTCAGGTACAGGATAAGTACCAGGTAATCACAAATCCATTCTGGAGCAACTGGTTTTTCTCTATCGGTGGCGGTGCATCGGTAATGTATGGAGATAACGACCAGCAGTTGGGTGATTTCGGAAAGCGCATTAGTCCCACGATGAATATTTCTGTGGGTAAATGGTTTACTCCGGGACTCGGATTACGTTTGCAGTATAGCGGCCTTCAGGCAAAAGGCTTTACCATGGACCCCTTTGCTGATTATGTAAAGGGTACTCAGCGTGCGAATGGCTCGTACAAGCAACGCTTTGATTACATGAATTTCCACGGTGATGTAATGTTCAACCTGAATGCCTTGTTTGGCGGATACAACGAAGACCGTGTATATGAAATCATTCCTTATTTGGGTGCCGGTCTCACTCATAACTATACGAAGCCTCACCGTCAGGCACTTGCTCTGAATGCCGGTATCATTAACCGCTTTCGCATTTCAAATGCAATAGACATTAATCTGGAACTTAGTGCAATGGGAGCCGAAGATAAATTTGACGGAACAGTTGCCGGTAAGGGATATGATGGTGTGTTCAGTGCAACGCTTGGTTTGACTTACCACTTCCCGAAACGTGGTTTCAACCGTCCGACCCCACAATTGATTTCTGCTCTTGAACTGTCTGCCATGCAACAGCAGATAGCTGAAATGGCTGCTGCCAATCAACAGTTGGAGTCGGCCCTGACCGCTGCACAGAACAAACCGATGGAAGTTGCTGAAACTGAAGTTGTCGTTACCGATCCGAACATCGCGCCGCGTACCGTATTCTTCAAGATAGGTTCTGCCGAAGTATCTCCGCGTGAGGTGATGAACATTTCTTATCTGGCCAAACAGATGCAAGAGTTCCCGAACACTACCTATACCGTAAACGGCTATGCCGACTCTGCAACAGGTACTCCTGAATTCAACAAAGAGCTGAGCTTGAAACGTGCACAGGCTGTAGTGGATGTTTTGGTAAAGGATTACGGTATCCCTGCCAACCGCTTGAAAATTTCTGCCGATGGTGGTGTCGACAAGTTCGGACAACCGATTCTGAACCGTGTGGTATTAGTGAAATCTGCTAACTAACAGATAAATAGAAAAGAACAAGGGCTGTATCCGGTGGCGGATACAGCCCTTTCTTTTATGCCTTGCCGCGCGGAGATTATTCCGCGCTGAATTTCTTTACCTGCTCTGCGATAAGTTCCGCATCATCGAAATAGTTAATCTTCATGGCACGACGTACGTCGTCCAATGTCGCTGCGGCTGTTTCGCGTGCCGCTTCACAGCCTTTCTTCAGCATATCGTAGATAGCCGGAATATCTTTTTCGAATTCCTTGCGGCGGTTACGAATCGGCTCCAACGTTTCCTGCATGATATTGTTGAGGAAGCCTTTCACTTTCATATCGCCTAAACCACCACGTTGATAGTGGGCTTTCAGTTCTTCCAGAGAAGGATAGTCGGGCAGGTAACGTTCGAAGTGTTCGGGGCGGCAGAAAGCGTCCAAATAAGTAAATACGGTATTCCCCTCAATCTTGCCCGGGTCTTGTACGCGCAGATGATCGGGGTCGGTGTACATGCTCTTCACTTTCTTCTGAATCTCGTCGGCTGTATCGGAAAGGTAGATACAGTTGCCCAAAGACTTACTCATCTTGGCTTTTCCGTCTGTACCCGGCAGACGCAGACAGGCTGCATTGTCAGGCAGAAGGATTTCCGGTTCTACCAATGTGTCGCCGTAGATAAAGTTGAAGCGGCGTACGATTTCACGGGCTTGTTCAATCATCGGTTCCTGATCTTCGCCAACGGGAACGGTGGTGGCGCGGAACGCCGTAATGTCCGCAGCCTGGCTGATAGGGTAGGTGAAGAACCCCACCGGAATACTTGTTTCAAAGTTGCGCATCTGGATTTCCGTCTTTACCGTCGGGTTACGTTGCAGGCGCGATACGGTGACAAGGTCCATATAATAGAATGTCAGTTCGCACAATTCCGGAATCTGTGACTGGATAAAGATGGTATTCTTCGTAGGATCCAATCCGCAAGCCAGATAGTCGAGAGCTACTTCGATAACGTTCTGACGTACCTTTTCCGGGTTTTCCATGTTATCTGTCAATGCTTGTGCATCGGCTATGAACACGAACGTCTTGTCATACAGTCCGGAGTTCTGCAACTCCACTCTGCGTCTTAATGAGCCTACATAATGTCCGATATGCAGGCGTCCCGTGGGGCGGTCGCCCGTAAGGATGATTTTTTCTTTTGCCATATCTGTATCTTTTGTTTATTTCACTGAAAGTTTATAAGTTATCTGCAAAGATACCGATATTTTCTTCTCTGTCAAAGTGGATTCGGACTTTATCCTCTTTTCCTTAACAAGCGAAGAGATTCTTCGTCATTTTATTCTCTGTATTCTATGAGATAGAGGAGAAAATGTAAAAAACAGCACTAAATTTTGGCATGTGGTTAATTTGGATAACAGATTGGTTAGTTTGGATAACAGATTGATTAATTTGGATAACTGGATACTCAAATATAGATATTAATTTTGTAACATCAAAAAAACATGGGTAAAGTATATATAGCGAAAATGAATAGAAAAGTCCGGTTTGTTTTGAGTTGATTTCCAATTTTCATCTGTGTTACGTAGACAGGTGAAAAATCAGAAGATCAGCAAGGGAAAATTGATTTATTAAATATGTAATTAAGAAAATTATGAAACAAAAGAATGCAATTTATTTAGTGGTGGCTTTTGCGGCTTTCGCCATATTCTCATGCTCCAAAGAAGAAATCATCGATTTGGATAACAATGCTCCGGGACAAAAAGCCGTTATTTCGATTAAAGTAGTAGGTGCGGGCAACAATTTGGCACAATCCAGAGCTGCGGGCGCTGCTGCCACTACCGATGCTGTAATTAATGATTATGTCGCATTTACTTTCCGTGAGGGTGGTGCTTTGGATAATACCCCTTCTTATGTGCGTTTTGATCCTAATCAGCCCGGCGACGTCGAGGAGCCAAGACTTGGTATTGGAACAACTGCTGCCAAAAAAGTGTATATAATAGCCAATGTCGGTCCTCTTGCCGACAGTCCCTTTGCCAATGTAAAAACAGAAGCAGAACTTCTGGCAGTTACCGGTGATTTAATGGAAAATAGCAATGTGACAACTCAGACGGAAGATAATCTTTGGATGTCCGGAGTGAATGATGTCTCTTTTTCTACTTCTCCGGACGGTTATATATATGGTGGCACTACTGTTTCGCTAAACTTTGTTGCGGCAAAGATAGAACTGGTTGTTCAAGATGAACGTGAGAACCGTACCGGTGGCGATATTGAGATTACAGATAAAAGTGTTGCATTGCTGTTTGCCGGTAAAAGTGGGAAATTCTTTGGTACTGATACGGAAAAAGCGGTTCAGACCGAGTTCTATTCAGGTGATGTTTCTTATAGTTCTTTTTCTGCCGGTTCCGCCACAGAGTCTACTGTTTTGAAAGATGCGGTACTCACTCCTTTCACACTGAATCAAGGCCGTACGGTTTTCAATCATTTTTATACATTTGCCAATAACGGTACGAGTAAACCGACCATCCTTTCCATTCAGTCGGAAATAAGAACGATAGGCAGTAATGTTCCGACTCCTGTTTATTATCCGATTCAATTTACAAAAGCAGATGCCGGATACACTATCGAGGCAGGGAAACATTACACAGTAGAGATTTATTTGGGCGGTAATGTAGCGGGAGGTGGCGGTGCCGGTTCGCTCGATCCGGAAAAGCCGATAGTTCATAGTAATATGACCTATGTGATTACATCTGCCAAATGGTTTCCCGTAACCGTAAGTAAATCTTTCCATTAATTTCATTGTATAACACTCTTTATATTTCCAGTGTACCGGTTGCGATACTCACCGGTGTGACCGGTTGCAAAAGTAACTGCTATTTTCAGGTAATAAATTTATTTTTCGGATTAATTTGCTCAAATCGTAAATAAGTCGTTACTTTGCAGAAATTTTAGAGATAACTATGCAATCGCAGGAAAAGAGAAGTACATATAACCTACGTTCGAATGAATTTCATTCGCTGGCTGTCGGTTTCTCTTTTTCCGAAAACGATATTTTTAGTTCTTTGGTAATGCGTTAATCCTTATTCGGGGTAACGCATTTTTTTTGTGCCGGAATGTGAAGAATGAACTTAAATAGACAATAAGAGAATATGGAAAAGAATTTGAAGAAAGTGCTTGTCTTGGGCTCGGGTGCGCTCAAGATCGGTCAGGCCGGGGAGT
>ENA-OPSN01001113-OPSN01001113.1-human-gut-metagenome-genome-assembly--contig:-NODE-1113-length-12481-cov-3.004104_pt1 | contig 12481 bp, 7 predicted proteins | sample MGYA00241808_ERZ501907 | MGnify/ENA primary metagenome ERZ501907 (study PRJEB25962, sample SAMEA2042218) | human gut metagenome | biome: human gut; feature: human-associated habitat; material: faeces...
CTCGCCGCCGATCCAGTTCGACAGATTCACCATGAAGTCCATGTGCGTGAAGATGTACGGGTCTTTCATGTATTGGTTGCCGAATGCCGTGTCGTTCTGGTACTGGCCGCCCTGAATTTGCAGGCGGGCACCCATTACGGGGTGGAACCATTTGGTCAGCGAGAAGTCGGCCTGCCAGTTGATGTGGTTGAAGCGCGACGATCCGAAATCGTCTTTTCCCAGCGTGCCGTTGAAGACCATAATTTGGGCGCCTCCGGCGACGGTGATTTCCCAGTTGTCGAAGAAACGGTTGGTTTCGTAACCGGCCCAGCCTCGTCTCTTGGGCTGTTGCTCTTCTACGACGATTTCTTCTGCGACAGCGACAACCTGGGCTGAAGCGGCTGCGGCACAAAGAACGAGTGCCATCGTAATGAATAATTTTTTCATGTAGTTCGAATTTAATGTGTAATAATTTTTTGTTTTCGTGTATGTAAACCCTTACACGGGAGCTTGATTCATCTCTATATATCCTTTTGTAGAAGCTAAAAGCAAAGTCCGGGCCAAAAGCCCGGACCTCGTTTGACGTTTTGTATATTTTATTGTCTGTCGGCAGAGAATCAACCGCATTTCGAGTACCCGCAGGACATGCACGTAAGACACCCGTTCTGATAGGCCATCGTCTCCTGGCCGCAGCTCGGGCACTTGTCCTTGGTTTTGGTGCCGTCCGAGATATATTGCTTCAGTGCTCGTTCCACACCCAGCTTCCAGGTATTGATGGTTTCGCTGTTCAGGTGGAGCGATTCGATGAGCGATACGACGTTGGTGATCGGCATGCCGTGGCGCAGGACGCCCGAAATCAGCTTGGCGTAGTTCCAGAACTCTTCGTTGAACAGGCGCGAAATGCCGCCGATGGTGTTGGTGTAGCCGTATCGGTCGATATACTGGAAGTCGTACCGTTTCGAACCGTTCTCCTCGCGTACCTTTATAATAAAGCCCTTGTTGATTTTGGGCGGAATATACATGGCATCCTCTTCGATTTTACCCGTGAAGATTTCGTAAGGGCGTCCATCCTGCAGGCCGACGAAGGCGATCCAGTTTTCGTTGCCGTTTTTGAAACGCACGATGTCCGCCGGGATCGATTTGGGGCGTTTGAGAATGGTCTGCCCGTTCTCCTCTTTTGCCGCTTTTTTCTTCTTATCGATCAGTACGCCTTCGCGGCAGCCGTCGCGGTAAACCGTTACCCCTTTGCAGCCGCACTCCCAGGCCGTGCGATATACGTCCGCTACGAGTGCTTCGGAAACGTCGTTCGGCAGATTGACCGTCACCGAAATCGAGTGATCGACCCACTTCTGAATTTCGCCCTGCATCTTGACTTTGGCCACCCAGTCGATGTCGTTGGCCGTCGCGCCGTGATAGGGCGATGCGGCTACCCACCGGTTGAGCTCATCGTCCGATATGTCTTGCAGTTTCGAGGTATCGTATCCGTTGGCTTCGAGCCATTTGACGAAGTTGTGGTGATAGACGTTGTACTCTTCGAACTTTTCGCCCATATCGTCCACGAAAGCCACTTTGGCATCCTGGTCCGAAGGGTTGATCTTGCGGCGACGCTTATAGACGGGACGGAAAACCGGTTCGATGCCCGACGTGGTTTGCGACATGAGCGAGGTGGTTCCCGTAGGGGCGATGGTCAGCATGGCGATATTGCGTCGTCCGTGTTTTACCATTTCGGCGTAGAGCTCCGGATCGGCCTCCCGGATGCGGCCGATCATCGGGTTCTTCTCCTCCTTGCGTGCATCGAAAATTTCGAACGCTCCGCGCTCTGCGGCCATCTTTACCGAGGCGCGGTAGGCTTCCAGTGCGAGGGTCTTCTGTACCTTCACGGCGAAAGCCGTCGCTTCGGGCGTACCGTAACGGAGTCCCAATGCTGCGAGCATGTCGCCTTCGGCCGTGATGCCCAGTCCCGTACGACGTCCTTTGCGGGCCATCGTGCGGATCTTTTTCCAGAGTTCGAGTTCCACGCGGCGAATGTCTTCGTCTTCGGGATCGGCGGCGATCTTATTGATGATCAACTCGATTTTTTCCAATTCCAAGTCGATGATGTCGTCCATCATACGCATCGCCTTCTCGACGTGTTGCTTGAATTTCTCGAAGTTGAACGACGCTTCTTTGGTGAAAGGTTTGTCCACGTAACTCAACAGGTTGATCGCCAGCAGGCGGCACGAGTCGTAGGGGCAGAGCGGAATTTCGCCGCAGGGGTTGGTCGCCACGGTCGTAAATCCTTCGTCGGCATAGCAGTCGGGAATACTCTCGCGGATGATCGTGTCCCAGAACATTACGCCCGGTTCGGCCGATTTCCAGGCGTTGTGGATGATCTTGTCCCAAAGTTTCTTGGCGTCGATATCCTGCTGGTAGAGCGGTTTGTCCGAGTGAATCGGGAACTGTTGGTGGTATTTCTTCCCGGCGAGTGCCGCACGCATGAATTCGTCGTCGATTTTGACCGAAACATTGGCGCCGGTCACCTTGCTCGTATCGACTTTGGCATCGATGAAACGCTCTGCGTCGGGATGTTTGATCGAAAGGGTGAGCATCAGAGCTCCCCGGCGACCGTCCTGGGCCACTTCGCGCGTCGAGTTCGAGTAACGCTCCATGAAGGGGACGATACCGGTCGAGGTGAGCGCCGAGTTGAGCACCGGACTACCTGTGGGGCGGATGTGCGAAAGGTCGTGCCCCACGCCGCCGCGCCGCTTCATCAGTTGCACCTGCTCCTCGTCCATGCGGAAGATGCCGCCGTAGGAGTCTGCCGGATTCTTGTGGCCGATGACGAAGCAGTTCGAAAGCGAAGCCGCTTGGAAGTTGTTGCCGATACCGGTCATGGGACCGCCTTGCGGGATGATGTAGCGGAAGTGGTCGAGCAGTTCGAACACCTCCTGCCGGTTCATAGGATTGGGGTACTTCTTTTCGATCCGTTCGATCTCGGCGGCGATGCGCTCGTGCATATCGCGCGGAGTTTTTTCGTAAATATGGCCGTACGAATCTTTCAGGGCATATTTGCTTACCCAAACCGTAGCGGCCAGGTCGTCTCCGTCGAAATATTTTTTCGACGCTTCGACCGCTTCGTTGTAGGACACTTCGGTCGGGAGGCCCGGTTGTTTGTTGCTTGACATGATATCTTGAGTTTTATTTCTTTATGTCTTTACAGGAATCGGGACCGATGCAGGCTTGTTCCGTTCGGTCCCAACTATACAAATTTCCTGCTTTTCTTCGGGATTTTCGAATCTTCCCGCGACAAATTATTCCAAAGTTATCAACAATGGATAAAACGTGCGTCCCAGTGATCCGGGACGCACATTTTGGAAAATGGCGGAGTCGTCAGTCCTCGTTTTTCGCCCGGCAAGCCGGTTTGCCCGTCGTGCATCTATACGGCGAAGTGTTGAGCTTACTACCTCTGTAACATGATTATATAACTTTGTTGCCCCTGTGTTTGATGCTCCCTGTCGGGAGTTCTTTCCCGCTCTGCGGTCCGGTTTCCCTCCGACCGGATAGAAAACGGCGCGTCGGATTCGCGCATATGCACGCCGATCGCAGGCGGTTGCGGACAAGCCCGGAAAACAACGCGGAATCTCGCGTCGTTCGAGTATATATAATCGTTTTTATGGGCGGCGAAGCGCGGTCCTTCCGTCCGTGTTTCCGCTGACCGGACGCGTTTTACTTGACGGCGACCGCATCGATCTCGACCTTCGCACCCATCGGCAGCTTGGATACCTGATAGCAGATGCGTGCGGGCATATCCTTCGTAAAGAACGTGGCGTAAACGGCGTTCATCGCGGCGAAATCGGCGATGTCGGTGAGCAGGACCGTCGTTTTCACGATATCGGCGTGGGAATAACCCGCCTCTTCGAGGATGTGCCCCAGATTGGTGAGCGACTGGCGCGTCTGGTCTTCGATGCTTTCGGGCATCGCGCCGGTGGCGCCGTCGATCGGGAGCTGTCCCGAAATGTAGAGCGTGTCGCCGCACTTTACTGCCTGCGAATAGGGGCCCACCGCTTTGGGGGCTTTGGGAGATGCGATAATGGTTTTCATAGTGTCGTATTATTTTGATTCGTTAAAATTTATGGTTGAATTTTCTTTTTCGTTGTACCCGGTTCTCGTTTGATCGGAAATAGGGTGCGTGCTTTTTCGGTCGCAGGGTATGTCGGCAACCCCGTTTTTCGCCCCGTTTCGCATGAATGTTCGATTTTAAGTTCTATTTTCCTGCGACCGGGCCGTTTTTATCTTCGGGAACCGTGGCGGAGTACAAAGTTACGATTATTTTGGTTATGTTTGCACATATTTTGCTGGATAAAGATTCAAAATCGATAGCTTATGACACGTTTTATGAAACTGGCGGCACTCGCCGCCCTCGTGATGCTCGTAGCCTCCTGTTGTCCCTGCCGTAAACATCGGAAAGGCGACGGCAAACCTTTTGTCGGTACCGAATGGCAGCTTGTGCAGCTCAACGGTCGTGCCGTACCGGTGGAAGGCGACCTCTTTACCGTCGTTTTCGGTGAGGACGGACGTCTTTCGGGGCTCGGAGCCTGCAACCGGTTTATGGGTTCCTACCAAACCACGGAAACAGGCGGTCTGACCGTCGGTCAGAACATGGCTTCGACCCGGATGTTCTGCCCCGATTTGGATCGGGAGCAGGCTTTCGGCGACGTTTTGTCGGGAGCGACTCATTATGAAGTGGACGGCGATATGCTGATGCTTCTTACCGACGGCGAACTGCGGGCTGTTTTGCAGGCCAGATAGCCGGATTGCGCGGATTTTGCGGCGGAGGAACCTTTCGGGGTTCCTCCGCCGGTATTTACAGGGAGTTGTATTTCCTCTTTTGTCCGTTGTTTCGATCATCGGGTTTTTCGTTCCGTTTTTATTATTCTATTGTGTGAAATTTCTGTTACAGAGAAATAATGCGTCTTATATTTTGTTATATTTGTAACAATATAGGATGCGTGCGGGCTGCGTTGAAGTAGATCCGCCTGGCGTTCGGTTTTCATTCGTTAGTCACATGGCCGGACTTTATTTCCATATTCCTTTTTGCCGCAGGATTTGCGCCTATTGCGACTTTTTCAAAAGCGCCGAGGTGGGGCGTGTCGATTCCGTGCTGGATGCGATGGGGCGCGAATTGGACGGAGCCGTCGATTGGCTCGCCGACCGTCGGATCCGCACCGTCTATTTCGGCGGCGGGACCCCGTCGCTCTGCGATCCCGCCCGGTTGCAGGGACTGGCGGACCGGGCGGCGACGCTGCTGGATTGCAGCGGTGTGGAGGAGTTTACCGTCGAGGCCAATCCCGACGATATGACCGAAGAGTGGCTGGAGGCGCTGGCCCGTACGGGTGCGAACCGGTTGAGCGTGGGCGTGCAGTCTTTCGACGACGACGAGCTGCGGCTGATGAACCGGCGCCATACCGGTGCGCAGGCTGTCGAGGCTGTGCGGAGGGCACAGGCTGCGGGTTTTGCGAATCTGACGATCGACCTGATCTTCGGCGTTCCGGGTTTCGGCGGGAAAGTGTTGCAACGTAACCTCGAACAGGCTCTGGCGCTCGGCGTGCAGCATATTTCGGCATACCATTTGACAGTAGAGAAAAATACGGCCTTCGGGCGTCGCCTGGAGCGCGGGCGGTTCTCCGAGGTGGACGAACAGGTGAGCGAACGCGAATACCTGGAGGTGCACCGAACGCTGACCGGGGCTGGATTCGAGCATTACGAAGTGTCGAATTATGCGCTGCCCGGTTGCCGGGCCCGTCACAATGCCGCCTATTGGTCGGGCGACGAGTATTTGGGCATCGGGCCTGCAGCCCACTCCTTCAACGGGAAGTCGCGCCGCTGGGCCGCTGCGTCGATCGACGGCTACCTGGCCGGTGCCGGAACGGAGGCGATTTACGAACAGGAGCGGCTTACGGAGCGGGATCGCTACAACGAGTATCTGATGACCCGCCTGCGCACGGCCGAGGGACTCGAGCTGGCTGCGGTCGAAACTCGTTTCGGAAAAGAGCGGGCGGAGCGGCTGCTGCGGCAGGCGGAGCCTTTCATGGGGATCGGAGAGCTGTGTTTCGCGGCCGGCCGACTGGCGATTCCGGCGGAGAAGTTCCTGGTGTCGGATGCCGTGATCGGCGCGTTGTTCGAAGCGGACGACTGATTGTTGAATAATCAAATCATTGAAATATGAACGATATGAAACTGAAACCCGACTTTCTCTTCGAGATCAGTTGGGAAGTGTGCAATAAGGTGGGCGGTATCAATACCGTGATAGCGACCAAGGCCCGGACCGTGTGCGGAAAGTACGGCGACCGCTATTTTACGATCGGTCCCGATCTGGGGCAGGGGGCTGACCGGGAGTTCGAGGAGGATCCGGCGCTGCTCAAGGGGTGGCGGCAGACCCTGTATGAGAAGGGGATCCGTGTCCGTGTAGGACATTGGCGCATCGTCGGGCGGCCGCAGGTGATTTTGGTCGATTTTTCCTCGCTGATTCCCCGCAAGGACGACATCTTGAAGTTCCTTTGGGAGAGCTACCGTGTGGATTCGATTTCGGGCCAGTGGGATTACATCGAGCCGGTGTTGTTCGGCTATGCCGCCGGACTGGTCGTAGCTTCCTACGTCGAAACTTTCTGTAAGTCCGCAAACCGGGTCGCGGCTCATTTCCACGAGTGGATGACCGCCGCCGGAGGACTTTATCTGCGTCGGGAGTCGCCTTACGTGGCCACGTTGTTCACTACGCACGCTACCGTGCTGGGACGCAGCATCGCCGGAAACGGAATGCCGCTTTATAGGGATCTGACTACGTACAATGCGGACGACCTGGCCCGTCGTTTCGGCGTGACGGCCAAGCATTCGATCGAGAAGAAGGCGGCGGCCAACAGCGACGCTTTCCTGACCGTGAGCGGAATTACGGCTACCGAATGTCGCTATTTGCTGGGGCACGAGGTAGATGTCGTGACGCCCAACGGTTTTGAGGACGATTTCGTTTGGCAGGACGACGACTATCGGATCAAACGTGAAGAGGCTCGTGCGGCTCTGATCGCTGTGGCGGAGGCTTGCCTGGGCCGCAAGTTGCAGGATAATCCGCTGATCGTCGGCACGAGCGGCCGATACGAATTCCGCAATAAGGGGCTGGATGTGCTGCTGGAGGGTATGAAGCGGCTGGCCGGGCTGGAACGCCTGGATCGGGAGGTCGTGTTGTATGTCATGGTGCCTGCCGCCAACCGGGGAGCCCGTGCCGACTTGCAGAAGCACCTGCAGGATCCATCGCAGCCGATCGACGGCTCGCAATGGCCTTGGGCGACCCATTATCTGGAGAATATGCAGTGGGATCCGATCGTGCGGGCGATCGACGGCAGTCCGCTGGCCGATCCTGCATCCAAAGTGCATGTGATTTTCGTGCCTTCGTATTTGGATGACCGGGACGGTATTTTCGACAAGAGCTATTACGAGTTGCTCGTGGGCATGGATCTGACCCTGTTTCCGTCGTATTATGAACCCTGGGGCTATACACCGCTCGAGTCGATCGCCTTTTCCGTGCCGACCGTCACCACGACCCTCGCCGGATTCGGTCTTTGGATCGACCGGCGGGAGGAGCATCCCGGCGTAGCGGTACTTTGCCGCGAGGATGGCAACGACGACGAAGTGGCCTCTGCGCTGGCCGATGCCGTGCTGCGGTTTTCGCAGTTGGATGCCGCTCGTGTGGAGGAGATGCGTCGTGCTGCGGGCGTGCTGTCGAAAGAGGCGCTCTGGAGCCGGCTTTTCGAGGCGTACGAAGAGGCTTACGCGCTGGCGCTCGATAATGCCGACGTGCGGATGAACCATGTGGCTTCGAATGCGACGCCGCTGCCCGAGCAGCAGGTCAAGCTCGTGCATCAGGCGCTTCGTCCGGAGCGTCCGGAGTGGAACCGGATGATGGTGGAGAAGAACCTTCCCGAACGGCTCCGTCCGCTCGAGGAGCTGGCCCACAACCTTTGGTGGTGCTGGAATCCCGGCGCCCGGGATCTGTTCGAGGAGATCGATCCCGACCTTTGGAACCGAAGCGAACGTAATCCGATCGCTTTTCTCGATCTGCTGACCATAAACCGGCTGAAAGAGTTGGAGCGGGACGAGTCGTTCCTGGCTTCGCTTGATGCGGTATATGCGCAGTTCAAGAGCTACATGTCCGAAAAACCCGATCCGGCGACACCGAAGATCGCCTATTTCTCGATGGAATACGGCTTGCATGCTTCGCTGAAGATCTATTCGGGCGGTTTGGGCATCCTGGCCGGCGACTATCTGAAGGAGGCGTCCGACAAGAACGTGCCGATGGTCGCGGTCGGATTGCTGTACCGGTACGGTTATTTTACTCAAAAACTCTCCGCTCAGGGGGCTCAGCAGGCGACTTACGAAGCACAGAACTTCTCGAAGCTGCCGATCCAGCCCGTGCGCGATGCGGTGGGCAACTGGGCGACCGTGTCGATTCCCCTGCCGGGACGTACGCTCACGGCCCGCATCTGGTTTTGCCGGGTGGGACGTACCGACTTGTACCTGCTCGACGCCGATTACGAGGCCAATCTCGAGGAGGATCGCCGGGTGACGCATTACCTGTACGGCGGCGATTGGGAGAACCGGCTCAAACAGGAGATTCTGCTGGGTATCGGCGGTGTGCGGGCGCTCCAGTCGCTGCATATCGCGCAAGACGTTTCCCATTGCAACGAGGGTCATGCGGCATTTCTCGGGCTGGAGCGCATCCGCAACCTGGTGATGCGCCGCCGACTGACTTTCGCCGAAGCGCTGGAAGTGGTTCGCTCCTCCTCGCTGTTTACGACCCATACGCCCGTGCCGGCGGGACACGATGCGTTCCCTGAGGCGATGATCCGGCAGTATTTGTCGCACTATCCCGAGGAGTTGGGCATCGACTGGGCGCAGTTTGTCGGCTTGGGTCGCGTGAATCCGGAGGATCCGAACGAAAAATTCTCGATGTCGGTGCTTGCCTGCAACCTTTCGCAGGAGGTCAATGGGGTGTCGTGGCTGCACGGCGAGGTTTCCAAAGAAATTTTGGGGAATTTATGGCCGGGCTACTTCAAAAACGAGCTGCATATCGGTTACGTGACCAACGGTGTGCACTTCCCGACCTGGACGGCTATGCGCCTGCGTCGTCTGTATGCCCGCTATTTTCCCGAAGGGTTCGAGGGGCACGAATATCGTATTTCCGAGTGGAAGAAGGTGTACGACATCCCGGACGAAGACCTGTGGCGGGAACGTCTGGTGCTCAAGGAGAAACTCGTCCGCATGATCCGCCGTCGCTATTGTGATCCCGGCCATGTGCGCATGGATTCGCCCCATCAGGTCATGCAGGTACTCGAAGGGATCAGGCCCGACGTGCTGAAGATCGGTTTCGCACGCCGGTTCGCCACTTACAAACGAGCGTTGCTGCTCTTCACCGATTTGGATCGCCTGGCGGCCATTGTCAATAACAAGGAGCGTCCCGTGCAGTTTATCTTCGCGGGCAAGGCGCATCCCAACGACAAGCCGGGGCAGGATCTGATCAAGCGAATCATCGAAGTCGCAGCCATGCCGCAGTTCTCCGGCAAGATCATCTTCCTGCAGAATTACGATATGGAGCTGGCGCGTCGTCTGGTGCAGGGGGTGGACGTGTGGCTCAATACCCCGACTCGTCCGCTCGAGGCGTCGGGTACGTCGGGTGAAAAGTGCGTGATGAACGGCGTGCTGCAGTTTTCGGTGCTCGACGGCTGGTGGGTCGAAGGATATCGTAAAGATGCCGGATGGATGCTGCCGATGGAAAGAACTTTCGAAAATCAGGCCATGCAGGATGAATTGGATTCTGAAATGATATATAACATTATCGACGATGAGATCGCTCCTCTGTTCTACGAACGGGATGCTAACGGATTATCACCTAAATGGATCAGCTATATCAAAAATACTATTGCCAGGGTGGCTTCGAATTTTACGACCAACCGGATGCTGGAAGATTATGAAAAACAATATTATGTTCCGATGTCTGCCCGCTATCAGAAGATGATCGAAAATGATTTCGCCATGGCGGCAGAAATTGCCGAATGGAAAAAGAAAATTTCCCGCGAATGGGATAATATCGAGTTAGTCGGATTGGACCTGCCCAATCGTTCCAAACAGATCATCGCTTTGGGGAAATCTTATTACGGAGAGGTGAAACTCGAGATCGGCGAACTCAGTATGCATGAAGTAGGAGTTGAATTGGTGGCTGCCGAACAGAAAGACGGACGCCAGGTTATCCGCGAAAAACACGATTTTATCCCTGTTGAACAAGTGGGTAGTGTGGCCAGATACCGCATCGATGTGACTGCCGACTCTCCGGGATTGCTGATGCTGGCCATCCGTATCTACCCGAAAAGCGAATTACTGCCCCATCGCCAGGACTTTGCTTTGGTAAAATGGCTGTAAGCTGATCGTTCTTTTTTCAGTTATTAAAGTTAAAAAGGTTACAAGAGTTACAAGGGGGCAGAGGTTGAGCCATCTTTGTAACCTTTGTAACTTTTTATTTCGTCTGAAAAGTCAGAAACTTCTAAATCCCTTTTGTTCGCTAAACCGTCCTTCCCGATCATTCGTTTCAGCGACCGTAAAAAGCATCCGTTGGAACCATTGGCTTTATAAATTCCCCTATTCCGGCAACTTAGCAGATGCCGGTAAATTTTGACAGAAAGAACCGTCCCGGAATCCCTTAATTTTATACTTTTGCACGACTAAAAATGAATCAGGGATGTTTTTGGAGAGTACTAATCGGGCCGGTTGGATAGAGGTGGTTTGCGGTTCTATGTTTTCCGGTAAGACGGAAGAGTTGATCCGGCGGTTGAAGCGGGCACAGTTTGCCCGGCAAAAGGTGGAAATATTTAAACCGAAAATCGATGTGCGTTATTCGGATGAAGATGTGGTATCGCATGACGCGAATACGATTCGTTGTACGCCGGTGGAAAATTCGGGTAATATTTTGTTATTGACCGGAGATGTCGATGTCGTCGGAATCGATGAAGCCCAATTTTTTGATTCTAATATAGTGTCGGTGTGTAAAACATTGGCAGATAACGGTATCCGCGTAATAGTCGCTGGGCTGGATATGGATTATACCGGTAAACCTTTCGGGCCGATGCCTGATTTGATGGCTGTGGCCGAATATGTGACGAAAGTACATGCGATCTGTGTCCGTTGCGGGAATTTGGCCCATCATTCCCATCGTCTGTCGGATAATGATAAATTGGTGATGCTGGGAGAAAAGCACGATTATGAACCGATATGCCGGCATTGTTTTAACGAATTAATGAAAAAAGAGCACCAATAACCGGTTGGGCTGCCGAAAATGGGGGACAGAAAAAATGTTTTCTATAAAATAATCCCTTGTTTTAATTATATTTATAAATATCCTTTATTTTTGTTTTCGGAAACAAACAGAAAGAAAGTGGATGGCGCTAAATGAACAGGAAATATTAAGAGGGGTAAATCAAAAGGATTTAAAAGCGTGGGAAACGCTGTATGCCTCTTATTATGCAGCCCTTTGTTCATATGCCGATGGTATTGTAAAAGATTCCGATACGGCTCAGGATATCGTTCAGGATACTTTGATCAGGATCTGGAATTCCGACCGGACCTTTCCGGATATCAAAGAATTGACCTGGTATTTATATCGCTCGACCTACAACAATGCCCTGTTCCATCTTCGTACCCAGGCTTCCCGTCAGAATATTTTACGTAAGATGGTAGCGGAGGAGGTTGAATTACCCGACGAACAATTCGCTTTAACCGTACGGGAAGAATTGATCCGTCAACTCTATGTCTATATAGAAGATCTGCCCGAAGAAAGAAAAAAAATACTTTTGATGAGTATTCAGGGACATTCGGGAAATGAGATTGCCGATCTGCTCGGAATCAGTATTAATACGGTAAAAACCCAAAAGAACCGGGGATTCAAGTATTTGCGTGAAAAGTTAAAAGATTCGGTTTTGTTATTTCTGTTGTAATTGTCTGTTCAGATAGCTGTTTTATATTGAGTTTATAAAATCTGTCGGTGCTATATTTAAGAATAATAAACATCTGTTTTTTTATGTGAGAATTGAAAAGTTCCTATCTTTGATTCACTGGTCGAGGACTGCGTTTTTTAGGGGAAATTCCCCATTTTTTTGCCGGTTCAGGCCCCATCCATAATTCCAATAGTCCTCCTTTACTAAAGTCGGCATGGGAAAAACGGAAGTCGTGTAACGGTTTTCCGTTGAGACGTGCTTGTCGGATGTAACAGTTGCCGGCCGAATTATGATAGGTTTGAATGATGAATTTTCCTTTTTCATAATAACGATCGTCGAGTATGATTTCGATCCGGTCGAAGATCGGAGAAGTGATTTCATAAGAGGGATTCTGATCCACATTTCCTGTCAGACTAAATAGCCCGATAGCCATTAGTGCGCTGATGCCTCCCATCTGTCCCTGATCTTCGTCATGCCCGCCGTATCCTCTG
>ENA-OPSN01001121-OPSN01001121.1-human-gut-metagenome-genome-assembly--contig:-NODE-1121-length-12421-cov-2.580543_pt1 | contig 12421 bp, 10 predicted proteins | sample MGYA00241808_ERZ501907 | MGnify/ENA primary metagenome ERZ501907 (study PRJEB25962, sample SAMEA2042218) | human gut metagenome | biome: human gut; feature: human-associated habitat; material: faeces...
AGCCAAGCCATAGTGGCCGATATTCTCCGTGGAGTAACGGGCCTTTTGCATGGCACGGATCGCCACTGTCTCGATCAAGTTCTCTTCCGGCTTCCCTTGTACATTGTCTAATAAGGAGTTGATACCTTTGGAGACATCCGTCTTCGTGCCGTCTGTTTTCAACTTATAGCCGAAGCGACGGATAAAAGAGGCGAAATTCTCCATTTTATCTGGGTCCGGAAGCTCATGGATACGATAAACAAATGTCTTCTTAGTCTTTCCTTTAGGAGGACGGCCCACGAACTCGGCTACGGTACGGTTTGCCAATAGCATGAACTCCTCGATTAACTTGTTAGCGTCTTTTGAAACCTTGAAATAAACACGGACCGGTTTCCCTTGTTCGTCGATCTCGAATTTGACCTCATAGCGGTCGAAGTTGATAGCGCCACTCTTGAAACGGCGTTCCCGCAATTTCTTGGCAAGGTCGTTCAAGGCTAGAATCTCCTCTTTATAATCTCCCTCGCCGGTTTCGATCACCTCTTGTGCCTCCTCATAGGTAAAGCGGCGGTCGCTCTTGATGATCGTGCGGCAGATCCGGGAGTTTTGTACCACGGCATCGCTATTTAGTTCGAAGACAGCGGAGAAGCATAATTTTTCCTCGTCGGGACGTAAAGAGCATATTTGGTTGCAAAGTCGCTCGGGAAGCATCGGTATCGTACGGTCTACCAGATAAACGGAAGTCGCACGGCTTTGCGCCTCTTTATCGATGACACCGTCCGTTTTCACATAATGTGTTACGTCGGCGATATGTACGCCAACCTCCCAGTTCCCGTTATCCAAACGGCGTGCGGAAAGGGCGTCGTCGAAGTCTTTCGCGTCCTTCGGGTCGATCGTGAAGGTTGTTATCCCCCGGAAATCCTCCCGGTTCTCAATTTCCTCCGGAGAGATCGCTTCCGGGATCTTATCCGCCGCTTTCTCTACCGAGGAAGGATATTTGTAAGGCAATCCGAATTCGGCAAGGATCGCGTGCATCTCGGCGGTATTCTGTCCGGCGATACCTAATATATCGATGACCTCACCCAGTGGATTCTTGGCTTCATCCGGCCATTCCACGATACGTACGATCGCTTTGTCGCCGTTCTTGCCCCCTTTCAGTTTATCCTTAGGGATGAAAATATCGTTAGCCAACGTCTTGTTTTCCGTAATCAAGAAGGCAAAGCCTTTAGCTACTTGAAGTTTACCTACGAAAGTACGCTCCTTGCTCTCAAGGATTTCCACGACCTCACCTTCCGGCTCGGCACCTTTACGTTTGGCGAAAAGCTGTACTTTCACCTTGTCGCCATCCATGGCATGCCCGGAATTACGTTCGGCGATAAATACCGGCGTACCTCCGTCTTCGGGGATGAAAGAATTCTTTCCATTGCTGCGGCGTGCGAAAGTTCCTATGGCTAGGGTGCCCAATCCGTTGAGACGGTAACGGCCACGGTCGATCTCGGTGATGATATCCTCGGCGGACAAGTCATACAGGATGTCTACCACCTGCAATTTCTGCACTTGGTTCTCGACTCCGATGATCTTGCTGATTTGTTTATAGTTGAAAGGTTCCTTGGGAGAGGATTGGAAAACGGAAATGATGGCTTGGATCATCGCTTCTTTTTTCATACGTTTACCAACACCTTTGTCCTTTTTTCCTTTTTTCTCCTTATTGTTATCTTTTTTTGCTGGTCTATTCTTTGCCATTCTGTATAATTATTTGCATTTGTTTTTGTGGAGACGGGGCACACCTCGTCTTTTGCACGCCATGTCTACAAAGGAAACAATTTAAATTGATATTTGGTTGACAATTGTGTTAATTAGATTTATTAAGCTCGCGGATTCTTAATGGAAACAATTCGCCGGCACCCCTTTCGCTCCGGGCTTGCAACAGAATACGCTACCGCTTAGTGGATATTCCTCAAGCTGTTCCTCACTCAATCCGGCACGGGCGGTCGTTATATAAAGCGTGTCGAGCTTATCCCCTCCAAAAGCGCATGACGCTACGTGGGGGGCCGGTACGACAATTTTTGTCAACAGGTCGCCGGTATAGGGATTGTAACAATAAACACCGCCACCTCCCCATTGAGCCACCCAAAGGTTGTCGTTGCAATCTATCGTCATTCCATCCGGGGAACCGGTGCCCTCGGGTATATTTACGGCTACGCCATCGTACAATATGTCACCGGAGCTATCGTCATACCGGAAACGTATGATCTTACGGGTAGGTGTGTCGTTGTAATACATGTATTTCTTATTGGCGGACCATACGATCCCATTGGAGATCGTGACTTTTGTCAACTTTGTTTCGACGGTTCCGTCTGCCCATACACAATAAAGGCTGGCAGCCCCTTTAGGTGCGCCAAATCCCATGGTGCCGATCCATAAGCGTCCGGACGGGTCGCATTTCCCATCGTTGCAACGAATCTTCCCGTTATTGTCCGGGATTGGGGCGATAGATGTCGTGTTCCCATCCGTTAGGTTTACACGTATGATCTCGTTTTGTAAAGCGACGACTACCGTACTGTCCGTTTCCGGTACGACGGTAGAGACCATGCGGTCGAACTGCCATGAACGGCAATTTTGCAAGTCCGGTATATACTCATATAACGTCTTTCCTTCAATATCTACCCAGAAAAGTGTATTGCGATCGGGATGCCAAATCGATCCCTCCCCTGTAGTAGCTTCCGCCCGAAACGCCAGATCGGGGCTGATTATAATAGGATCGTTTATACAAGAGGTTCCTTCAAACATGATAAATGCCAATATTAATTTAATAACTATTTTTTTCATGGTATGCTATGAATCTGAGTTTACAAAGGTATAAATTTGTTTTATAATGCCATGATAAAAGATTATTTATGTAACTTTGCCGCTTAAATAAAATTACCGATGAGCGTAGAGATAAGAGAAGTTACCAGTAAGAAGGAGCTTAAGAAGTTTGTCAAGTTCAATATCGAATTATACAAGGGTAATCCCTATCACGTACCGGGTTTAATAGAGGAAGAGATGATGACGCTGGATAAGAAGAAAAATCCGGCGTTCGAGGTGTGCGACGCTATTTACTTCCTTGCCTATAAGGACGGGAAGGTGGTAGGCCGTATCGCCGGTATGGTGAATCGCCCGAGTAACGAGGCTTGGGGACAGAAACGTGCCCGCTTTGGTTTCGTAGATTTTATTGATGATGACGAGGTGGTTGATGCCCTTTTTGGCGCTGTCGAGAAATGGGCCCGCGAACAAGGCATGGAGGAGATCCACGGTCCGATGGGCTTTACCGATATGGATCACGAGGGTATGTTGATCGAGGGTTTCGATCAGATCGGTACGATGGCTACAATTTATAATTATCCCTATTACCCCAAGCAAGTGGAGCGTATCGGATACGGAAAGGATCAAGATTGGCATGAATTTAAGATCTATATACCGGATGGCGTTCCCGAGAAGCATTTGCGTATCGGCGAGATCGTGAAGAAGAAATACGGATTGAAGGTGCTGAAGTTCAAGAACGCTAAGGAGATTATGCCTTACGCCCGTCCGGTATTCCATACATTGAATGCGGCTTTCGCTCCCTTGTATGGTTTCGCGCAATTGACCGAGAAGCAGATCGATTATTATATCAATATGTATATCCCTATGCTGCGTTATGATTTGGTAACGCTGATCGTAAGGGAAGAGGATAATGCGGTGGTTGGCTTTGGCATCTCCCTGCCCAACCTTTCGAGAGCCTTGCAAAAGGCTCGTGGGCATATGTTACCCTTCGGGTGGATTCATTTGCTGAAAGCGTTGAAGAGCAAACCGAAAGTAATCGACCTGTATTTGACAGGAGTCTTGCCGGAATATCAAAGTAAAGGCGTGAACGCTTTATTATTTAATGACTTGATTCCGGTCTATAAGCGTATCGGTGCCGTTTACGCCGAGAGTAACCCGGAGCTGGAAACGAATAGCGCCGTACAAGCGCAATGGGATTATTTCAAGCGAGAGCATCATAAATCAAGAAGAGCGTATATTAAAAAGTTATAAGAGATATGGATGAGCTGAATTCAACGATACAACAACCTACGGAATATAACGATGATGACATCAAGACACTGGACTGGATGGAGCATATCCGCCGGCGTCCCGGTATGTATATCGGAAAACTGGGGGACGGTAGCTATGCCGATGATGGTATCTATGTGTTGTTGAAGGAGGTGCTGGATAACTCTATCGACGAGTACATGATGGGGTACGGCAAAAGTATCGAGGTGACTATCGAGGAAGGTACGGTAGCCGTGCGGGATTATGGCCGTGGTGTCCCTCTGGGTAAGGTCGTGGATGTGTCTAGCAAGATGAATACCGGCGCTAAATACGATAGCAAGGCGTTTAAGAAATCCGTGGGTTTGAATGGTGTGGGTATCAAGGCGGTGAATGCCTTGAGTAGTTATTTCTTGATAACCAGCTACCGTGACGGAGAGTGTAAGCGGGTGGAATATAGTAAGGCGATCGTCACGGAGGAATCGGATATCCAACCGACCGGGGAGGCGAACGGTACGCAGGTGTTTTTTGTCCCGGATCGGGAGATCTTTAAGGATTATCATTATAAGGACGAGTTTATCGAGGGGCTATTAAAGAACTATGTCTTCTTGAACTCGGGACTTTCCATTATTTACAACGGCAAGCGTTTCTATTCCCGCAACGGTCTGGTGGATTTGTTGAACGAGAATATGACCACCGAGCCTCTTTACCCGATCATCCACCTGAAAGGGGAGGATATAGAGGTGGTTATCACGCATAGCAACCAATATGGAGAGGAATATTATTCGTTCGTGAACGGCCAGCATACCACCCAAGGCGGTACGCACCTTTCTGCTTTCAAGGAGTCTATAGGCCGTGTCATCAAGGAATATTACAATAAGAATTTCGAGTATTCGGATATTCGTGCGGGTATCGTGGCCGCTATCAGCATAAAAGTGGAGGAGCCTGTATTCGAGAGCCAGACAAAGACCAAGCTCGGCTCGAAAGATATAGGACCGGACGGCCCTACGGTAGCGAAGTTTATCGGTGATTTCATCAAGAATGACCTGGATAACTATTTGCATAAGAATATGGAGACTTCGGAGCTTTTACTGAAAAAGATCTTGGAGTCCGAGAAAGAGCGCAAGGCGATCGCCGGTGTTACGAAGCTGGCCCGCGAGCGTGCGAAGAAAGCGAATTTACATAATAAGAAACTAAGGGATTGCCGGATTCACCTGACCGACTCGAAAGGGGATCTGCTAGAGGAAAGTAGTATCTTTATCACGGAGGGTGACTCGGCTAGCGGTTCTATCACGAAGAGCCGTAACCCGAATTACCAAGCTGTATTTAGTTTGAGGGGTAAGCCCTTGAATAGTTATGGCTTGACAAAGAAGATCGTTTACGAGAACGAGGAGTTTAACTTGCTTCAAGCGGCCTTGAATATTGAGGATGGCTTGGAAGGTTTGCGGTATAATAAGGTGATTATCGCGACAGATGCCGACGTGGACGGGATGCATATCCGTTTATTGTTGATTACCTTCTTCTTGCAATTCTTCCCCGATTTGATTAAGCGTAATCATGTTTATATCTTGCAAACCCCGTTATTCCGGGTACGTAACCGGCAGAAGACGTGGTATTGTTATTCAGAGGAGGAACGCTTGGCTGCCATAGCCGCTGCCGGGAAGAATCCGGAGATCACCCGATTCAAAGGTCTGGGAGAGATCTCTCCCGATGAGTTCAAGCATTTTATCGGCAAGGATATACGCCTTGATCCGGTGACAATGAAGAAAGAGGACCTCGTGAAAGATATGCTCGAGTTCTATATGGGGAAGAATACCATGGAGCGACAGAACTTTATTATCGATAACTTAGTGGTTGAAGAAGATGTCATCAATTGAAAATAAACGTATCGCGCTTTTTCCCGGTACCTTCGATCCTTTTACGATCGGGCATCAATCCTTGGTAAGGCGTGGGTTGGAACTGGTGGACGAGATCGTGATCTCGATCGGTATCAACGATAAGAAGCTTACCTATTTCTCCTTGGAGAAGCGGATGGAAGCGATCTGGAATCTATACAAGGATAATCCAAGGGTGAAAGTCATGTCATATAATCAATTGACGGTGGATTTCGCTAAAGAGGTCGGAGCCGGCTTTATCTTAAGAGGAATCCGTACGGTCAATGATTTCGAATATGAGAAGACGATCGCGGACGTGAATCGTAAGTTGACGGGTATCGAGACTTTTATCTTGTTTACGGAACCGGAGCATACGCATATTAGCTCAAGCATTGTCCGTGAGTTGTTACGCTACGGCAAAGACATTTCCCAATTCGTCCCTAAAGAGACGAGATTGTATTGAAAATTATGAAACGAATATATCTGATGAAAAGAATCGTCTTATCCCTGCTGATCGTCCTAGGTGTGTTTACCGGAGCGACAGCGCAAAAAGCGAATATGGATGCCCGGAAGCTCCAATTGGCTTTATTCGCTATATCTAATCTATATGTCGACTCTACTAGCGAGACGAAGTTGGTGGAAGACGCTATAGTCGGCATGTTGGATAAGCTAGACCCTCATTCCAATTATATGGACCCGGAGGAGACGAAAGAGATGACCGAGCCTTTACAAGGCAATTTCGATGGTATCGGCATACAGTTCAATATGTTGACGGATACGCTTTACGTGATTCAGGTAATCCCCGGAGGTCCCTCTGAGAAGGTGGGGTTGATGGCGGGCGACCGTATTATCCAAGTAGACGATACCTTGATCGCCGGCGTGAAGATGAAGACTACCGATATCATGAAGAAACTACGCGGACCGAAAGGTACCGAGGTGCGTGTGAAAGTAAAGCGAGGCAAGTCGCCGGAATTGATGGATTTCAAGATCGTTCGCGGTAAGATTCCCGTGTATAGTCTGGATGCCGCTTATATGGCGGATAAGAATACCGGTTATATTAAGTTGAACCGTTTCGCCGCTTCTTCCGCCGATGAATTCAGGGAGGCGTTGGAGAAGCTCCGGAAACAGGGCATGAAGAACTTGATTCTGGATTTGCAGGGAAATGGTGGGGGATATTTGAATATCGCCATAGAGTTAGCGGATGAGTTCTTGGATAAAAACCGGTTGATCGTTTATACGAAAGGGAGTAAGCAACCTCGTGAGGAGGCGAACTCTACCGCTCGTGGACAATTCCAAGAGGGACGTTTGGTCGTGCTGGTGGACGAGTCCTCGGCTTCGGCCAGCGAGATCGTCTCCGGCGCTATTCAAGATTGGGACCGTGGAGTGATCGTAGGTCGCCGTACCTTTGGCAAAGGTTTGGTACAGAAACCGATTCCCCTGCCGGATGGTTCCATGATTCGTTTGACGGTTTCCCGTTACTATACACCCACCGGACGTTGTATACAAAAGCCTTACGAGAACGGGAAGATGGAGGAGTACCACCATGATCTGATCGACCGTTATAACCGGGGGGAGTTGATGAGTGCCGATAGCATTCATTTCCCGGATTCAATGAGGTATAACACCTTGGTTACCGAGCGTACCGTATATGGGGGTGGAGGTATTATGCCGGACGTGTTCATCCCGGTAGATACGGCTCGCTATACGGATTATCACCGGAAACTGGTAGCTTCCGGTTTGGTCAATCGGGTGTCCATGAATTATCTGGATCGTAATCGGAACCAGATGATGGCTAAATATCCGAAATTCCAGCAGTATAAGCAAGGTTTCGTGGTCGGAGAGGATATCATGGAGGAGCTTCTTAAGATGGCCGGCGATGAGAAGATTGAGTTTGAGGAAGAGCAATATAATCGTTCGAAGCCGTTGATCATGCTTCAGATCAAGGCGCTTATCGCACGGGATCTCTATGATATGGCGCAGTACTTCCAGATTATCAATGATGATAATCCAAGTTACCAGAAAGCGCTTCAGATTATTAATAATAAAGAAACTTACAATAGGCTTTTAGGACGTTAGCCAACGTAAACTGATAAGGGTATGTATTGGACGCTTTTTCTGACATTCGTGAAAATCGGTATGTTTACCATCGGAGGTGGTTACGCCATGTTGCCGCTTATCCAGCGGGATGTGGTAGACCGGGGGTGGATGACGAAAGAGGACTTTATCGACGTTTTCTCCGTGGCCCAATCGTTGCCGGGTATTTTCGCCGTGAATATAGCGATCTTCGTGGGTTATAAACTGAAGAAGACATGGGGCGGTTGTTTGTGCCTTGGGCACGATTCTCCCTTCTTTTGTAATCATGCTCTTGATCGCGTTATTCTTTACGCAGGTAAAGGATAATGTATGGGTGGAGAAGGCGTTTATGGGATTGCGTCCGGCGGTGGTCGCCTTGATCGCCGTGCCTTGTCTGACAACCGCACGTTCTATCAAGTTGAGTTACGTGCAAATGATCATACCTGTCGGGGCGGCATTGCTGATCTGGATGGGTGGGGTGTCTCCCGCTTGGATTATCTTGGCGGCTATAGCCGGAGGTTTGGTGTATGGTTTAAATAAGAAGGGCTGATATGATTTGGTTACAATTATTATATGTATATCTGAAGATCGGTATATTGGGCTTTGGTGGTGGGTATGCGATGTTATCCTTGATACAAGCCGACGTGGTGGACCGCTATGGTTGGATTTCCTTGCAGGAGTTTACCGATATTGTCGCTATCTCTCAAATGACACCCGGACCGATCGGTATCAATAGCGCCACCTATATAGGGTATACGGCGGTGCATAATGCGGGGTATTCGGAGACGATGAGTATCCTAGGATCTTGCCTGACGACATTTGCGGTATGTCTGCCTTCTTTCTTATTGGTCCTTCTGATCTCTTATTTCTTCGCTAAGTTTCGGAATAATAAATATGTAGAGGCGGCTTTCCTTGGATTACGCCCGGCTACGGTGGGACTGATCGCTGCCGCTGCCTTGCTATTAATGAATAAAGAGAACTTCATCGACTACAAGAGCTTCTTGATCTTTGGTGCCGCTTTCATCCTAACATGGAAATTCAAGGTACATCCTATCTTGATGATCATCTTGGCGGGTATCGCGGGTATTATTTTATATTGGTAATCCCGATGTCGATGGAATTGCCCGTTTAATCGGTGAAAACAGCCCCTTTTTCTAGTCTGGTTGCCCATGTTTTTAAGGTAATATAGTTTTGCTTTCGTAAAAAGATAGAAAACGAAGGCAATATGAAACAATACGCTTTATTATTCGCATGTCTGTTCTTCCTCTGTGTAGGGAGTAAGGCACAAGAGCAACCTACCCGATGGACTTTGCGCGCTTGCTTGGATTACGCTTTGGAGCATAATATCCAAGTAAAGAAAAGCAAGGTGTCGCATCTTTCCGGTATAGAGGATACGAAGCAGGCGAAAGCACAGCTTTTCCCTTCCCTTTCGGCTTCGGTTACCCAAGGATTCGTGAATTATCCTTCGAGCGACGCCGCTACGAATAATAGCTATAGCGGTAATTATGCGCTGAACGCTAAATGGACGCTTTTTGATGGAGGGCAACGTGTACAGGCGATCAAGCAACAGGAAATACAAAATACCGTCGATGAGCTAGGTATCGAGCAAAACGAGGATGATATCCAAATCTCCTTGATACAGACCTATATGCAGGTACTATATGCGATGGAGTCCGTTCGTATCAACCAAAATACGGTCGAGGTATCTACGGCGCAACGGGATCGTGCGGTGGAGTTGCTACGTGCCGGTTCGATCTCGAAAGTGGATTTGGCTCAGTTGGAAAGCCAGTTAAGCACCGATAAATATCAATTGGTCGTAGCCCAGACGAATCTAGACAATTATAAGTTGCAATTGAAGCAATTACTAGAACTGGATATAACCGAAGAGATCGAATTGGTGATGCCGGAGCTTACGGAGAAAGATATCTTAACCCCGCTTCCGAGCAAGCAAACGATTTACAATACCTCTCTGGCTGTGATGCCGCAAATAAAGAGCAGTGAGCTGGCCGTGGACATCGCCGAGCTGGAGAAGAAAAAGGCGAAAGGTGCTTTCCTTCCTTCGCTCTCCATGAACGCCGGGCTGGGTACCGGCCATCTTTCCGGAACGGATTACGCTTTCGGTAGCCAGGTCTGGAATAGTTTCAACGAGAGTGTCGGATTGACGATCAGCATCCCTATCTTCAGTAACCGTCAGTATAAGACGGCCTATAACAAGGCGAAATACGCGATTACCACCAGCCAGTTGGAGTTGCTGAATACCCAAAAACAATTGCTGCAAACCGTGGAGGGGATCTATCTGGACGCTACCTCGTCGCAGACCCAATATACCTCGGCTACCGAACGCTTGAGTTACGTGAAAGAAAGCTATAACTTGATCGATGAGCAATTCAGCCTCGGTATGAAAAATACGCTTGAGCTATTGACGGAGAAGAACAATTATCTGACCGCCCAGCAAGAGCAGCTACAAGCGAAATACATGGCCTTGATGAGCGTTCAATTGCTGAATGTTTATCAGAAGAAGCCGGTTGCGGAGAATTATTAACCCACTAATGGATATATTTACTCCACTCTCTTTTTTCAAGGTTACCCTGCGACGGAGGTCGCGGGGGCCTTTTGAACAAGAATACAACGTAAAACAGAAATAAAACGAATCAGAATATGGACAAGAAGAAACTAATCATGGGCGGTGTTGCCGTTATCCTTATAGCGGGGGGCGTGTTCCTTTTCACGGGCAAATCCTCGAAAGGCGGGATCAAGCTGGAGACCGCTAAAGTAGGGCGCAGCACGATCACGAATACGGTTACGGCCACCGGTACGGTAGAGCCCGTTACCGAGGTTGAGGTAGGTACGCAGGTCTCCGGTATCATCGATAAGTTGTACGCTGATTATAACGACGTGGTGAAAGCCGGCCAACTGATCGCCGAGATGGATAAGATCAACCTCCAAGCCGAGCTTCGTTCCGCCGAGGCGCAATTGGCGAGCAGCAAGACGGAGTTCGAGTATCAACAGAAGAACTACGCACGTAGCAAGGTGCTTCACGAGAAACAATTGATTAGCGATACGGATTATGAGACGGCTACCTATAATTACGAGAAGGCGAGGGCCGCTTACGACCAGAGTCAGGCCTCCATGGTAAAGGTAAACCGTAATCTCGAATATGCCACGATCACGAGCCCTATAGACGGAGTGGTTATCAACCGGGCCGTTGAGGAAGGGCAGACCGTTGCCGCCAGCTTCAACACCCCTACCCTGTTTACGATCGCCAACGATTTGCGCCAGATGCGCGTGATCGCCGATGTGGATGAGGCGGATATAGGTAATGTGGAGGAAGGCCAACGGGTTAGTTTTACGGTGGATGCCTACCCGAACGATCAATTCGAGGGCGTGGTTCGCCAGATTCGCCTTGGGGATAGCGAAAGCACCTCCAGCGCTTCTTCCAGTACTTCTTCTTCTACGGTCGTTACCTACGAGGTAGTGATTACGGCAGATAATCCGGACTTGAAACTGAAACCTCGCTTGACGGCGAATATCACGATTTATACGTTGGAACGTGCGAATGTCCTGACCTTGCCGAACAAGGCACTTCGTTTTATCCCCGAGCCCGCCATCATGGAATCGTTGGGTATGACCGTGACAGATCCGAATGCGGAGGTACAACCCGGAAAACGCTTGGTTTGGTCCCGCCAAGGAAATACCTTGAGCCCGAGGCAGATTACGGTCGGAACCAGCAACAACAGCGTGACCGAAGTAACCGAGGGCTTGAGCGAGGGCGATGAGGTAGCCGTAGATTTAGCGAGCGCCGCTAACATGCCGGAAGTAGGTGCAGGAGCGGAGCGTAGCCCCTTCATGCCGGGCCCTCCGGGAAGCAACAAAAATAAGAGATAGTTTGCGTCATGAAAGAAATTATCACATTAGACAATATAAAACGAGACTTCCACGTAGGCGACGAGACCGTCCATGCCCTGCGAGGCGTGTCGTTCACGATTCGCGAGGGGGAGTTCGTTACGATCATGGGAACCTCCGGCTCCGGAAAGAGTACGTTGCTGAACACGCTGGGTTGCCTTGATACTCCTACGAGCGGGGAGTATTACTTAGACGGAGTATCCGTGCGCACCATGAACAAGCGGCAGCGAGCGACCCTCCGGAATCGCAAGATCGGATTCGTTTTTCAAAATTACAATCTGTTACCGAAGACGACAGCGGTAGAGAACGTAGAGCTTCCTCTCATGTACAATCCTACTTATAAAGCGGCCCAACGTAGGGAGAAGGCGGTCAACGCTTTGATCGCCGTGGGCTTGGGAGACCGACTGATGCATAAAAGTAACCAGATGTCCGGTGGCCAGATGCAGCGTGTGGCGATCGCCCGTGCCTTGGTGAACGATCCGGCGGTGATCCTTGCGGATGAGGCTACCGGCAACTTGGATACCCGTACCTCTTTCGAGATCTTG
>ENA-OPSN01001138-OPSN01001138.1-human-gut-metagenome-genome-assembly--contig:-NODE-1138-length-12274-cov-2.977576_pt1 | contig 12274 bp, 10 predicted proteins | sample MGYA00241808_ERZ501907 | MGnify/ENA primary metagenome ERZ501907 (study PRJEB25962, sample SAMEA2042218) | human gut metagenome | biome: human gut; feature: human-associated habitat; material: faeces...
TGCATCATCTCCCGCAGGCGTGCACGGTCGGCGAATTGAACGTCTTCTTCCGAAAAGTCGAGTTCGAGTTCGAGGAGCGAGGCCAGTTGCAGCAGTTCGTCGCGCAACGCACCCAGTGCCGCCGAATATCCGCCCCGCATCTGGGTCGAGGCCATGGCGTGCGAAGCCCGGGAATCGGAGGCGATCAGATCGGCGACGGCTTCGGCCTGCGCGAGGTCCATCCGGCCTGCGAGGAAGGCCCGAATGGTAAATTCGCCCGGTTGCGCCATACGAGCGCCGGAGCGAAGCAGGAGTGCGATGATTTCGGAGACGATGTAGGGCGATCCGTGACACGATAGCTCGACGGCATCTTCGCCCGTGTAGGAGTGCGGTGCACGATAGATGGCCGCGACTACGTCGTCGATCGTTCTGTCCCCGTCTATGACTTCGCCGTAGTGCAGGGTGTGCCCGGCGGCTTCGGCCAGCGGTTTGCGCCCCCGAAAGATGCGGTCGCAGCAGGCGATGGCTTCGGGACCGCTCAATCGGATGACGGCGATGGCTCCGCCCGAAGCGGTGGCGGGAGCGACGATGGTATCGGTCGATGTGTTCATCGGACGAAGATTATCGGCGGATCGGGATCCTGAGCCGTTGGCCTTCCCGCAGCTTGTTGGCGTTTTTCAGCTTGTTCAGCTTCATGATTTGTGCCGTAGTGGTTCTGTAACGGCGGGCGATCGCACCCAGCGTATCGCCTCGCTTGACCGTGTAGGTGGTGTATGCGGGGGTGGCGTCCGCGAGTTTCTTCTTTTCGATGTTGGCCGGATTGATGTACTCTTTCAGATAGGTGGAGTCCTTCCGGTGAATCTCCTCTTCGCTGGCGATGTACTGGCAGAGGTAGTGCTGGGGGAGTACCAGCGTGTAGCTTTTGATCGTAGCCGGGATGATGTCCATTTTGTATTGCGGATTGAGTGTCCGCAAAGTTTCGATGGGAATGTCGAGTGTCGAGGCTACTTGTCCCAGGTGGAGCAGGCGGGTGACGCGGATCGTATCGGTCGCCAGCGGCATGGGCGGGTTTTCGCTCTGGATACCGTGCTGCTGGTGGTAGGCATAGGCATAGGAGGCTCCGACGAAGGCCGGTACATACCCGCGAGTTTCGCGGGGCAGGTATTCGTAGATGTCCCAGAAGGTCGTCCCTCCGCCGGCGCGGGCCAGGGCTTTGTTTACGTTGCCCGGGCCGCAGTTGTAGGCGGCGATGGCGAGTGTCCAGTCGTGGTAGATGCTGTAAAGGTCCTTCAGATAACGGCAGGCGGCGCGGGTCGCTTGCACCGGGTCCCGACGTTCATCGACGAACGAATTGATCTCCAGTCCGTAACTTTTGCCTGTCGCGGGCATGAATTGCCACAGTCCGACAGCACCCATCGGAGAGGTGGTCGTGGTCGAGAGAGCCGATTCGATGATCGGCAGGGCACGCAGCTCGACGGGCAGGTCGGCCTTGATGAGCTCTTCCTCGATCAGCGGGAAATAGTAGCGTGAGAGGCTCAACACCCGGTTGATTGTCCCGTAACGGGTATCGACGTAACGGCGGATGTAGTTTTTGACGATCGGATTGAAGGGGAGTTGCACCGGTGATACGAGTGCCCGCAGGCGGTTGGCATAGACTGAATCGGGGGTCGTGTCACTCGAGGAAGCGAGGCTGTCGATGTCGATGTAGTCGTTGAAAAACGTATCGTAGGATTGCAGAGTCTGCTTTTCCCGCCAGAGAGCCACGAGCGAGTCGATCTGGGCCGGGGTGAGATTGCGATTCAGTTCCGGACAGTAAGGCTCCGTTTGCTGTACGGTCGTTTTTTCTGTCACTGTTTTCTCCGGTTTGACCGAAACGGGAGTATGGGTCGATTTCGAAGCCTGCTTTTCGGTCTTGGCTTTTCTCTTGGCACGGCGCTCTTTGCGGCTCTGGGCGGTTGCGGTCGCGCAGCCGAGGAGGATCGAAAGAAAGAGGGTGCAGGCGAGGATCTTTCTCATGATGGAATCAGAAATTCAGGTTGAAGTTGAATCCGAAAGTCGGGCGGTGTCCGCCGACGGTCGGGGAATAGACGTAATTCACCGCCGGCGTGAACTCTACGCTTAAATCGTCCGAAATGTCGTAACTTTTCAGATGAGCGTCCACATGGGCGTCGATGATTTGCAGCACGTAAAGTCCGGCAGTGATGATGATACATAAGTCGCGGTTGCGGCGGTAATTGTCCTTGAGGTTTTTGAGAAATTCCGCTGAGTACTTAGTACCGAATTCGCCCTTGGCTACAGGCGGGTCGGGATGGTGCTCCGGGTCTTTCTGGTGCTCTTCCAGGGCTTTGTCGTAGGCGCTACGATCGGAGTAGGCTTTCTTGAAACGCTTGTAGCCGCGATTGTTCCAGTCGATGGTATAGATCGTGGTTGCCAGTCCGCCTACGACGAAAGGCAGTTTCCAGTAACTTTTGTTATAGACTTGTCCGGCACCGGGGAAGATCGTGGCCAGTGTCGTGGCTTTCTTTACGGGGGAGGCGTCGTAGCGGTAGTTGACCGCCGCATCGCCCAGGAAGTAAAGGTAGGAGGCGACCGTAAGCCCGAGATAGATCTGCCTGCGCGTATTGCTGCGGATCATACGGGACTGTACGTCGTCCAACTCCTCCGTGCGGGCCGTACCGTTTTCCAGCAGGGCGTTGTATTGTCGTTTGAGAGGTTTGTAGGTGTTGTTTTCGTGGAAGAAGAGGGTCAGTCCCGCACCTACCGTTCCGTAGAGGATCGGCAGCTTCCAATATTGCTTGTTGTAGATCTGTCCGAAACCGGGCGCTACCAGCGAGATCCAACTTACGCCCGACAGCGAGATGGTATCGCGCCGGGGGCGGAGGTCTTTTCGGCCTGCGAGCGAGTCGGGCGCTCCGAGTGCTGCGGGCAGGGAGTCGGTTTTCAGAAGCAGGGCCGAGTCGGGGACGAATTGCGGGTGCAGTCTCGCAGCCAGCGAATCCCGGAGCCGCAGCGAATCGATGCCCGAACGCAGCAGCGAATCGCGCAGGGTACTGTCCTGAAGCAGAGAGTCCACCCGCATCAGTAGCAGAGAGTCCGTAAGATGGTTTTTGGCCAGGCTGTCCGGTTTGGGCATCAGACCGCTGCGCACGAAAGTTTTCGCGCTACGGTAACGGTCCAACGGAACTTGGGCCGATGCTTCGCCTGCTCCGCACAATGCGAGAAAGGCGAAAAGCACCAACAGACGGATATATCCCCGGGTGTGTTTCATCTATTTATTGTTGCGGATTTCGGCGGAAGCGCCTCTTTTCTCGAATTTTTCGATGAAGCGGTCGATGTCCCGGTCGTCCGAGAAGTCGATCACGATGCGACCGCCGCCGTTTTTCGAGCGTTTGATGCTGATCTCCTGCGAGAAGAATTTTTCGAGCTGCTCCACCAGCCGCGCATACGATTCGGGATACTCCTCGTCTTCGGCCGGAGCTGCGGGTTTTGCCGCAGGGTCGGTCAGTGCGCGGACCAGTTCCTCGATCTGGCGCACGGAGAGTCCCTTGCGGATGCACTTTTTGAGCAGGCGCAGTTGCAACTCTTCGGGAGCTCCGGCGATCGCTTTGGCGTGTCCCATCGAGATAAGCCCCTCCTTGAGGGCGAGTTGTACTTCGTTGGGCAGTTTCAAAAGGCGCATGTAGTTCGACACCGTCGAGCGTTTTTTGCCGACCTTTTCCGAGAGCGCCTCTTGCGTGAGGTTGCATTCGTCGATCAGCCGCTGCATTCCCAGGGCGATTTCGATGGCGTTGAGGTCTTCGCGCTGGATGTTCTCCACCAGGGCCATAGCATGCAGGTTCTCGTCGTCCACTTCGCGGATATAGGCGGGCAGGGACTCCAGTCCGGCTTTGCGGGCGGCCCGCCAGCGGCGTTCGCCACTGATAATCAGGTAGCGTCCGTCGTCGGTGCGTTTGACCGTGATGGGTTGGATTACGCCCAGCGTGCGGATCGAGTCGGCCAGCTCTTCGAGCGCCTCTTCATCGAACTCCGTGCGCGGCTGCGTGGGGTTGGGGAAGATCGCCGAAACGGAGATCTCCGCCATTTCGGTCATCGGTTTGAGCCTGGCATCCAGGTGTTCGCTCCCGAAAATGGCGTCCAGACCGCGTCCTAATCCCTTCTGTTTCATAATGCTATTTTGCTTTTTGATTGCTTTTGCGGTTGCGTTTCAGGAGCTCCTTGGCCAACGTGAGGTAATTAGCCGACCCGACGGCGGAAGCATCGTACAAGATGACGGGTTTTCCGTGCGAGGGGGCTTCTCCTAAACGGATATTGCGTTGAATTATTGTGTCGAAGGCCAGCTCTCCGAAGTGGTTGCGAACTTCGTTCACCACCTGGTTGTTGAGGCGGTTGCGCATGTACATCGTCAGCACGAAGCCTTCGATTTCGAGCGCCGGGTTCAGTCCGTTCTTGACGATGCGGATGGTGTTGAGCAGCTTCGAGAGCCCTTCGAGCGCGAGGTATTCGCACTGTACGGGAATCAGCACCGTGTCTGCGGCCGTAAGGATATTCACCGTCGTATAGCCCAGCGAGGGGGAGCAGTCGATCAGGATATAGTCGTAACGGTCGCGCACGCTCTCCACGATGCGGCGGATCACGTGGTGTCCGTTCTCCATCTTCGGTAGCTCGGTGTCGGCGGCCACCAGGTCGATCGACGAGGGGAGCAGCCAGAGGTTCTTTACGTCCGGGCTTTGGAGGATTACGTCGGCCGCCGTCTTCGCTCCGGTGATGCACTCGTAAATGCCCTCCAGGTTGATATCGAAGCCCAGTCCCGACGTGGCGTTGGCCTGCGGATCGGCGTCCAGCAGGAGAACTTTCTTGCCCAGCAGCGCGAGCGACGCCGAGAGGTTGATGGCCGTGGTCGTCTTGCCCACGCCGCCTTTCTGATTGGCCAATGCGATGACCTTTGCCATGTTTGCTGATTTTAACGGGTTATAATCGGCCAAAAATACGAATTTTATCGGGAAAAACCATAACGATACCCGAAAAATGCCTATCTTCGAAGCGTAAAACAGGTCTTTATACCGAAGATAAAACATAGAAGCTATGGTACATACCGATTCCACGACTCCGTCCGATGTCCGTCCGCAAGCTCCTGTTGGGGATACTCCCGGAACATCCGATCGGGGACAAACGCCGCAACCGGCTCATAAATATCGATTTCCGACTCTTATCGACCTGCTGGCTCTGGTAGGAATCTGGTATTTGCTACAATTCGTCGGACTGCTTGCCGCCCGTCTCGCCGGGTTCGATTTTCCGGACTGGGACTTGCTGCGCGGCAACGTCGCTCCGACGCCCGAACAACAGGACGCTCTGGCGCGTTTTACGGCTTTCACCTACCTGGTGACGATGGGACTGATGATTCTTTTCACGCTGTTCTATCGCCGCTTGCGGCACGGAACGCGCAAGACGCTGCGCTTTTCGGCGCGGGGCCTCAATCCGGTTCTGCTGCTTTGGGGACTGGTGATGATGCTGGCTGCCGGTATCGTCATCGAACCGGTGGTGGAGCTGCTTCCGATGCCTTCGTCCGCAGTTTACGGCCGGGGCTTCTGGGCGATCATTACGCTGGTGGTTATGGCTCCTCTGTTGGAGGAGTTCCTCTGTCGGGGCATCATTCTCGAGTCGGTGCGGGCCAAGTACGGCGTCGTAGCGGCTTTGTTCCTCTCGTCGGCGTTCTTCGCCGTGTTGCACGGACATCCGGCGCTGGCGGTCAATGCTTTCGTGATGGGCCTGATCCTGGGTTTCATCTACATCGAGACCAATTCGATCTTTTCGGTCGTTCTGCTCCATGCCATGAACAACGGCGCGGCTTTCCTGTTGATTATGGTCGGACTGGACGGGGCCACGATACGTTCGGTTATCGGCAGCGATACGCTCTATACGATCGTTTACGTCGTCGCGCTCGTGCTTTTCGCCGCATCGGGCTATATGATCTACCGTTTGCTGGCCCGGGTGAAAAAGTTGGATAAAAATACGATCCGGTAACCTGTTGTGACGGTCGGGGGCTATTTTGCGGCGTACCGCAGGAGCGGGATCGTCGGCGGGTATCATGCAGAAGTATTGTCTGTGCCGGTTTTCCCCGGATTATCTGCACCGGAGCATCCGGTTTTTTCGATACGATAAATTAGGGCGTAATGTAATATTCGGGATGCACGGTACGTTAGGTTCGGGTAAAAAGTATCTTTTTTAGACGATAGGATGCGCCTCGGCTTAACTCAAATAAATTTGGTTAGGCTCTCGGCTTTCATTATCTTTGTCCCTTGTAGTTATGAGTTTTTGTGCCAAAATAGGAGCTGTTCTGCTGCTCGTACTTGCGGTAGGGTGCCAGGAAGTGCCCCGCTATTGGGGCGGAGGTCGGGTCGTGTTGGCCGAGGCTGCCGGTAGAAAATTGTACGCGCGAGAGGTTAAGGCTGCGATTCCGAAGGGAGTGGTCGGCGAGGACAGCGTGGCTTTCGTAAACCGTTATGTCGAAAAGTGGGTGCACAAACAGCTTAAATTGCACGAGGCCGAAGAACTTTTCTCCGATGCCGAGCAGGACATCGATTCGCTGGTCGAGGAGTACCGCCAGGCGTTGTTGATCCGTAAGTTCGACCAGCATCTGATCGAGGAGCGCATCGATACGCTCGTTACCGCCGATCAGATTGCTGCCTATCACCGTGAACACGCGTCGGATTTCAAGGTCAATCAAACCCTGGTCAAGGGGCGGATCGTTCGCTTCGACGCCAACAACCGGCAGGCGCCGAAGCTGCGCAAGTTGATGACGCAGCCCGGCTCATCCCGGCAGCAAGAGTTCGCCGACATCTGTACCAAGAACAATTTCGTACTGAACGATTTCTCCTCTTCGTGGGTGACCTTCTCCGAGTTTCTGGGCTATCTGCCCACATTGCGCAACCAGAGTTACGACGCCCTGCTCTCCTCGCGGGCCGTACAGGAGATGAGCGACGGTCATTCGCGCTACTATTTCGAAATAAGCGACGTGCTTCGTCCGGGCGATCCCGAACCGCTGGAGCGCAGCGAGGCGATCGTGCGCCGCATCCTCTACAACCAGCGGCAGAACGAGATCATTCGGGCCTACGACGAGGAGGTTTACCGAAAAGCGGTCGAGGAGGGGAGAGTGAAGATCCATGAAGAAGAAAAAATAGAGAACTGATGAGCAAGAAGATTCTGTTTTGCGCAGCGTTGGTGCTGGCGATTTTTGCAGGGGCCGCCCAGAAGCGGCAGGTGATGCTGGACCGCGTGGTGGCCGTCGTCGGCGGATCGTCGATCCTCTGGTCGGAGGTGGACGAATATGCGGGCGAGCTGGTGGAACAGCGCCGCCAGCAGGGTTACACTTCGGACCGCGATCCCCACGACGAAGCGCTCGAACAACTGCTGATGCAGAAGCTGCTGTTCAATCAGGCGCTCATCGATTCGGTGGATGTCAGCTATTCGGGCATCGCACAGCGGGTGGAAGCCCATTTGCAGGCGCTCATCGACGATGCGGGTTCTATCGCCGCGCTCGAAACCAAACAGCATATGCCGATCTTCAACGTGCGCGAAATGCTGCGTCAGCGTTACGAGGAGCAGGCATACGCCCAGGCTATGCAGAGTTCCGTAGTAGGGAAAATCAAGGTGATTCCCGGCGAGGTGGAGCGTTACTACAAGAAGACCGATCCGGACAGTCTGCCGACTATCCCCGAACAGTACGTTTATGCCCAGATCACCCGTTTCCCGGCGTCGATCAAGGAGGCCAAGCAGCGCACCAAGGAGCGGTTGCTGGATATGCGCGAGCGCATCATCAAGGGGCAGACCCGTTTCGACATCATGGCCCGCATGTATTCGATGGACGGTTCGGCCATCAGTGGCGGCGAACTGGACCCCCAGCCTTTGGACGGGTTCGTGCGGCAGTTTGCGGACGCATTGGCCGATCTGAAGCCGGGACAGGTTTCCGAGGTCGTCGAAACGCAATACGGTTATCACCTGATTCAGTTGATCGACCAGAAGGGGCGTATGTACCATGCGCGTCATATCGTGTTGCGACCCTCCTATACGCTCGAGGAGCTGGCGGCTCCGGCCCGTATGCTGGACAGTATCGCAAACCTGATCCGTAAGGATTCGATTACTTTCGAGGAGGCGGCCCGGAAGTTTTCCGACGACGATAATTCGAAGATGAACGGCGGCGTGGTGACCAACCACGATTTGCTGGAACTTACTCAAAGGTGGGAAGCAAGTTATACCGAAACACGCTTCATGAAAGAAGATTTCGGCCGGGCCGGTGGCAAGAGCCTCGACGACTACAATGCCCTGCGCAATCTTAAGGAGGGCGAAATTTCCGACGCCTATCAGACCGAAGACTGGATGGGCAACCAGCTCAGCAAGATCGTCAAGCTCGTGAAGGTGATCCCTCCGCACAAGGTTTCGCTCAACGAGGACTATATTCGCGTCGAACAGCTGGCGCTGAACGCCAAACGCGAAAAAGTGTTCAAGGAGTGGCTCGACAAGAAGATCGAGGGCATGTACATTTATATCGATCCCGAATTTCGGGACGGAGAGTTCGAAAATAAGAACTGGGTAAAATAGAGATCGTCCGATGCCGAAGGGATTGCGAAAAATAGTGTGCGCACTGCTGGTCGCAGGTGTCGCCGGAGGTGTGATCCTCGCGGGGAACAGGCCGCTGGCCGTTCCCGTTGCGGGTGTTCATACCCCGTCGGCTCCGGGTGCTCCGGCCCAGGACCCCGAGTCGAACAAGGTGGTCGATTTCGTCGCCGACCGGGGATATCCTATTCCTTACGGCGATACGACCGCGACGGTGCTCGTAGGACATTTCGCGGCCCAGCACAACGGGGCGGTCATTACCTGCGACAGCGCGATCCGCTACAACGACAAGCGCATCGAGTGCTTCGGCAACGTACTGATCAATAAAAAAGAGACATACATTTACGGCGACCGGGCCGACTACAACGGTGAGATCAACGAGGCGCGGGTCTATGCTCCGCTGGTGAAGGTCGTCGATGGGGATGCGACGCTCTATACTTACGATTTCCGGTTCAATACGCTGGACAATATCGGTACTTTCAGCGGAGGCGGTATGCTGACCAACCGCGAGAATCACCTCGAATCCGACCGGGGCTACTATTATGCCGATACGCACCAGATTATCTGTGTGGATCGTGTCGAGATGCGCAACGACAAGTACGAACTCAAGGGCGATTCGGTGGTGTACGATACGGATACCGACCAGGCTCATTTCTTCGAGCGAACCAACATCTGGAACGAAGGCGGCGATTACATTTATGCCGACCGGGGACGTTACGAAAAGCCGCGCGAGCTTTACGTGCTGACTCGCAACGGGTATGTGATGACCGAAAAGCAGGAGCTGTGGAGCGACAGCCTCGACTATTACCGGGAGTCCGGGCATGCTCTTTTGTTCCGGAATATCCAGATCGACGACGCCGAGCACAAAGTGCTCGCTTTCGGCGATTACGGCGAATATTGGAAGGAGCCGGGCAATGCTCTGCTCACGCAGCGACCTTCGGTGGTCAGCTACGATACGAGTCAGAGCGATTCGCTCTATATGTGTGCCGATTCGATGTTTCTTTATACGATCTCGAAGAGCGAGCAGGCACGTGCCGATTCGTTGGCGAAGGTGAAGGAAAAGGCGGCAGATTCTCTGGCCGGCTCTAAGGGGGGATCGTCTGTGGATTCACTGGCTGCGAAACCGAGTGCTGCGGGTCCAAAAGCCTCGCAGGATGGATCGCAGGCGGATGCCGCTGCTCCGCAGGATGCGGCCGGAGCCGTCGAAACCTCGTCCGAAACTGCGGATGCCGGTTCTGGTTCCGCTGCAGAACCCATAGCGGCTGTTCCGGCTGAAAAAGGAGGAACGGGGGGCGATTCTCTGGATGCCGCCCCAGCAATAGATACGCTTCTTTCCGACAGCCTTGATCGGGTGGGGGGCGGAATGACCCCTGCCGATTCCGTGGCCGCCGTTTCTGCGGTGGATACGCTTTTTTCCGACAGCCTTGCGCAGGCCGGTCCAAAATCGCTTCCTGCGGATTCTTCCGTGCATATTCTTTCCAAGCGGGAGCGGAAAGCCTCCACATCCTTATCCAATGTCAGTCCATCCAGTTCACGATAGAGCAACATACGTTCGCTGCTGCCAGTTACGTAGTTGGCCGGCAATAAAAGTTCGAGGTCACTTTCTACCTGACACTCCTCTACAAATTCTTCTCCACTAATTTGTCCTTCACCTTTTATTTCATCAGCATACAGTTCTGCAAATTCATCTGTTTTCAGTTCATGGACAGCTTCAGTCAGAATCTTCTGATATGTTTCATATCCCAAATCAGCGACAAAGCCACTTTGCTCGGCTCCGAGCAAATTTCCAGCTCCACGAATATCCAAATCCTGCATGGCAATATGAATACCACTTCCCAAATCACTAAAGTTCTCAATCGCTTGAAGACGTCGTCTCCCTTCGGTGGTCAGACTGCTCAACGGAGGAGCCAACAGATAACAGAATGCTTTCTTGTTACTACGCCCTACCCGTCCACGCATCTGATGGAGGTCACTCAATCCGAAGTTTTGCGCCTGATTGATAATGATGGTATTTGCATTCGGAATATCGATACCACTTTCGATGATTGTGGTTGCCAAGAGCACGTCATAGTCATAGTTGACAAAATCCAGAATAATTTTCTCCAGTTCTGTCGGCTCCATCTGCCCGTGTCCGATTGCTACACGACAATCCGGGATATGGCGCTCTATCATTGCTTTCAGTTCCGGCAAGTTCGCAATCCGGTTATTGACGAAAAAGACCTGCCCGTTGCGACTCATCTCAAAGTTGATGGCATCCGTAATCACTTCTTCATTAAAAGTATGCACTTCGGTCTGAATCGGATAGCGGTTAGGCGGTGGAGTGGAAATCACGCTCAAATCACGCGCGCCCATCAACGAAAATTGAAGGGTACGGGGAATCGGAGTAGCAGTCATTGTCAGTGTATCTACATTCACTTTCAACTGACGCAGCTTTTCTTTTACGGAAACTCCGAATTTCTGTTCTTCGTCGACAATCAGCAGTCCCAAGTCTTTAAACTGAACATCCTTGCCTAAGATACGGTGGGTACCTATCAGAATACCGACATCTCCATCCTTCAGTCCTTTCAATACAGCTTTGGTTTGTGCGGCAGTACGTGCGCGGCTTAAATATTCCACCCGGCATGGCAGTCCTTTCAGACGTTCGCGGAATGTTTGGAAATGCTGGTAAGCAAGCACCGTTGTCGGAACCAGAACAGCTACTTGTTTATTATCGGCAACGGCTTTGAAAGCGGCACGAATGGCTACCTCCGTTTTCCCGAAGCCTACATCTCCGCAAATCAGTCGGTCCATCGGACGGTCGTTCTCCATATCGGCTTTGACATCGGCTGTTGCTTTCATTTGGTCAGGGGTATCTTCGTAGATAAAGCTGGCTTCCAGTTCGTGCTGCATGAAACTGTCGGGACTGAAGGCGAAACCTTTCTCCTGACGGCGCAGGGAATACAACTTGATGAGGTCGCGTGCGATATCCTTGATTTTGGTCTTCGTCCGCTCTTTCAGGCGTTCCCATGCCCCCGTGCCCAACTTGTTCAACCGGGGAGGCTCGCCCTCCTTGCCACGGTATTTGCTCACCTTGTGCAGGGAGTGAATGGAGACGAACACCACATCGTCGTTCTGATAGATAATCTTGATGACTTCCTGCATGGTGTCGCCATTGGGAATGCGCACCAAACCGCCAAACTTTCCGACCCCGTGGTCTACGTGAACCACGTAATCGCCGATGTTGAACTCCTGAAGCTCTTTCAACGAAAGAGCCACTTTGCCGCTCCGCGCCTTGTCGCTGCGGAGGTTATACTTATGGAAACGGTCGAAAATCTGATGGTCGGTGAAAAAGCATGCCTTGAGGTCATCATCGGCAAACCCGGCATGCAAAGTACGATTCACGGGAGTAAAACCGATACCCGAAGCCTGTTCCGTGAAAATGGAAGCCAACCGGTCGGTCTGTTTGGCCGAATCGGCCAATATATATAAGGTGTATCCCTTTTCCAGATACTCATGGAAAGTACGGGTCACCAATTCAAAATTCTTATGGAATATAGGTTGTGCCGTCAGGTGGAAACGCACGGTGGCCTGCGGTGTGGCGGACGGCTTGTTCCCCACCTCTACCCTGCGGAAATCGAGCATTCCCTTCATCAAGGCCGCCCCGTCGACAAGCATCAGGTCGGCACGAAGTTTCTCGTGCCGCTCC
>ENA-OPSN01001146-OPSN01001146.1-human-gut-metagenome-genome-assembly--contig:-NODE-1146-length-12230-cov-9.741930_pt1 | contig 12230 bp, 9 predicted proteins | sample MGYA00241808_ERZ501907 | MGnify/ENA primary metagenome ERZ501907 (study PRJEB25962, sample SAMEA2042218) | human gut metagenome | biome: human gut; feature: human-associated habitat; material: faeces...
AATTAAAGCAAACAAATGAAATTAATAAAGAAAAGCATTCTGTTACTTGCACTTGCCGGTGGAACATTCCTGTCCGGCGGGAAAGCATATGCGCAGCAGACGCTCGTTGACGTTCGTGTCGACTCTGCCGCCATACTGATCGGAGAGCAGACTGTTTTACATTTGACGGTAACGGCAGACAAAGATAAGGCCGTCCAGCTTGTCATCCCACGTGACACGTTGATGGCAGGAGTGGAGGTGCTGGAAATTCCGAAAGCGGACTCCACCTTGATCGAAAACGACCGCCTGCTGATCGAGCAGGACTTGCTGGTGACCTCTTTCGACTCTTCTCTATATTTGTTGCCCCCGTTTATGGTGATCGACGGGGCGGATACCGTTTACTCCAACCAGGTGGCCTTGAAGGTGTCGACGGTTCCTGTCAATGCCGACAAACCGGAGGAGTTTTACGATATTAAAAACGTCTGGAAGCCGCCTTTTGTATTGGCCGATTACTATCCCTGGATATTCGGCGTGTTGCTGACTCTGTTCCTGATCTGTGTGGTTGCCTATGTGATCAAACGTATGCGTAACCGTCAGTCCATCCTGCCGTTCAAGAAGCCGGAACCTAAACTTCCGCCTCACGAACAGGCGATCAAGGAACTTGACGAGATCAAGCAGCAGAAGCTCTGGCAACAGGGGCGTAGCAAGGAGTATTATACATTGATTACGGATACGTTGCGTCGTTATATTGTGGATCGTTTCGGTATCAATGCGATGGAAATGACTTCCGGTGAGATACTCGATATCATCCGTAAGCAGCAGGAGGCGACTTCTGTCTATGAAAGCCTGAAGCAGATCATGCAACTGGCCGATTTCGTGAAGTTCGCGAAGATGAATCCGCTGCCCGATGAAAACGACTTGAGTTTGATGAACGCTTATCTGTTCATTAACCAGACGAAGGAGGAAGAGATTCCCGTTCCCGGAGAAGGTGAAAAGGCTGAAGGTGAAGTAAAGTCTGTAGAAAAGAATGATTCAAATATAAGTAAAGAATAAGATGATATTTGCAAATCCTACATATCTGTATTTGTTATTGTTGCTGATCCCGATGATCGGATGGTACGTCTACAAACTGAGCAAGAATCAGGCAAGTTTGCAGGTATCGTCTACAGAAGGTTTCGATGCTCCGGGAGCAAGCTCCTGGAAAGTCTGGCTCAGGCATATCCCTTTCATTTTGCGTATGGCGGCGGTGGCTGTCCTGATCGTGATATTGGCGCGGCCGCAGTCGACCAACAGTTGGCAGAACTCTTCGACGGAAGGTATCGACATCGTGCTGGCAATGGATATCTCGACCAGTATGATGGCGCAGGACTTGAAACCGAACCGTCTGGAAGCATCCAAAGATGTGGCGTCCGCTTTCATCAACGGCCGTCCGAACGATAATATCGGTTTGGTCGTGTTTGCGGCGGAGAGTTTCACGCAATGCCCGTTGACAACCGACCATACGGTTTTGTTGAACCTCTTCAAGGATGTCCAGCCGGGTATAATCCAGGATGGGACGGCGATCGGTCTGGGGTTGGCGAATGCTGTCAGCCGTATCAAGGATAGCCAGGCCAAGTCGAAAGTGATTATCTTGTTGACGGATGGTGTGAACAACCAGGGCGAGATCGCTCCAGTGACGGCTGCCGAGATAGCCAAACAGTTCGGAATCAGGATCTACACCATCGGTGTCGGTACAAACGGAACTGCTCCTTATCCGATGCAGACCTACGCAGGGACGCAATATGTGAATGTCCCCGTCGAGATAGACGAAAAGACTTTGACCGAGATTGCAGGTACAACGAACGGAAATTATTTCCGTGCCACCAGCAATTCCAAGTTGAAGGAAGTCTATCAGGAGATAGACAAACTGGAGAAAACGAAGTTGAACGTGAAGGAATTCAGCAAACGCGAAGAAGAATATCAGGTATTCGCCTGGATTGCTTTCTTCTGCATTTTGCTTGAACTCTTGTTGCGTAACTCAGTATTAAAGAAAATACCTTAAAAAAAGAAAGTCATGTTTCGATTTGCAGACCCGAACTTTTTATATTTACTCATCCTATTGCCGTTTTTGGTGGCGCTGTATTTGTATTCCAATTATCACCGCCGCCAAAATATTCGCAAATATGGTGATCCGGCATTGCTGAAAGGGCTCATGCCGACTATTTCCAAGTATCGTCCTGACATCAAGTTTTGGCTGACTTTTGCTGCGTTGACATTGGTTATACTGATGTTGGCCCGCCCACAGTTCGGCTCAAAGATGGAAACGGTGAAACGAAGTGGAGTGGAAGCTGTCATTGCCTTGGACATTTCAAACTCCATGCTGGCAGAAGATGTGACTCCCAGTCGTTTGGACAAATCAAAGAAATTGATTTCCAGACTGGTAGATACGTTCAATAATGATAAAGTGGGATTGATTGTTTTTGCAGGTGATGCTTTCACGCAATTGCCCATCACAAGCGATTATGTTTCCGCCAAAATGTTCTTGGAAACCATTAATCCGTCATTGATAACCACACAAGGTACGGATATCGGTGCGGCCATCCGCCTGGCAATGAAGAGTTTTACTCCGCAAGAAGGAGTGGGACGTGCAATTATTGTCATTACCGATGGTGAAAATCATGAAGGTGGGGCAGTAGAAGCAGCCCAAGAAGCAGCCGAAAAAGGTATGCAGGTATTTGTATTAGGAGTAGGTTCACCGGATGGTTCTCCAATTCCAGCTGAGGACGGTAGCAACAATTTCCGTCGCGATAAGGATGGAAATGTTATCGTCACCCGCTTGAATGAGCAGATGTGCCAGGAAATAGCCAAGGCTGGCAATGGAATGTATATTCGTGTGGATAATACCAACTCTGCCGAGAAGGTATTGAACAATGAAATCGCCAAACTGTCAAAAGCTGATGTAGAAAGTCAGGTTTATACTGAATTTGATGAACAGTTCCAGGCTTTGGCATGGCTGGTGCTTATCCTGCTGGTGGTAGAAATGCTTATTTTGGAACGGAAAAATCCGCTTTTCAAAAATGTCAGACTATTTAAATAAGGAATGCTTATGTTACAAAAAACCTATATCACTCTGTTATTCTTACTTGTGGCAAGCAGTGCCTTCGCCCAAAAAACAGAAAGAGATTATCTGCGCAGCGGAAACAAGCTGTATAATGACAGCTTGTTTATCAAAGCGGAGGTAGATTATCGTAAGGCATTGGAAATTAACCCGAAATCAACAGATGCCATGTTCAATTTGGGAAACTCGCTCTTGATGCAGCAAAAAGCAAAGGAAGCGATGGAACAGTTTGAATCTGCTTCTAAGGTAGAGAAGGACAAGGATAAACTGGCACAGATTTATCATAACATGGGAGTTATCCTTCAGTCGTCCAAGCAGTATCCACAGTGTATAGAGGCTTATAAGGAATCTTTACGGAATAACCCGAAAGATGATGAAACTCGTTATAACTTGGCTTTGGCGCAAAAGCTGTTGAAAGACCAACAGCAAAATCAAGACCAGAATCAGGATAAGAATCAAGATCAAAAACAAGATCAGAAAGACGACAAAAAGGATCAGAACAAAAACCAGCAAGAACAGGATAAGAAAGACCAACAAAATCAAAATCAGCAGCAACAGCAGCAAAATAAGGATGAAATGTCCAAGGAAAATGCCCAACAATTATTGAATGCTGTGATGCAAGATGAAAAGAATGTGCAAGACAAAGTTAAAAAACAACTGCAAATTCAAGGAAAGAAGTTGGATAAAGACTGGTAATTTCTTAATTTTGGCAAATAAAAAAATAATTAGATAGCAATGAGGAAAGTAATTCTCTTATTCATATTAATAACATCGGTGCTCGGAGCATGGGCAGACGGAAATGTGACGTTTACCGCTTCTGCGCCTGATGTAGTAGTAAGCGGGGATCAGTTCCGGCTGACTTATACGGTTAACACTCATAAAGTCAGGGATTTTCGTGCACCTAATATCAAGGGGTTCGATGTCTTAATGGGACCAAGCCGTTCACAGCAGAGTAGTACACAGATTATAAATGGTAATGTTACTTCTACCAGCTCCATTACTTTTACTTATATTTTGATGGCTGATAAAGAAGGAACTTACACCATTCCTGGTGCTACTATTGTGGCAGACGGACAAAACAAAACTTCAAATTCCGTACAAATCAAAGTATTACCGCCTGATCAAACAAATGGTGTTGGAGGTGGAAACAATAGCGGTGGAAGAACTTCTTCACGCAGTCAGGTTGCCGGAAGCAAAATAACCAATCAAGATTTGTTTATTACCGCAACAGCAAGTAAGACTACTGTTTATGAACAGGAAGCCATCTTGTTGACATACAAGGTCTATACTTTGGTAAACTTGCGCCAGCTGCGTGGTGACATGCCTAAACTAACCAACATTTATGTACAAGAAGTGGAACTTCCCCAACAAAAGACATTCTCTTTGGAACATTATAACGGAAGAAACTATAACACTACTGTGTGGAGTCAGTATGTACTTTTCCCCCAGCAATCGGGAAAAATAGAAATTCCGGCTATTACCTTTGAAGGGGTTATAGCTCAACAAGTTGCCTCAGACGATCCTTTTGATGCTTTCTTTAATGGTGGAAGTAACTATGTGGAAGTAAAGAAAAACATTGTCACTCCTAAGCTGACCATCAATGTGAAAGCATTGCCCGATGGCAAACCGGCTAATTTCTCCGGAGGAGTAGGAGAGTTTACTATCAGTTCGTCTATAAGTACAAAAGAACTGAAAACAAATGATGCTGTAACCATTAAGTTAGTCATTTCTGGTACAGGTAATTTGAAATTGGTCAATACTCCGGAAGTAGCTTTTCCAAAGGATTTTGAAGTATACGACCCCAAGATTGACAATAAATTTACATTAACTCGCGAAGGTTTGTCAGGCAATAAGGTGATAGAATATCTAGCAATTCCAAGACATGCCGGCAATTTCACTATTCCGCCTGTCGAATTTTCCTATTTTGACTTAAAAAGCAATAGCTATAAAACAATAAAAACAGAAGCTTACAACCTAAAAGTGGAAAAAGGTGCAGGAAATGCAGATCAAGTTATTGCAGACTTTACCAACAAGGAAGATTTGAAAGTATTGGGACAAGACATCCGCTACATCAAAATGGGGGAAACTAGTTTAACTCGTAAGGGAGATTTCTTCTTTGGCTCAACAACATATTATCTATGGTATATCATTCCATTGGTTCTCTTCGTTGTTTTCGTAATTGTCTATCGTAAAAAAGCTATTGAAAATGCAAATGTAGCAAAAGTACGTACTAAAAAAGCGAATAAAGTGGCTGCCAAACGCATGAAAAATGCAGGCAGATTATTAGCTGAAAACAAACAAGAAGCATTCTATGATGAGGTGTTGAAAGCACTTTGGGGATACATCAGTGATAAGTTGAATATCCCGGTTTCTCAATTGTCTAAAGATAATATCGAGGACGAATTGACCAAATATGGTGTTGCCCCCGAACTGATTAAAGATTTCATCGGAACATTGAATGAATGCGAGTTCGCCCGCTATGCTCCGGGTAATCAGAATGAAGCTATGGATAAAGTATATTCTTCGGCTGTTGAGGTCATCAGCAAAATGGAGAATAGTATAAAACACTAAATCAAAGGAGATTATAACAATGACAAAAATATATTTCATTTTGATATTCCTGATAAGTTTTGTCACAGTCTACGCACAGAATGAATCAGACTCTGCACAGGTTACCGCCCAAACAGAAATGCCACAAAGTGCTGCTGTGCAAACTTTCCCAACAAAGACAGAAGCCGATAGTGCATATATAAGAAACGACTTTGCAGCTTCTGTAGAGATGTATGAGAATATATTAAAAAACGAGGGGGAATCTTCCGATATTTATTATAATTTAGGTAACAGCTATTATAAAATGAATAACATTGCCAAAGCTGTCCTTAATTACGAACGTGCCTTGTTGCTAAACCCAGGAAATAGTGATATTCGTTTCAACCTAGAACTGGCTAGAAGCAAAACTGTAGACAAGGTAATCCCTTCTAGTAAAATGTTTTTCGTTACCTGGACTCAATCACTTATTAATACAATGAGTGAAAAGGCATGGGCACATACAGGCATCATCATGTTTATTCTGATGATATTGGCACTGTCTTTATTTATTTTCGGAAAACGAGTAGTCTTGAAGAAAGTAGGATTTATTTCAGCAATCTTTTTCTTTCTAGTGACTATTTTAGCAAATATATTTGCCTCAGAACAAAAATCTGAATTAATTAATCATGATAACGCTATTATAATGGCTCCTAGCGTTACAGTCAAAAGTACTCCTAACCAAAGTGGAACAGACTTATTTATTCTTCATGAAGGTAGGAAAGTAATAATTAAAGATAATACGATGAAGGAGTGGAAAGAAATTAAACTGGAAGACGGTAATGTGGGATGGGTACCTACCAATGTTATTGAAATCATTTAAAACATAATCAATGGATATACAACAGTACATAGCAGCAGATAAAGAATTACTACTGAATTTGAACGGAAGCCAATCCTTATTTTGGGACGGATTCATGTGGGTAGCTACCAGTACAATTGTATGGGTACCTGTAGCTGCTATGCTGTTATATATCATAATTAAAAATAATAAAATTCAAGAAGCATTATTGACTATCGTTATGATTGCCTTAGTCATAACTTTAGCAGATCAAATAGCTTCTGGTTTATGCAAACCGTTTTTCGCACGTTTCCGCCCAACACAAGACCCCAATATTATGTATATGGTTGATATTGTAAACGGATATAGAGGAGGACGATTTGGCTTCATATCCAGTCATGCTGCCAACACATTTGCTATTTCTGTCTTTTTATCTTTACTAATTAAAAGGAAATCTCTTACTTTTATGCTTCTTTTTTGGGCCGTACTCAATTCCTATTCTAGAATCTACTTAGGAGTGCATTATCCGGGAGATATTCTTTTTGGTACTATAGAAGGTTGTTTCATAGGATATTTGATTTATCTCCTTTATAAATTTATTCAAAAAAAAATCTTTTATAAACCACGTTGCATTTCTAATCAATACACTGCCAGCGGTTATTTGATTAGTGATATTAATTTATTCTACATAATTCTCATTTCTACTTATTTCTTCATTATTATAGCAGGTATGATTGTGACTCATACACTCAATCTATAATCAGCAAATTAACCATTATAAATTTACATACAGTCAAAAATAGCACAAAAAGATTTGTTTTATGCATTTTTTTGATTAAGTTTATACCATGATTTAAGTACTCACTTTTATAACTAAATTTAATACATCATGAGAACAATAACATTTAATGAACTGCGCAGAATCAAAGATTCATTACCTAGTGGGAGTATGCACAGAATCGCAGATGAACTCAATATGACCGTAGAAACTGTACGTAACTTTTTTGGTGGACACAATTTCAAGAATGGTAAAAGTGTTGGAATTCATTTGGAACCGGGACCAGATGGGGGACTAGTAATGCTAGATGATACAACAGTTCTTGAAAAAGCCCTTCAAATATTGAGAGAAACTGAAGAAAAAGTAACGCAAGAAGCGTAATATAAAATCCCGGTTGAATGCAACATTCAATTGGGATTTTTTGTTTAACCTGAAAATCACTTAAAATATAGAATTATGGAAGATAAATTGATAACCTTAGCAATCCTCACTTATGCTAAAGCACAGATTTTAAAGAATGTACTTGAGAATGAAGGAATTGAAGCGTACATTCACAATGTGAATCTTATTCAACCTGTCATATCTTCTGGAGTAAGGCTAAGAATTAAAGAAAGCGACCTGCCTCATGCTTTGCAGATTATAGAAAGTTCTGCATGGCTTTCAGAAGATATAATCAAAGGTAAGGAGAGCAGCTCAGAAAGAAATAAAGAAAAAAGAAAAGTACTTATCCCGATAGACTTTTCAAACTATTCTCTTAAAGCCTGCCAATTTGGTTTTTCTTTTGCTAATGCTATTAATTCAGAAGTTGTGCTTCTACATGCTTATTTCAGTCCTATTTATGTGCCTACAATTCCTTATGGAACTGATAATTTCAATTTTCAGATCGAAAGAGAAGAATCTGTAAAAAGTATGATAGAAACAGTGCACAACGAGTTGAATAAACTTTCTGATACAATCAAAAAGAAAGTTGAGTCGGGAGAGTTTCCTAATATAAAATATACTTGCATTTTGCGTGATGGTATTCCCGAAGAAGAAATCTTACGATATGCTAAAGAATATAATCCTCAGATAATTATAATGGGAACAAGAGGGAGAAGCCAAAAAGATATAGACTTGATTGGTAGCGTTACAGCTGAAGTTATAGAAAGAAGCAAATCCTTTGTATATGCTATTCCAGAACATACACCACTAAAAACATTCAATGATATAAAAAAAGTAGCTTTTGTGACCAATTTTGACCAAAGGGATCTAATAGCTTTTGACTCCTTGATAAATGCTTTTAAATCGTTTCATTTTGCTGTTTCCTTCATTCATTTAAGTACAGATAACGATGCATGGAATGAAATAAAACTAGCAGGTATTAAAGATTACTTTCAAAAACAATACTCTAAATTGGAACTATATTATAATGTAGTGAAAGAAGATAACATACTGAGCAATTTGGACAACTATGTAAAAGAAGAAAATATAGACGTGATTTGCATCACAAATTATAAACGAAACATATTTGCTAGATTGTTTAATCCTAGCATAGCAAGAAAAATGATATTTCATGCTAATACACCTATATTAGTAATAAAATAAAGAATCAAGAAGGGTAGCACAAGCAAATCACAATGTGTTACCCTTCAACATATTAATGTTCACTTAGTATTTAATTAAACATAATACTAATTATATATCAGAAATAACTCTCGTAAATAGACTTGAAAAAGGGATTTTGGTTGATTAATAAAAACGAAAATAAATTTTGCCATAACGCAAAAAACTATTATCTAAAGATACATAAACTTTAGATAATAACAAAGCCCAGACTGGAAAAGTCTGGGCTTTGTGCATAAATAAATAGAAAGATCGTATTAATATCCTAATTCTTTTTCCAAAGAATCATACTCAGCTCTATTTAACTTCCAATAAATATTTAGCAAATAATTTCCCCACAAAGCTTTATTATCAGGCTTTAATTCTTTTGCCTTCTCATAATATGGTTTAGCTTTCTCATACAACTCTTTAATCTTATTTTCGTTTTCATTGTATTTGGGATCATCAATAGCTAACTTTGCATTTTCCTCAACAATAATCTGGGCTGGGAAAAAATAACAATCACCAATCTTTGAATATGCTTCAGCAACTAAATCTCCGTTGTTTGAAATAATTTTATTAAATATAGCAACTGCATCATCATACTGCTTTTTCTCATACAATAAGATACCTTTTACATAAAGATAGTACGGAGTTTCACTCGTAGCAAGCAATTTATTAATTTGAGCCAAACCCTCATCAACCATACCTTTTTGAATATAATAATCCATAATATTACCAACAAAGTATTCTTGCTTAGGAAACAATTCAGTACCTTCTTTGATTACTTCAAGCCATTTTGCAGAATCACCACCTTCTTTCTGACCATATGTTTCAGCCAAGCACATTAATGCTCTATAACCTTCTTCTTTATGATTCTTACCTATATTGCCATATTTGATGACAGCTTGATTGTCTTTCAGCATATTAGCAGCTAAAGTTGCATAACAAGCATATAATGCATTCAAAGTGTCAGCCTTCAACTCATCATCATCAGCAAACATAGGCTCGTTTACTACATCAACAAATAATCCAAAATATTTTAGAGCATCAGCATAATCTCCTTTATTGTAAGCATCACCACCACCATTAACTAGGTTTAAACGCAAAGTCTTCAAAGCATCTGCATTCTTCTTTCTGAATTTGGGTTTCTTTAACTCACCACTTTGGACTTTAGCCTGCTCTATTTCATCGCATTTCAAGTAGAAGTCATACATCTTAGCTAAGCTGTTATAAAGCTTAGTTGTATCTGCCTGACCTCCGGGTAAATAAAGTTTCATGTTTTCTTCATCATAAATTGCTTTCTGAAAATCTCCAGCTAATTTCCATGTTTCCGGATCATTAGCGGTTTCAGGATTAGTTAAAGCCGGTTCGATAGCTTTTGCAGCTTCTTCAGGTTTGCTTTTCAAGGATTTAGCCTCCTTAACAACACTTACTTGTGCAGACACAAAGCAAGCTGTTAACAATAAAGCCACTGTAAATAATACTTTTCTCATGATTTTGTGGATTTAATAATACAATTTATTTTATTCTTCACTATTTGCTTCGGCAGTTAAATCTGAATTAGTATCAGAATTAGTAGTACCACCACTCTCTCCTTCAGTTATATTTTCAAGATCTGTATTTGAATTTTCATCTGTAACCTCTTCTTCAGATGTCACCTTACATACAGAGCCTATTTGGTCATTACGTTTCTCCAAATTTATCAATCGCACACCTTGTGTTGCACGTCCCATGATGCGGACTTCAGCGACTTTTAAACGAATTGTAATACCAGATTTATTAATAATCATCAAGTCATTCTCATCTGTAACAGACTTGATAGCTACCAATTTACCCGTTTTATCTGTAATATTCAACGTTTTTACACCCTTACCGCCACGATTGGTCTTACGATAATCTTCGATATCAGAACGTTTACCGTATCCTTGTTCAGAAACTACCATAATTGATTCAGCTTCAGGATCTTTTATACAAATCATACCGATAACTTCATCGCCACCATCTTCATCCAAAGTCATACCACGCACCCCTGTAGCCGTACGTCCCATAACACGAACCGCACTTTCGTGAAAGCGAATTGCACGCCCGTTACGGTTAGCAATAATGATTTCATTATCACCGTTAGTCATACGAACTTCAATCACTTTATCATCCTCACGAATAGTTATCGCATTAACACCATTCTGGCGAGGCCGTGAGTATTGTTCCAACAAAGTCTTTTTAATGACGCCATTCTTTGTACAGAACAGCACATAATGGCTGTTAATGAACTCGGTATCATTAAGGTTTTTCACACGTAGATATGCTGTAACCACGTCATCGGAATCAATATTCAGCAAATTCTGAATAGCGCGTCCTTTAGCATTTTTAGTTCCTTCGGGAATTTCGTAAACTTTCAACCAATAGCACTTACCTTTCTGAGTGAAGAACATCATAGTATTGTGCATTGTAGCCGGATAAATATGCTCTACAAAGTCTTCATCACGGGTTTCACTTCCTTTTGATCCAACTCCACCCCTATTTTGGGCACGGAATTCTGATAAAGGAGTACGTTTGATATATCCCATATGAGATATCGTGATAACCATCTGATCATCAGCATAAAAATCTTCCGGATTAAATTCTTCTGAAGAATAAACTATTTCAGACCGACGCGCGTCCCCATACTTCTCTTTTACCTCTACTAACTCATCTTTGATTACTTTTTTACAAAGTTCATCATTTGAAAGAATTTCTTCATAATAAGCAATCTGTTTCATCACCTCTTCATATTCTGCGTGAAGCTGATCTTGCATCAAACCTGTTAATTGGCGCAAACGCATTTCTACAATAGCACGTGCCTGAATTTCACTCAGATTAAAACGCTCTATTAACCCTGCTATGGCATCATTAGGGGTTTTTGCAGCACGAATAATACGGATCACTTCATCAATATTATCAGAAGCTATAATCAATCCTTCAAGAATATGAGCACGCTCCTGTGCCTTCCGTAAATCATACTGAGTACGACGAATTACCACATCATGACGATGTTCTACAAAATATCTGATTAAATCTTTCAGATTCAACATTTTGGGGCGACCATGGACCAAAGCGATATTATTTACGCCAAATGAAGTTTGCAGAGCTGTCATTTTGAACAATTTGTTCAGCACCACACTAGCATTTGCATCACGTTTAACATCAATAACGATACGCATACCTTCACGGTCGGATTCATCATTTACATACGAAATACCATCAATCTTCTTGTCATTGACTAAAGATGCGATATTTTCAATCAATTCCTTCTTATTTACATTATAAGGAATTTCATTAACTATGATCTTGTCATGTGTAGTATGAGTTTCTATCTCAGCCTTAGCACGCATCACTACTCTACCACGTCCGGTTTCGTAAGCATCACGCTTAACATCAATAACAAT
>ENA-OPSN01001153-OPSN01001153.1-human-gut-metagenome-genome-assembly--contig:-NODE-1153-length-12195-cov-2.320758_pt1 | contig 12195 bp, 8 predicted proteins | sample MGYA00241808_ERZ501907 | MGnify/ENA primary metagenome ERZ501907 (study PRJEB25962, sample SAMEA2042218) | human gut metagenome | biome: human gut; feature: human-associated habitat; material: faeces...
GGCTTCTATCGATTCGGTAGTCATATGCGGTAAAACCGGGACAGCTCAGAATCCGCATGGAGAGGATCACTCCATTTTCATGGCCTTCGCTCCTAAAGACAACCCTAAAATTGTGATCGCTATCTATATTGAAAACGGAGGATTCGGTGCCCAATATGCAGTACCTATCGGAGGACTGATTATGGAGAAATACCTCAAGGGCAAGATCGCTCCCCGCAAAAAAGCAATTGAGGAAAGAATGTTGAACTCTAATCTGATTATCCCGGAAACTCCGAAGAAAGAACAGCATTTGAAGACAGCAGAAGAAAAGCAAAACGAAGAAGATTAATCTTGGAATTATGAACAGGCAATCAGAACTTTTGAAAAATATAGACTGGCTCTCCATTTTCTTATATACCCTCCTGGTTTTTATGGGATGGCTGAATATCTATGCGGCTGTATACGATGAAAGCCACAGCAATATTTTGGATATCGACCTGAAATACGGAAAACAATTGTTGTGGATCGGGGCTGCCTTCGTATTGGGTATTTTTATCTTACTTACCGACAGTAAATTTTTTACCGCTTTTTCTTTTGTGATCTATGGACTGACGGTCGGACTTTTGGCCGCCGTACTGGTCTTCGGGGTAGAATCCCATGGAGCCCGTTCGTGGTTTGAAATCGGAGGTATCCGGATACAACCGGCCGAATTCGGAAAATTCGCTACTTGTCTGGCTATTGCGAATGTAATGAGCAGGCATGGTTTTAAAATCATGCGCTTTTCAAGCCTGGCATTGATCGGTTTGTTATTGGCTATTCCGGCCGGTTTGATTGTCTTGCAGAACGATACCGGTTCTGCACTGGTATACAGTTCGTTTATCCTTGTAATGTATAGAGAAGGTTTACATGGTTCACTTCTATTATTATGTTTTATAGCTATAGCTATTTTTATATTCACCCTGATCTATCCCCCCATCGTCGTATTATCTCTGATTATTGCAGGGACGTTGATAGCCTTCCTGTATTACCGTCAGAATAAACAGGAATTTTATCGGATCATTATTTTCCTGGTAAGCTGCTTCCTATTTTTATTATTTTTGAAGTGGTTATTTGAATTCAATATCGGAAATGAAAGATTATTATTGTACGCTTATTTATCGACCGGTTTGATCGGTATTTATTTTATATATAAGCGTAAGATGAAGCATATACTGCTCGTTTTACTGGCTTCCTGGGTTTGTATCGGAGCGACGGTAGGTGTCGACTATGCTTTCGAAAAATTACAGCCCCACCAGAAAGACCGGATCAATAATTTATTGGGGATAGAAACCGATTTGACCGGAGCCGGTTATAACGTCAATCAATCTAAAATTGCAATAGGTTCAGGAGGCTTATTAGGAAAAGGATTTCTACAGGGTACCCAGACCAAATTCAATTTTGTTCCCGAACAAAGTACCGATTTTATATTCTGTACAGTCGGCGAAGAATGGGGTTTTGTCGGTTCGGCCATACTGATCGGACTACTTATGGCCTTTATTTTAAGAATTATTTACCTGGCGGAACGTCAGCGTTCGGATTTTTCCCGCATCTATGGATACGGGGTAGCCAGCATTTTATTCTTTCATGTGGCGATCAATATAGGAATGACGATCGGAATGGCTCCCGTCATCGGCATCCCCCTGCCTTTTTTCAGCTACGGAGGTTCTTCCCTTTGGGCATTTACTATTTTGATCTTTATCTTTTTACGTCTGGATGCCAACCGCCTTCAGGTATTCAGTTAAGCGGCGAACATCTGCCGGGTAAAATCTTCGGGCACAAACGTTTTAAATATATCTTAAAGCGCGTTTTTATTCGTTTTTTTTAATATTTTCGTGCGGCTATAAACATTAAAAAGTACGAAAGATGAAAACACTCATTCTGAACATAAAACAGCTGGTACAAACGGAACTATCTCCCCGCAAATGGGTTGCAGGTAAAGATATGGCCCGGTTAGGTATCCTGGAAAATGCTTATTTACTTGTTGAAGAAGATAAAATTGCCGGATTCGGAAAAATGGAGGATTTAAACCGGGAGGCTGTCTATGCCGGCGGGGATATCGTCAAGGAAATCGATGCAACCGGCCGTTTGGTCATGCCCTCTTATTGTGACTCTCATACTCATCTGGTTTATGCCGGAAGCCGTGAAATCGAGTATATCGATAAAATCCGTGGTCTTTCTTACGAAGAAATAGCCAAACGCGGAGGCGGTATTCTCAATTCATGCGAAAGGATACGTAAAGCTTCTGAAGAAGAGCTTTTCGATGCAGCCTATGACCGGATTCAGGAAATCGCCGGTTTCGGTACAGGTGCAGTCGAAATAAAAAGTGGTTATGGGCTGGATACCGAAAGCGAATTAAAAATGTTGAGGGTGATCCGCCGTTTGAAAGCCGAAACTCCCCTATTGATTAAATCGACTTTTTTAGGGGCACATGCCGTACCTTTGGAATATAAGGGCAGACAAACAGAATATGTAGATCTTATTATCAACGAAATGATCCCAATGGTCGCTGCCGAAGAATTGGCCGATTACATCGACGTATTTTGTGACAAAGGTTTCTTCACTGTCGAAGATACCGACCGGATGCTGAATGCCGGAATGAAATACGGATTACGTGCGAAGATACATGCCAATGAACTCGACTACTCGGGTGGTGTGCAAGTCGGTGTGAAATACAATGCAATTTCTGTCGACCACCTGGAATGTATGGGAGAAGAAGAAATCGCCTGTTTATTGGAAAGCGAAACTATGCCGACCGTATTGCCCGGAGCCGCTTTTTTCCTGAATATGCCTTATTCTCCCGTTCGTAAGATGATTCAGGCCGGTTTACCGGTAGCTTTGGCTTCCGATTATAATCCGGGTTCTTCTCCTTCCGGTAATATGAAATTCATTATGTCCTTAGGATGTATCAATTACAAAATGTTACCTGAAGAAGTGATCAATGCGACGACTTTAAATTCGGCCTATGCGATGGGAGTTGAAGAAGAAGCAGGGAGTATCGCTGTCGGTAAACTTGCCAACTTTTATATAACGACTCCTATTTCGGGCATCGAATACTTACCCTATGCCTATACGGCTGATTTAATAGAAGCGATTTTCTTAAAAGGAGAACAATATTAATTGAAATCGACTGAAACATACTTAAAATTAAAGTTTATATACCATGAAAAAATTAATTGAATGCGTGCCTAATTTTAGCGAAGGAAACGACATGCATATCATCGATCAGATCACCGATGCCATGAAAACCGTTGAAGGAATCAGTGTTATCGATGTCGATCCCGGTAAGGCGACCAATCGTACTGTGGTGACTATGGTTGGAGAACCCGAACCGATTTGTGAAGCAGCTTTCCGGGCAGTCAAGAAAGCCGCCGAATTAATCGATATGACCAAACACAAGGGAGCTCATCCCCGCTTCGGAGCAACCGATGTATGTCCATTGGTGCCGGTTTCCAATATCACGATGGAAGAAACCGTGGAATACGCCCGGAAATTAGCCGAGCGTATCGGCAAAGAGCTGAATATCCCGGTATATTGTTACGAAAGTGCTGCTTTTGTTCCGGAACGGAGAAATTTAGCTACTTGCCGGGCCGGAGAATATGAAGCTTTGGGAGAACGTCTTTCCAGTGAACAGTGGCATCCGGATTTCGGTCCCCGTGAACTGAATAGCTGGACTGCCAAGACCGGAGCTACAGCAGTCGGTGCCCGTAATTTTCTGGTCGCTTATAATGTTAACCTGAATACCACCTCTACTCGCCGGGCCAACTCGATCGCTTTCGATGTACGCGAACGCGGAAGGGTGAAACGGGAAGGCAACCCGATCACCGGTAAAAAAGAGCTAAGAGAGAAGGAAATCCTATTACCGGTAAGATCGTGAAAGACGAGAAAGGTAAAAACGTGATGATCCCGGGAACTTTGAAGTCTGTGAAGGCTATCGGTTGGTTTATCGAAGAGTATGGAATTGCTCAGATCTCCATGAACTTGACGGATATTTCCGTGACTTCCATGCATGAAGCCTTCGACGAAGTTTGCCGTAAGGCTGCCGACCGGGGCATTCGGGTTACCGGTTCCGAACTTGTCGGTGTACTTCCGTTAAAAGCGATGTTGGACGCCGGTCGGTATTTCCTGCGTAAACAACAACGTTCTACGGGGGTATCCGACAAAGAGCTGATCAAAATAGCCGTCAAATCATTGGGATTGGACGAATTATATCCTTTCGATCCGAAAAAGAAGATCATCGAATATATTCTCGAGGAAGAAGCTTCGAAAGGTAAGAAAAAACTGGTAGACATGACTTTAACCGATTTTGCCGACGAAACGGCTTCTGAATCTCCGGCTCCCGGTGGGGGGTCGATCTCTGCCTATATGGGGGCCTTGGGTGCCGCTCTCGGTTCGATGGTCGCCAACCTCTCCTCACACAAACGGGGATGGGACGACCGTTGGGAAGAATTTAGCGATTGGGCTGAAAAAGGAAAAGTATATCAGACTGAATTGATCAAACTGGTGGACGAAGACACCAATGCTTTCAATAAGATCATGGATGCTTTCAGTTTGCCTAAAAAATCCGAAGAAGAAAAAGCTGCCCGGCAGAAAGCTGTTCAGGATGCTACCCGCTATGCTACCGAAGTACCGTTCAAAACGATGAAACAATGTTACGAATGTATGTCTGTAGCCAAAGCTATGGCTGAAATAGGTAACCCGAATTCCGTAACGGATGCCGGCGTAGGTGCATTGGCAGCACGCGCCGGAGTCATGGGAGCATTTCTGAATGTAAAAATCAATGCAGCCGGATTGGAAGATAAGGAATTTGCAGCTCAAATCATACGCGAAGGTGAAGCTATCGTGGAAAAAGCCAATGAACTGGAAGCTGAAATTTTGAAGATTGTAAATTCAAAAATCTAAGTTCCCGATCTATTGCTATGTTATATAAAATCGTTTAGCCGGGCCACCGGTTAAACGATTTGCTTTTTTTATCACAGACTTTCTTACTTTCGATCGATTTTTCCGGATAGCAGGATAAAATATCGGGGGTTTTGCTTTATCTTTGCGTACGTATGACAAAGCAGAATTTAATAGTTAGAGAGATTTCAGGGATAACAAGGGTTTCAGAAATTAACCGTTGTGACTGTTGTCATTGGAAAAGGTACTTCTTTGGGGGGATACTGGTCGTTATCCTTACTGTTTTCCAGCAAGGAGCCGATCAGGAACCGATCTCTTTTGCCGGCCAGTATCCCGGAATCGAGACTGAATTTATTGCAGATTATACCCTGTATGGGGAGGACGACGAAAATTGTATCTGTCCATCCAGTTCGCGCAACCGGAAAAATCTATTACACTCTGTTGCTGAAAAATATCATTTTTCAACTTGCTTTTCTCCTGCGGGAGAAAGGAAAATAGTTTTTACACGTTTCTGCCCTATTCCCATATTGCGTTCTTTTTTATGCGTTTATAGAATTTGAAGTCAGCCAATGCAATCAAAAAGATTATTTACGAATGGAAGAATTAAAATATACTACACACAGCTAAAATGGAAACAAAACATTATTCCGGCTTGAACGATTCAGAAGTGCAGCAAAGCCGCAAACAATTTGGAGAAAATATCATCACTCCACCTCCACATACTCCTTTGTGGAAACTTTTCCTTGAGAAATTTAAAGATCCGATTATCCGTATATTGTTGGTAGCAGCCGTCTTGTCGCTGATTATTTCTATCATGCACAATGAATATGCAGAGACGATCGGTATTTTCTTCGCTATATTTCTGGCTACCGGAGTCGGTTTCTGGTTCGAAATGGATGCCAATAAAAAATTCGAATTATTGAACCAGGTCAATGATGATATACACATAAAGGTTCTTCGCAATGGAAACATACACGAAATACCTAAACGTGAAATTGTAGTCGGCGATATTGTCGTACTCGAGACCGGAGAAGAAATTCCCGCTGACGGAGAATTGATCGAAGCTATTTCTTTGCAAGTGAACGAATCTACCCTAACGGGCGAACCGGTCATCGATAAGACTACCGATCCTGCCGATTTCGATCCGGAGGCTACCTACCCTTCCAACAAAATCATGAGGGGTACCACTATAGTCAACGGGCATTGTGTCTACAAAGTAGAAAAAGTAGGTGACGCTACAGAATTCGGAAAAGTGGCCCAAAAATCTACAGAGATCAATCACGATAAAACTCCGCTCAGCAAACAACTGGAAGGCCTGGCCAAGTTTATCAGTATTATCGGTTTTACAGTTGCCGGGGTTACTTTTGTCGGATTACTTACAAAAGATATTATAGCCGGAATTTTCACTGCCGATACGATCTTCACTTTAGAAACGGCAGGAAGGATTTTGAAATATTTCATGGTTGCAGTCACTCTTATCGTTGTATCCGTCCCGGAAGGCTTACCGATGAGTGTTACACTAAGTCTTGCATTAAGCATGCGTAAAATGCTAAAGACGAACAATTTGGTACGTAAGATGCATGCCTGCGAAACGATGGGAGCCACAACCGTTATCTGTACAGATAAGACAGGAACCCTGACTCAAAATCAAATGCAGGTTTATCAAACCCGGTTTTACGGTTTGCCGGACCAAGAACTGCAACAGGATAATCGCCTTCAGGTATTGATCAAGGAAGGGATTTCCATCAATTCAACGGCCTATCTGGAATACGGTAACGATCAGATCAAGACCTTGGGAAATCCGACCGAAGCCGCTTTATTACTTTGGCTGCATCAGCAGAAGGTCAATTATATGGATTACCGGGATAATACTGAAATTTTGGAACAATTGACCTTTTCTACCGAACGGAAATACATGGCAACCCTGGTCCGCTCCGTGCTGGAGGGAAAGCTTATTCTCTATCTGAAGGGAGCTCCCGAAATTGTATTCGCCAAATGTAAACAGGTAGAAACCCCCGCAGGTTTAGTTCCTGCACAAGAATATCATGCTACTGTAGAAAAAGAATTGCTGGACTTTCAGAATCAGGCGATGCGTACATTGGGATTTGCCTATAAGCTAGTAGATTCTGCTTCAGAAGGCGAGATCGAAGCTATCGCTCAGGAAGATTTTATCTTTTTAGGAATTGCGGCGATTTCCGATCCGGTACGTCCGGATGTCCCCGCTGCAGTAGCCAAATGTTTGAATGCGGGAATCGAGATTGTCACCGGAGATACTCCGGCAACCGCCCGGGAAATCGGACGGCAGATCGGTATTTGGAAATCCGAAGATTCGGAGGAACAGATTATCACCGGAGTCGACTTTGAAAAATTGCCGGACGAAGAAGCGGCGAAACGGGTTTTGAAACTCAAAATAATGTGTCGTGCCCGCCCTACCGACAAACAACGTCTGGTCGAACTGCTGAAACAATCGGGAGCAGTCGTAGCTGTAACCGGGGACGGTACAAACGATGCACCGGCATTGAATCATGCCGATGTGGGACTTTCCATGGGCTCCGGAACCTCGGTGGCTAAGGAAGCCAGTGATATTACTTTATTGGATGATTCGTTCAACAGTATTGCTACAGCCGTAATGTGGGGACGTTCGCTTTATCACAATATCCAACGTTTTATACTGTTTCAGCTGACGATCAACTTATCGGCTTTGCTGATTGTACTGATCGGTTCAATGTTCGGCCGGGAATTACCCTTGACTGTAACTCAAATGTTATGGGTGAACATGATCATTGATACATTCGCAGCAGCTGCCCTGGCTTCTCTCCCTCCCAACCCCAAAGTAATGAATGAAATGCCCCGCAAATCGACAGATTTTATCATCAGTCCCAAGATGCGGAATTACATCCTGGGGATAGGACTTTCGTTTACGGTATTGCTGCTCGGCCTGATGTATTGGTTTACCATAAACGACGGAGTCATGTCCCGACACGATCTGTCTGTATTTTTCACAACTTTTGTGATGCTACAGTTCTGGAATATGTTCAATGCGAAAGCTTTTCTTTCTCATGGCTCTGCATTCAAGAATTTAAAGGACAGTACCGGTTTCCTGATCGTTATGTTTATCATTCCCATCGGGCAGTATTTGATTGTACAATTCGGAGGAGAGGTATTCCGTACCGTTCCTTTAAGTTGGAAAGACTGGGGGATCATTGTCGGTTTGACTTCGCTGGTACTGTGGATCGGTGAAATCCTCAGATTGATGAAGAAACAATGAGTCATAAGTCCATTTTCTGGCAAAGCCAGAAAAAGATAAGGCTAACCTTCGGTTAACCGACGAGTGCCTTGCTGATTGGCGGAACCAGGTTCAGGATTGAAAGTCAGAACCGAAAATCCGCCAATCCGCCAGGACCTCAGTTCAAATGATTTATAAACTAAATCTTATCGTCCCGATCAAGTCTTCACTCCTTCGATAAGTCACTTTTCTCTTCCTGGGAATTCTCGCGGGATTTCGATAAGGTCTCTAAGAATTTGATCCTTTCCTTACAAAATTTTTTGATTACTTTCTCTGTTTTGCAGGTAAAAGTCAGACAGCGGGTCAACAGATCGGAGTTGACGGTATACGGATAGCTGAAGCGGGTTTTATAACTAAAAGATTGCAAGCGTCCGAATAAAGTCCATTCGGTCAATTGTCCGTCTCCATACCACAAGGCAGCAATTTCTTTCGTACAGTATCTGATTTTCAGGTAAGTCGTCACCAGATCTTCTCTCCCTTCGGCCAGAAAGCCATAATGTACCATATTTCCGGCCCGAAGAAATTGGACGACAGCCTGATACAAATAATAAGCGGCTAAACGGGGAATACCACCGTCGATATGTCGCTGTGCATCTTGCAGAAAAGCTCTTCCTAAGGCCAGACACTGATCGGAAAGGCCGACAATTTGCTGATAAGAACGGGTCGGTTTATAAGCGACAGACTCTTTTAAAATACAATTTTCACTCTCATACAACAAGATCCCCTCTTTTCTAATTGCATAGAAAAAATAACTTAAAGAAGTGCGATGATGAATAAATTCAGCTGTAAAAATATGAAGGGACAGATTCTTCTCCTTCCGGTTATCAAGCGGATAATGAGTCTTTAAATATCCGACCAACTCCCTAACCGTCAGCGTCGGTTTTTCCTCCATGATAACAAGCATTTCATACCCTTTCAAAGCGTTATGAAAGTCCATACCTGCATAATAACCGAACAAAATAACCATCTGAGGATGAATATACTCACAAATAAGATCTGTTAGCTTGTGGAGTTCTTCCATGTTCTGACAAGCTGGTACCATTGGAATTGTCTTCATAACCGTTAAGTTTTTAATTAGAGAAATTTTACAATTACCCCGTCAAATCTCTATATCATCCAAATCCGGAATATATACACATAAAAAATCGGCCCTTGAACTGATGGGGTGCCAATAATATTTTACAAAAAATTACCAGGTTTTTCACCTGCCCCATCAGCCAAGAACCGAATATTTAAAGCAGCAGGCAACCGAATGCCTGCTACGTTAATCAACAGTCCTAAGCTGCTTTGTAAAATATATTGGCATTACAAAGATAGGACAATTTTTCATTATATCCATATAAAATTGGAATAATTTTCATATTTATTTCACCAAGCTATCGTTTAACAGGTTAAAGATAAGTCTTTTTTATTTAAATCGCCATTATTTTTATTTATAATTTTGTATTTTCGGATAGTTTGTCCAATTTAAAACACATGTTTCTTATCTTATATCTTTATTTCTTATCTTTGTCAAATCAGTAATAGAAATATGAAAACCAGAAAAATCAGAACTGCTTTATATAATGTCCTTCCCGGAGAAAAAGCACATGCTCTCATGGCTCCTCGCCCGAAGTATATCGAAGGAATCGAAGGCGTACATCCCTGTCCTCCTGTCAATAGTGCCATCCTTGCCTTAATCGTTCCTTTTGAAAACGAATTGGCCCTTCCTCTCATCAAACGGGTAAACCGGGGAAAATATCATGGCGGACAAATTGCTTTTCCCGGTGGAAAGATGGAAAAAGAAGATGCCGATGCTTTACAGACAGCTTTACGGGAATGTCACGAAGAAATAGGAGTACCCGAAGAAAAAGTGTCTATCCTGGGAGTATTGAGCGATATCTATATTCCTTTGAGCAATTTCAATATTACTCCGATTGTCGGGACAACATTACAATTACCTGATTTTATCTTATCCCAGGATGAAGTGGAAAAAGTCATTTTAGTAAAATTAAGGGATCTTTTCGATGACCGGAATAAAACCACACACTCTTTTGTACGACACGATCATAAAATTATTGCACCGGGATATAAGATCGGAGAGAATTTTATTTGGGGAGCCACTGCAATGATTATTGCAGAATTAGAGCAATTAATGAAAACCAATACTTTCAATCATTTAGGAAAGCTGTAAGGCTATTTTAGCATTGCAATTGGGGCTGTAGCCGAATTGCAATGCCAGATTTATTTTTTCCGGCATACCAGATAAAGGGGATGATAGCTCAGCGGACAATACCCGTCTGTCAGGAAACGGATTTTGTAGTCTTCACAAAACTCGTGAAGACGTCCTTTGGTCCAGGCTGTCGGTAGACTGGTTGCATTCACTCCGGTTTTCTTTACATGCCGAAGAATATCCAGGGGATCGGAAAATTTTAGCGTATGTATCTGCTCTTCGGTATACAATATATCGTATTCTGAAGACAACCAGGCACTTAATTCCCCTATAGAACGATATTCCAGTCCTTGTCCGGTTACAGCTTTCAATTCTTTAAAATTATTCTTCCCGAAAGTACTGAAAATCAACCATCCGTTTGTATTAAGATGAGCTGCTAATTTAGCAAAAGTAGCCCGGGGATGAGCCAGCCATTGAAAAGTCGAAGCAGAAACGATCAAATCGAATTTCCCGGTCAAAGGTATTTGTTCGATATCCCCGTTCAGCCCGTGTGAGACAGGCAACTGGCATCTGTCTATCGTTTTCCGGCACATCTGCTCGACCAAATCATTCACCCAAAATTGCTGATCCTCCCAAAGCCGGTTGATTTTTTCGGATAAGAGTCCGGTGCCACACCCGATTTCCAAGGTCCGGGAAGAATAAGGTACATATTCCTGTAATAATTCTACCAGGCGCTGTACAATCCATTTCTGAACGGTTGCATTATCTTCATAGCTATCGACGCTCCGTCGGAAACGGCATTCTATTTCAGTCTTATCGATCATACTTTGCTATTTTTCTAAAATTTCTCTCCAACTCCGAAACCGATAAAACGGATAATGTCCGCCGGGTAAAGAAACGGCAGGAATCCCTTCTTTCTTACACCAGTTCAATTGATTCTGTGCAGGAAATACCGAGTCTTTTTCCGAAATGTAACTTTTATCCCAATTCAGTTTTCCTTTTACACCAGAGCATAACTCCCGTATACGACACAACTCTTCGCATACTTCTTCGATTCCACGATTCGGTTTTTGTCCGCTGAATTTCCGGCATTCGTCAGCCCCATCGAGCATCCTCAGAAAGAACTTTTCCCGTCCTCTCTCATTCATTCCTTTTTCTGTAAGCTCATAAATTTTGACCGGAATTCCATATTCATCGTCGACCGGACGTGTAGTTCCATTCAATGCGACACATCGCTCCGGTTTCATTTCAAGCCTGGAGATTACCCGATCTGCGGCCCACACTCCCATCGACCAGGCGACCACATAAATGCAGCGGTAATACCCTAAATCCGGAAAAGCAAAATCTAACGAACGGTAATCATAACACATCAGCACATCATCTTCCATTTGCAGATGAGATACACCGGCAGCATCCATTCCCCAACCATGGAAGAAAACGATCACCCGATCGGAACCTTTTTTGTTCAACCACTCTATTCGCATACCAGACACTCCAAAAATTCAAATAAACAACCATAATCTTCGGTTGGAATAGAAGCATTCAGGGAGAAACGGATACGGGCTTCATTTTTGGGTACGGTCGGATACCGCACCGGCAAAACAAAAAATCCGTTATCCCGAAGTAATTCCGACATTTCTACACTACTCTCATTAGAACCACATACCATAGGTACGATATGAGAGTCGCCCCGGGTTTCGAATCCTTTTTCGACCAATACCTGCCGTAACTTCGAAGCAATTTCGGCCAATTTGATCCGAAGATCGTAAAAATCGGGCATCCGGTTGAGAATAAACCGCGTCCACGCCACATTTACAGGAGGCAAAGCCGTTGTAAAAATCAG
>ENA-OPSN01001158-OPSN01001158.1-human-gut-metagenome-genome-assembly--contig:-NODE-1158-length-12160-cov-2.911194_pt1 | contig 12160 bp, 8 predicted proteins | sample MGYA00241808_ERZ501907 | MGnify/ENA primary metagenome ERZ501907 (study PRJEB25962, sample SAMEA2042218) | human gut metagenome | biome: human gut; feature: human-associated habitat; material: faeces...
GTCAGAAATACAACAATATCTCCTTCGCAACTATCCACAAGAGAATGCTCGTTGCGAATGGAAGGAATTCAAGAATTTGAAGAACTCATTCTGTGGGGATGAGAAAAACGATATCATCTCATATGTGTCGGCTATTGCCAATATGGGAGGAGGACATTTAGTGATAGGGGTACATGACAGTTCTTTGGAAATTGTCGGGACTGATACCTATAACTATGACCGGCAAAAGGCAATTCTTCGTTTAACGGAACGCTGTATCAATCTTTCGACAGAAGGTCTTGATATTGAAGAGTTTGTTACCGATGACACTAACAAGAAGGTTTGGGTAGTCCATATTCCCAAGCATCGTCCCAAATTGCCTGTTTACGCTCATAACAAAGCATGGCAGCGAATTGAAGATTCTCTTGTAGAGTTGACCACAGAACGCATGAATGTCATTCTTGATGAGCCAATATTTGGCGAAACAGATTGGTCTGCACAGATTGTTCCTGATGCAACGATAGATGACCTTGACGAAGTTGCTATAGCTAAAGCCCGCAAAATGTTTAAAAAGGTACATAGTCGTATTCCCGAATCAGAGGTAAATGCTTGGGATATTCAGACATTTCTTGGCAAATGCGGACTGACAAGAAATGGAAGCATCACTCGTGCCGCTATCATATTGTTGGGCAAATACGAATCAGCCTTTAAACTGCGTCCTGTTGTCGCTCAGGTAACTTGGACACGCAGGGATGCAAATCAAGATGTGGTGGACTACGAACATTTCACTGTTCCATTCATACTGACAGTAGATGAAATTCTCTCAAAGATTGAAAATCTGACTTTGCGTGAAATGCCTGGTGGTACGCTTTTCCCAGATACAATGAAACAGTATGATGACTACACTATACGCGAAGCACTTCATAACTGCATTGCTCATCAAGATTACACGATGCAACAGCGTGTCAATTTCGTTGAGAATCCCGGCTACCTATATTATTCCAACGCCGGTACTTTCATCCCCGGAACTTTGGAAAATGCTTTGAGAAATGAGGAATCTCAGACCTATTTCCGCAATGAATGCCTATGCAAGGCAATGGTGGACTTCAATATGATTGATACCGTAAGTCGTGGCATCAAGAAAATGTTTAATGAACAATGGCGCAGACACTTTCCGATGCCGGACTACGAGATTGATGCGGCAAAAAAGAAAGTTGTAGTACGCATATATGGTAACGAGATCAATAAACGATATACGGATTTATTGAAGACTGACAACACTCTATCATTATGGGATTGCATATCTCTCGATGCTGTGCAGAAAGGCAGATTCATACATGAAGATGTTGCAAAAGACTTGCTGAACAGGGGACTTATTGAGGGCGATGCTCCCAATTATACAATTTCTTTAGGAGTTGCTAAAGCCACTCGTCAATTGCAAGGTTACACCAAGCAAAAAGGACTTGATAAGGACAAAATTAAACAGATGGTTTTGCAATATCTTAAGAATGCTGGATCAGATGGAGCCAAACGTGATGGCATCTACGAATACATCAAAGATGTAATGCCTAGCAATAAGACTGAAGAGCAAAAACTACGCAGCCTTGGTGATCTATTGAAAGTTATGAAAGCCGAGGAATTGATTAGAACAGATGGACGAAATTGGTTTATATTATAGCCAATCCGTCGAATTTCGACGAAAAGATACAGCCTATTCCGTCGAAAATGTTTAAATCCGTCGAAATTCGACGAAACACATACTGAACTCAAAAGAATAAAGACCATGTTATTAGGAGACAAAATAAAAGAGTTGAGAGAAGAACACGGTGTGCTACAAAGGCAATTGGCAGCTTTGCTTGAAATAGACACTCCAATGTTTAGCAAAATAGAACGTGGCGATAGATATGCCAAACGGAGACAAGTAATACAATTAGCTGAGTATTTCAAGATTGATAAAAATGAACTTCTTACACTATGGCTGGCAGACAAAGTATTGGATGCTATAGAAGGTGAAGACGAATTAAAGCGAAAAGCCATTGAGGTTGCACAAGAAAGAATAGGCTAATCCTCACAAATATTGGGAACTATATGGTATCATTACCACACAATTCCCAATATTAATATTTGATAATCAGATTGATGTTTTACAATATTCGGTTCAAGTGTGGAACTTATCTGATTGACATACCACAGGAAAAACGATTAGGACACGAAGAACATTTCAGCAAAGTGGCAAAGGCTTTCCTGCATTATGTACACAATCAGGATATGCCGGAATGGGAAAATGAAAATACACTAGCTAAATATTACATTACTACTACTGCTGTAGAAATGGCAAAGAAAGGAAACAAATAAACAAAACAATAGGTGTTAGAAACAAGATGCAAATATTATGAAAATGAAGCCATGTTTCATGGCTTCATTCCTCATATCATGGGGACCCGATTCGATATCCTGCTCATTCATTCCGATATCGACCGATTGAATACACTTTGGGCAGATATCGCCTATGAGCTGGAGCGATTGGATAAAATATTAAATCGTTTTGATCCTCATAGTGAAGTTTCCAAGATTAATAATCATGCTTCTCAAAGCAAGATTCAAATCAGTAAAGAGATGAAATCAATCTTACAGCTTTGCTCATACTATTATGAGACCACTTCACACTTATTCGACATTACATTAAAAGATTTCTCCCAAATACAACTTCATGAACATTCATATATCTCCTTTACATCTCCTGATATTTCACTTGATTTTGGAGGTTTTGCCAAAGGATATGCTTTGAAGAAAATAAGAAAATTCATTGAACAGGAGAATATTAGTGATGCATTTGCTAATTTTGGAAACAGTTCGATCCTGGGTATAGGACATCATCCTTATGGAGATTGTTGGAAAGTCAGTTTTCTGAACCCGTACAATCAGTCTCTTCTAAAAGAATTCGATCTGCAGGATACAACATTATCCACTTCCGGTAATACGTTACAATATACCGGACACATTATGAATCCGCTTACAGGCATATTTAATGAACAACGAAAAGCAAGTTCTATCCTGTCCCCCGACCCGTTGGAAGCCGAAGTTCTTAGTACGGTCTGGATGATTGCCAATGAACAGGAACAAAAAAAGATTTCAGAAAAGTTCAATAATATACAAGCAACCCTATACAATTTATGATATGAAAGAACATAAAGAAAAAGGAGTAGACTTAGGACTCAGACAATTCATCAAAAGCCTAGGATACGTTGCCGGAGGAACCGCATTATTGGCGACCACTCCTTGGCTGACTTCCTGTACTCCGGAGAAACTACAAGAGATCAAGCATGAGAAAGCACGAATAGCTTTGATTGGTACCGGGTCCAGAGGACAATACCACATCCATAACCTCAAAGAAATACCTCATGCACAAATTGTTGCCGTATGTGATAATTATGCCCCCAATCTTCAACAAGCATTGGAACTTTGTCCGGATGCAAAGCCATATACGGATTACCGCAAACTACTGGAATTGAAAGACATCGATGGAGTCATCATATCCACACCACTAAACTGGCATGCACCTATTGTATTGGACGCATTAGCTGCCGGCAAACATGTCTTTTGCGAGAAAGCAATGGCACGTACCCTTGACGAGTGCAAGGCTATCTATGACACTTACAACCAGTCAGACAAAGTCCTCTACTTTTGTATGCAGCGAATGTATGACGAGAAGTACATCAAGGGAATGCAGATGATCCATTCCGGTCTCATCGGAGATGTAGTAGGTCTTCGCTGTCACTGGTTCCGTAATGCAGACTGGCGTCGTCCGGTTCCTTCACCAGAGCTGGAACGCAAAATTAATTGGAGATTATACAAAGAGAGCTCCGGAGGATTAATGACGGAATTAGCATGCCATCAGTTGGAAGTTTGTAACTGGGCAGCCCAAAAAATGCCGGAATCCATTATGGGAATGGGTGACATTGTATACTGGAAAGACGGACGAGAAGTTTATGATAGCGTCAATGTCACTTACAGATACTCGGATGGAGTTAAGATCGCATACGAATCATTGATTTCCAACAAGTTCAACGGAATGGAAGACCAGATTCTGGGAAGTAAAGGAACCATGGAAATGGCAAAAGGTATTTATTATCTGGAAGAAGATCATTCAACTTCGGGTATCCGGCAACTGATTGACCAGGTAAAAGACAAGGTCTTTGCCGCCATCCCGACAGCAGGTCCTAGTTGGAGACCAGAAACAAAAATGGAGTACACACCACACTTTATCATTGATGGAGATATCCACGTAAACAGTGGATTGAGTATGATCGGAGCAGACAAAGACGGTTCGGACATTATCCTGTCTTCTTTCTGCCAGTCATGTATCACCGGAGAGAAAGCACAGAATATAGTTGAAGAAGCATATTGTTCAACGGTTCTTTGTTTACTTGGAAATCAGGCCATGGAAGAACAACGCCACATATTCTTTCCTGACGAATATAAAATACCTTATATGAAATTCTAAACCATGAAAGATATTATCATCACATCCCAAAAGCTGAAACGAGAAAGAAATATCTATCTTCTAAGTTTCATACTTGCGTTTATCGTCAATGTTATTGCAATCATTGTCTATTCCCGACCATGGATCGAAGTAATTTCTCAAATCGGATATGTGATTGTCATCAGCATTTTCATTTATTTCATCCTATGGATTCCCCGGGGAATTCTTAGCGTCCTGATCCGTCTTTTCCGAAGAAAAAAATAAGAAATTTACGTTTTTTGAGGGAGAATTGGCGGAAATACTCATTCACATATCCTAATAACAACCTAATTTTGGAGAAAAATAGATACTATGACAACAAGAAGAGATTTCATCAAAAAAACAGTAGCAGGTACAGCTGCACTTTCTTTAGGAAGCATACTTCCAGGGTTTGGTTCCAGCCGATATCAAGATATTCTGGGAGCTAATGAGAAAATACGTATCGGAGTTATTGGCGTAAATTCCAGAGGCAGTGCTCTCGCGCAAGGATTTGCCAAACAACCCGATTGTGAAGTAACTTACATTTGCGATGTAGACTCAAGAGCACTTGAAAAATGCCAGGCTGTGATTCACAAACTGACCGGACGGACTCCTAAAGGAGAAAAAGACATACGCAAAATGTTAGAATCCAATGAGTTTGAGGCAGTAGTAATCGCCACTCCGGACCATTGGCATGCCAAAGCAGCCATTATGGCTATGCAAGCCGGCAAACACGTTTATCTGGAAAAACCAACTAGCCACAATCCGGCAGAAAATGAAATGTTGGTTAGAGCCACTTTAAAATACAATCGAATCGTTCAGGTTGGCAATCAACGCAGATCATTCCCGAATGTAATCAAAGCGATGGAGGAAATCAAGTCCGGCACCATCGGAAAAGTGAGATATGCCAAATCATGGTATGTCAACAACCGTCCTTCTATCGGAACAGGTAAAGTCATTCCCGTACCGGATTATCTGGACTGGGATTTGTGGCAAGGCCCTGCCCCTCGTGTACCCGATTTCAAGGATAACTTCATTCATTACAACTGGCACTGGTTCTGGAACTGGGGAACTGGAGAAGCTTTAAATAACGGTACTCACTTTGTCGACATGCTTCGCTGGGGACTAGGTGTGGATTATCCAACCAAAGTAGATTCAATCGGAGGACGTTATCGTTTTCAGGATGATTGGCAGACGCCGGATACACAGCTTATCACTTTCCAGTTTGGCGACGAAGCATCTTTCTCCTGGGAGGGACGTAGTTGCAATACGATGCCGGTAGACGGATATGGAGTCGGTACTGCATTCTATGGAGATACGGGCACTCTTTTTATTGGTGGTGGTAACGAATATAAGATAGCAGATATCAAAGGCAAAACGATCAAGGAGGTAAAGAGTGATTTGAAGTTTGAAACCGGAAATCTCCTGAATCCTTCAGAAAAGCTGGACTCTTTCCACTTCCGGAACTGGTTTGATGCTATCCGCAAAGGTACTAAGTTAAACTCCGGAATTGTAGATGCCTGTATCAGTACCCAGCTAGTACAATTGGGTAATATCGCTCAGCGCGTCGGTCATTCATTACAAATCGATCCGGGAAGCGGCCGTATTCTCAACGATTTGGAGGCTAATAAGCTCTGGGGAAGAGAGTATGAAAAAGGATGGGAAATACGAGTTTAATTCAGCTTATTCCTCTCACTTTTAATAAGTTATTTAGAGATATGGTGTTCAAATACCATATCTCTTTCTGTTATACAAGTAGCCCCCCTGCAGTCGCTACAGCCTCATTCAAAGGAACCACCCCACAAAAAGAGCAAAGAAACTCCCCAACTGTTCTTTAAAAGTGCGAAGAGCCAATTCTATATGCTTCTCAACGGTACGAATAGAAATACCGAGTTTATCAGCAATCTCTTGGTTAGTCAGGGATTTGAAACGGCTAAGACAAAACACACTCCTACGTTTAGGCGGCATCGTATCAATCACACTTTGTACTGCTTCACGCAATTCACGATAGTCTGTAGTTGGCTCATCCGTACTTGAAGATTGCTCCAATGTCATCATGTCTTCCGTTAACACAACATGGGTATTGTATTTGGCCCGAAGATAATTGAAAACCTCCCGTTTGGAAAGTACATAAATATAGTTCTTGATTGACATCGTTTCATCCAAAGCTTCACGATGTATCCAGATCTTCATAAATACATTCTGGATAATATCTTCTGCTGCCCCTGCATCCTTCAGCATACCTCTGGCAAAAGCAAAAAAGGTGGGATAATAACGATGAAAAAGGGTCTCATAGCTCCCCATATCCCCTTCTCTCAACTGCCGTAACAACAGTTGTTCTTCAGTAACAGAAGATAAATCAGTTTTATTCATCGTTTATTCCGAAAAAGATTTCTAGGCAACAAAGCTATAAATAATATAGAAGATATACCAAACCCTATTTAAAATCACATCATATTGTAATATGTAAGGGAGGAGTAAACAGGAAATAGTATGCTTCTGATGACAAAACTATGAAATTAATATGAAAAATTCAAGTCTTATTGAAAATAGTGATGATTAAAAAAAAAAGTTCAAATCCGATTACGTACCCCCTCCAAGTGATGTGTTCTTCATTATAGAAACGAGTTATAAATAGCGCGCTATTAACCATTGAATCAAATTATTTAAAAAACATGAGAAATTTTCTACTTTTATTCTTGCTACTCATGCCTGTGATTGGCAGTTGCACCGATGACTATGATGACTCGGCTGCCTGGAAGGACATTGATGGAATCTACAAAGATCTCGATCAACTGAAAGAGAAGCTAAACAGTTTGCAACTACAAGCGAATGCGTTGAGCCAAATTGTGAAAGGAGGAGCAATCACCTCTGTCACAGAAGCTGCTAATGGCGGTTATGTCATTTCTTATAAAGGAAGTGACAATGTAGAGCATAGCTTCACCATCGCTACCACCGATCAAATGGTTTCCAGTCCGATTATCGGAATACAAGAAGAAGCCGGAACTTATTACTGGACTACTACCACCAAAGGACAAACAACTTTCCTGTTGGATACCAACAAACAAAAAATCCCAGTATCGGGTAGCGCTCCTCAAATACGAGTGGATGAGAATGGATATTGGGTTATCAATGGCCAGCAGATTCTCGACAGTAACCAAAAGCCGATTAAGGCCGAAGGTAAAACGGCTTCACTGATTACTAAAGTGGAAATGAACGATAACGGAACTGCCTCAATAACACTAGGCAACGGAGAAATTCTATCGGTCAGTACCTTTACGCTATTTAATGTAGAATTTAAAAATGCAGGTCAACCTGCCATTTCTCCTATTATTATAGAGGAAGGAACGAAAAGCCTTACCTTAAATTATAATATTATCGGGAAAAAGGCAGCACAAACACTGGTGCTCATCACACGTAGCGACGATGGAGTAGAAGTCAAGTTGAATAGCAGCAATAAAACACTGGCTATTACCTTTACCGATGATTTTGAAGAGGGAGTAACCATGATTATGCTCTATGATACTGAAGATAATGTATTAATCAAGCCGGTACGCTTTACTCTACCAATCGTCGAAAACGGAGGCATTGCTACTGCAACAGACTTTAAAGCATTTATAGATGCGGTCACGAATGGAGGTAGTTTACGTAAATTCAAAGACACAGAAGGAAACGTAATCCTACTGAATGATATCGATATGAAAGATATTACACTGACGAGCGGTGTAGGAAGTAAAGTTACAAGTAATACTACCAGTGCTAATACAAAAGTAGTTTATACAATCGGCGAGCAAACCTTCAACGGGGTATTTGACGGTAAAGGACATTCAATTAACAACCTAACTTGTACGTATAATCTTGAAGACGGCAATATCGCCCACGGATTATTTAATTCACTCGGCAGTTCGGGAATTATCAGAAATTTAGTGGTTTCCGGTAATGCCACCATTACAGGTAAAGCTCCGCAAGGGGCAGCTATTGGCGGATTGGTAGGCTATTGTGAAGGAAGCATACTGGCATGCACCAATAAAATAAACTTATCCTTTGAAGGAACAAACGCCGCTAATATCGGTGTTCGAATGGGAGGTTTGGCTGGTGTACTGTATGGAAATAAAATAGGCGACACAACACAAACAAATGGCTGTATAAATGAAGGCAACCTGACTTGCGGCAATATTGTCAACACGGGCTCCGGGGCCTATTCCGCTTTCAACCAAGGAGGAATTGCGGGATATATAGAAATTGATGAAGCCTATATCGGATATGCAATCAACAAAGGAAATATCAGTGCACCTTCCGGACGTGGCGGAGGAATCGTAGGAACTTTACAGGAAGGAACGATTGAAAACAGCACTAACGAAGGACTTATTCAGGATGACGTGAACGATGTATTTGCCTCAAACTCCAAACGATATAATGTGAAACGTATCGGAGGACTTGCAGGGGGAATCAACACAGATAAATACCTCAAGAATTGTATTAACAACGGAAACGTCTACTCTCAAAATGGAAGTCGTGCAGGCGGATTCGTCGGACACAACGCCGGATTTGTTCAATCATGTACAAACAACGGAATCATTCTGTCGGATGCAACCGCAGACGGAGCCAACAAACATGGAGCCGGATGGGCTTGTGGCTATAGCGGTACAAAAACTGGCACAGACTATATCACAGACTGCCACATCGGAGGCAAAATCGGAGATTACAGTGTTTACAAGAACAATCCGGAAGATGCTCCGGTTGCCACTTACAGCAATGCCGTCCGCCACGGAGCTTTCTCCAAAGAAGCTAATAACTTCTCTAATCAGGATGAAGCATACTATGACTGGCAGGTGACCGAAGACCGCGAATTGGCATCGGGTATCGTATACAAACACTATTCTTTCACCAATTTCAATCAGAATATCTATGCTATCGAGATTGATATGAACAATCCGAAAGTGACGTTCGAAACAGTCATGGCAGATGAGATCTGCCCGAATCCTAATGGTAACAACAACTCTAATAATGGTAAAATTCTTCGCGAAACATTGTCAGAGACTTGTGTCAGACGAAGAGGAGAAGGAAGAAATATCGTCGTAGGTATCAATACCGGCTTTTTCAATTCTCACGACGGTTTCCCCAGAGGAATGCATATTGAAGAAGGAGAACCTGTATTCGTCAATAATCCGTATGTGCGTTCCACTTTGACCAATCATGTCTGGGGATTCACCTTCTTTGATAACCGTTCCATCAGTTTCGAAAAGAGAGACTTTACTGGTAAATTGAAAGTCGGAACCAAAGAATATGAATATTATTCAGTCAATGACACCATTGTCCGCTTGAATGGCAAGCCATCATACGATGCAAATTTATATACTTTCAGATATGTGAAAGAGCCTCATCCGGGGTTGACCAACCCAATAGGAACCAAAGCTTTGTTTATCATAGGCAAAAATAACCAACCATTGAAGGTTAATTCCGGTGATTTTGAAGCTACAATTACCCAAATCATTGACGGGCGAAGCACTACTGTAGAAGCTCCATACGTAATAGATAAAAATGAATGGGTGTTGCAAGTGACAGGTGACAAAGCCAATGAACTGGCTCAAAGTCTGAAAACAGGAGATAAAGTACAAATTAGTGCCGAACTTAAAATAGGTAGTTCTACCGATCCGATTAAAGTACATAATTCCAGCATGTATCGCTACGTATACAATGGTATATACTCCGCTCCTCCCAAGAAAGAAGATGCAGAGACAATCAACCCGACTACTAATCTTGGAATGACACAAGATAAATCGAAGGTAATTATATTCTGTGTAGACGGAAGAACAGATAACGACAGAGGACTTGATTTTTATGAAGCTTATCGTGTCTGCAAAAAGTTGGGGTTATATGATGTAATCCGTTTCGATGGAGGAGGTTCTACGGTAATGTGGACTTATGAAAATGGTATCGGAAATGTAATCAATCATGTGTCGGATGCGAATGGTGAAAGAAGCTGCATGAACTATCTGCATGTCAGAGTACTTGAATAATGAATCAAACGAATGTTAATCACTGAATATATGAAAAAGTTTATAAGTATATCATTATTTATATCTGCCTGCTTTCTAGGAAGTTGTAGTTCTTACGACGACGAACGAATTTGGCAGGACCTCAACGAAATAGAAAAAACGATTGGAGATTATGAAGCTCAAACCGAAACATTGACTGCACAAATGGCCTCACTGTCCAAAGTGCTCGGAAGTTCGTTTATCACTTTAATCAGTCAGGATGCTGATGGTAACTACATAATATCTTACAGCGACGGTGGTGGGGAAACCCACACCGTTACCATCGCCACCCAAGGAGATGTTATCAAATTCCCAATCATCACAGCAAAGCAAGATAGTGACGGTAAATTCTACTGGGCACAGACTACTGATAAGGGGAAGACTTACACATTCATCCTTGACGGTGACGGAAAGAAATTCCCGATTGGCGGAACGATGCCTGACGTTAAAATAAACGAGAATGGTTACTGGAGTGTGAACGGTAGTAGTACCGGTGTATTGGCTAATGATTTAAGTAATATGTTATTCAAATCAGCCTATATCGATGATAAAACAGGAGAAGCCGTATTTATTCTGGCAGACGGTCAGGAATTGCGGATGAGTTTGCAGGAAGCACTCAGCATCCGCTTCAACAGTCCGGTATACAACGCAGTAACAGACTATACCACTCCCGTAAGTATCCCATACGAAATATATGGTACACAGTCGGAAAATGCATATGTAGACTTGTTTACTGCCTACAATATGGAAGTCAAAATAGACAAGATCTCTTCCACCCTTATCGCCACCATGAAAGAAGGGGCAACTGAAGGGAATATCCTGTTACTGGCAAGTGCTGGTAATAATACCGTATTGAAACCGATATACTTCACATATGGTACTGCTATTCTGGACGAACCAATATATCAAGGTCATGTAGGACCTATCCAACTTAAAGGTACACAAATGAATATTGAGATGCAAATATCTGCGAACATATCCTATCAAGTCAATACAGAAAATGAGTGGATCACCTACAACGGGACCCGCGCACTGGTTACAACCACACACGCTTTCACCATTCTGGCCAATGAAACAGGCGACGAACGTACCGGAAAAATAACATTCTCCAACTCGCTGTATAATATTTCTTCAAGCATTGATGTGATACAGGAAGCAAAAGAAGTGGAAGCTAAGGGAGGAATCAGTACGGCCACTGATTTGGTTAACTTTGCGAAAGCCGTTAATAATGGAACAAATACTTCCCGTTGGCAGAATGATGCCGGAGAAGTAGTTTTGCTGAATGACATTGATATGTCATCCGTGACCAGCTGGACACCGATAGGCGACATAGATGCTTCCAACTATACAACTGCCGAACCTTACGTTTCCGTACATCCGTTTACCGGAACCTTCAACGGACAAGGTTACGCCATCAAGAATCTGAATTGCAGTGCAGATATAACGAACGGAGGGCTGGCATACGGCCTGTTCGGTTCAATAGAAAACGCAACGGTCAAGAATTTGGCTTTAGGAGATGCTGGTACCACTACTATTTGGATCATGAGCGGAACAGCACCTAAATATACTGTTATCGCTCCTCTTGTTTGCTTCGCCAAAAATTCAGTAATAGAGGGCTGTACTAACTATTATAATATCGACT
>ENA-OPSN01001161-OPSN01001161.1-human-gut-metagenome-genome-assembly--contig:-NODE-1161-length-12128-cov-2.421768_pt1 | contig 12128 bp, 8 predicted proteins | sample MGYA00241808_ERZ501907 | MGnify/ENA primary metagenome ERZ501907 (study PRJEB25962, sample SAMEA2042218) | human gut metagenome | biome: human gut; feature: human-associated habitat; material: faeces...
AAGCTGGAAAGGAGGGAAACTGGATGTCAACACATTCGCAGCCGAACTGAAGAACAGACCGGAAATAGTCTCCGTCACACGTGCCGGAGGTTCCCTCCTCTTCGCCTGGCTCCAACAGATCATTGTTGAAAACAAAGATGGATCAGAATCCTACTATTCGTCGGTCCAATACATGGGCGAAGAAGATCTCCTGCAAACCCTGAACCTACAAATCCACCAAGGACTGGCTCCCCGGGAAGCCATGCAGAAATATGACCAACCAGTCTACATAAACCGGAGATATGCGGACATACTGATCCCGGCCGGCGAAAACCCTGTCGGCCAACTGGTCAGCCGGTATGACAAATCCTTCCAAAATGTTCTGGCCGGGGATCCAAAACAGGCATGTACAATCTGCGGGATTGTCAGCGACCTATATATCAATACGCTGGAAGAAGAAGCGATGCCTTCCTTGATCTATCTCAATAACGCCGGCAACCAACACTACCGGACACTCTATGTCAGACTGAATGAAAAACAGAAAAAGGAAGGGATGGAAACGTTACAAGCGGTATGGAAAAAGGTAAACCCTAATGAATACTTCACCTATATAGATGTATACGAAGTATTCATGCAACGCAACCGCAGGACGACCGATATGGCGAACTTATTGCTGATGTATTCCATCATCAGTATCCTCCTGACCTGCTTCGACCTGTTTGGAATGGCTTTGTACGCGACCAAACAGCGGACCAAAGAGATCGGCATCCGAAAGGTGAATGGAGCCAGCACACGAAGCATCATGTTACTGCTGATCCGACAGTTCGTCAAATGGATAGCAGTGGCATTCGTGATTGCAACACCTCTTGCCTGGGTACTGCTGAACCGTTGGCTGGAAAGTTTCGCCAACCGGATAAGCATTTCCCCACTCTATTTCCTAATGGGCGGAGACATCGTCCTGGCCATCACATTACTAACGGTAGGATGGCACAGTTACCGGGCAGCTTCGAGCAACCCGGTAAAAAGCCTAAAGAGTGAATAAAAAAAGGAAGAAAATCATCCGTTCACCTTCTTATAGTCGGCAAGGAAAGTTGCCAAGCCAATCTGTCAGCCGTAGTGATAGAAAAAGAATATGAAGGAACCGGACAGATAGCAGAAAGCGGACAGGTTGCCACATCGGCTCCGGCTTCCACGCACTGAATGATATGCTGTGTAGAACGGATGGAGGCTGCCAGCACCTGCGTCTCGTAATCGTAGTAATCGTACATCTCAACAATCTTACGCACCAGTTCGATTCCGTCACTCGCAATGTCGTCCAAACGGCCGACAAAAGGAGAAACATACGTCGCACCCGCTTTGGCCGCCAACAATGCCTGTCCCGGAGAAAAGACAAGCGTACAATTCGTACGGATGCCTTTACCTGAAAAATACTTGATTGCCTTGATTCCGGCTTCTATACAAGGGACCTTCACTACGATATGCGGATTTAGTCCGGCCAGTTCCTCACCTTCCTTGATCATGCCTTCGTAGTCTGTGGCAATCACTTCGGCACTCACATCCCCATCCACCATTTCGCAGATTTTGATGTAATGTCTACGCTGGTTTTCTACTCCCTTGATACCCTCTTTCGCCATCAGAGAAGGGTTGGTGGTAACACCGTCTAGTACACCCAATTCATTTGCTTCCCGGATCTGATCCAGATTAGCCGTGTCAATAAAGAATTTCATCGCCTATTTTTTTAAGTAACTATAAAATATAACAAGCGGAAGCACATAATAGTTTATACTATACCATTGATTTTCAAAACTCGAAGCGCACTCCTTTCTCTATCATGCTGCCCCCCCGGAGACGTACACATTCCAATCCGGATTGTCCCACAAATTAATCACCAAATTGACCGGGACACACACGCTCATCATGGCAGGTGCGTACAGTTCATATAATTCTTTACGAGCCAATGCTTCGCCACGCTTACATCCGTCGATTAACAGTTGTTCGTCCATAAATACTTGCTACTCTCTGATTACATGATGAAACAGATTTCCGGATAGTTGCACCGATCTTCATTATTTATACACAAATATCTAAATTTATTTTTATCTTCGCAGAAATTAAATGAGTTGTTGTATGAAGCGGGGAATTAGTTTAATCATATTGTTATTGTGCGCATTATGTTTGCAAGCACAATCTGATCTGACTTGGATCAGAACCAAAGAAGGACGAATGGTGGCAGTACCCAAACGGGCGGTTTTCGACTTGAACCTGCCCAAATTCACATACAAAAGTTTCACGCCATCGGACAGGCAACTGATCGAAGCCAAGTTGCGTGAATTCATTCCCGATCTTCCGGTCCAATCCGCATATGAACAGGAGCGCCCGATGGACATGATTATTTCATCTGCTGCCTACCAGCCTTTCTTCAATCCTTACACACCGATGTTAAGACGTGTTTCGCCGATGGCATTGGATTTCCATGAAGTATCGATCATCCCCGTCAGCGAACAAGTGGCCTTTATCACAAGCGGACAACAATACACATGGCCCGGCATCGGTGGTCTTACCCGGATCAACACGGAACTACTATGGACATACGACCGGTTCTCCCTGTCGGGAGGCGCTTTCGGCGGACGCTATTTCACCCCGTTCAATCCTTCCCCCCAATTCATGGGCGGGTTCAATGCGATGGCCAGCTATGACGTGACCGACTGGATGACAGTGAGAGGATGGGGACAATATACGTTTTACGATCACAACGAAAGAAACAACCCACATATGCTGATGAACCCGTTTTACAACCATACAAACGTAGGCGGAGCATTCGAATTCAAGGTGAACGACAGCGGCTTCAGGGTCGGCGTAGGGGTTAACTACGAATACAATCCGATCCGCGGAAAGATGGAACGCCAGTTCATGTTCTATCCGGCAGGCAAGATCGGAATGTTCCGGATCGGTAACTGAACATAAAGAAATAATAGACAAAATTATCGCAACACCCACTTTTAAATGTGTCAAAACAATAGAACCATGAAACTACATCATATACTCTATACCTTACTGCTCATATCGTTATTTCCCATAACAAGCAACGGGCAACCAGCAAGAAAAGAGAAACTACGGGTTATATCCTACAATATTTGGAACGGTTTCGAACATGATGCTTCCCGGCGAGCAAATTTTATCGACTGGATAAAAGGACAGCAACCGGACATTCTGGCCATAACCGAACTGGTTGGATTTACAGAAAAAAATTTAGGCCAACTAGCCTCCGAATACGGGCATAAGTATTATGCCATCGTGAAAGAAGAAGGATACCCGGTCGGCATAACTTCCAACAAACCGATCACGGTCGTAAAGAAACAAGTAGAAGATTTCTGGCACGGCATGCTGCACGTAAAAACGTATGGATTGGATATCATCGTCACCCATCTCAGCCCTCACGACTGGAAGTTCCGACTGAAAGAAGCGCAAATGCTGACAAAATACATACAGGACAATCAGTTGGACAACTGTATGGTCATGGGAGATTTCAACGCCTATTCGCCTTTCGACGCCGATTGGGTGGAAACACACGCCCAACTCATCAAAAACAAGCAGAAATGGGATGCCGAACAAGAAACATACCGGAATATGCGTGACGGACGGCTTGATTATTCAGTTCTGTCCCAATTCCTATCCATCGGGCTGACCGATATATGCCGTTTGTATGTCCCTGCCGATAAACGAACGACATTCCCGACCGCTTTCCTTTACCGATGGCAACATGGCGACACCCGTCTGCACGGGATAAGCGAACGGTTGGATTATATACTGGTTTCTCCATCCCTGGTTTCCCGGTGTGTCGACGCCCATATCCACAACGGAATAGAAACTGAAGGGATTTCGGACCATTATCCGGTCAGCGTAGACTTGATCATTCACTTGTAAATTCCCAGGACTCCATGCAGCTGCCGCCTAAAATACCGGTTCCGCCTTCTACATTCGAATAGATGCGGACCGGTTCGGCAAAGCCTATTTCCGCCAGATCGCCGACAAAGCCACTCTCATACAAATCATTCATGGTTTTCATATAGTTATAATAGGAGCGAGAAACGGAATACAGATAACAACGGTATATGTAGGGGGTATAATCGACACTCTGAGTATAGCTAAGACTTATTTTCCAAGGGATCTTAAACTGATAGCTTTTCCCATCGAACAACTCGTCCGAAAAAGCGAGTCCGTTATAACCACCCACACCATCATATCCGAAAATCTGATCTAAAGCCGAATTCTGAACAGCAAATACCGGTTCACTACCATAATCAGGCCTAAAAGAATACCAGGAATAAACGGTATCGTTTTCTCCTCCCCAAATATTTCCCTGACGGAAATAAATCAGATAATAATTGTCTTCGCCTGGTTCGTCGTGAAGAGTGAAGCACACGGTATTATTTTGAGCCAAATGTATATATGCATCATCAAACCATTCAGTAGTATCTCTTACACTCTCCTGTTGAAGCTCGAAACCCGAGACAGAACAGGGGCGAGGGACTTCCGTCACGGCCTCCACATCCTTAAAACCATTCCGAGAAGCCACAAGGCGTATCCGATCGCCCGTCACAGGTATATAAGATGAAGATTTGTAACGAACGCCATCGATATCAAGCTCTTCATACTTTACGGCCACTTCGGACAATGATTCCCGGAACACATCGTTCACATAAAGTTTTACATCCGCACCAGACACAAAAATATCTTTGACCTTATTATCCGCATAAAACCAGGTACGGGAAAGTTCTACCGATAGTGTATCACCTTGTACGGCCAGACAATTCAACACCAGTTTGGGTTCAGGACGCATATGTTCCAAATTTATCTCTTTCTCGCAACCGGACAAGACAAACAACAACAAAACCAATATACAAATATTATATCTCATCTTTTTCCTCCTTCAAAATTTATATGTATATGAAACCGACGGTATGATCGGAAAAATACCAATAGACTTGAATGCATTCCGATAGGTGACATTCGGATTCCCATAGTCGTCTGATCCAGCCTCCTCTTTGACATCTCCTTTATAAACCAGGATAGGATTCATCCGGCTGTACACGTTATAAATACTAATATTCCAAACTCCCATACGCCCCTTCTTTTTAGGACGATATATATTAATGCCCACATCCAAACGATAGTAGGCAGGAAGTTGATAATTATTACGTTGGTCATAATAATCTTCACCAGTCCCATTCCCCCAGAAAGGTCTTTCTCCCGGTTGGTGCAGATGGTCACTCGGATAATAATTTTCCAGTGACAATGTTGTATAATTACCAGACGAATAAGTCCAGGCAGCCGACAGCTCTACTTTTTTGGAGAGTTTATGCATGACAACAATATTCAATTTATGCCGATTGTCGTAACGGGAAGGATAGCGCCGTCCTTTATTTATTTCGTCAAACTGACGATCCGCCCACGCCAGCGCATACCCGACCCATCCGGTTGTTTTTCCTGTTTGCTTACGAACCATAAACTCCACTCCGTAAGCACGCCCTTCACCGGAAGCCATCTTATTTTCCCATGAAACGGATGAAGGAATCAGACTATAACCATCCTTATATTCCAACAAGTTGTTCATCCGTTTATAATAACCTTCAACAGAAAAATCCAATAGCTGATTCCAATTGTAATAACCACCCAAAGAAATCTGGTCACTGACAAGCGGCTTCAACTTATTAGTCACCGGCATCCAAGAATCAGTCGGCAAATCCATAAAGCTGTTACTGATCAAATGTACATACTGGTTCATACGGGAGTAAGAAGCTTTCAAACTAACATCCGGTGAAAGCAACCAGCGCATAGAAACACGCGGCTCAATACCGGTATACGTCCTGTTATCAATATTAAACAGGCTGAAACGAAGTCCGACATTTAAACGAAAAGCATCGGAAATCGACCAATCATCTTCAGCATAGGCAGCCAATTCATGTGCCCACAACTTGTCGTCGGAAAAAGTTTTAGCAATCTGCATAGAATCCGGCAGACTATTGTCCAATGCTTTCATCCGGTTATACTCCGGTTGAAAATAATGAATCAGGTAATCACCGCCAAAACGGATACGGTGTGCCGCCACCGGTCGATAATCAAACGAGGTACGAACACCAAAATCCGTGATTCCTGTCACATTGGTCGTCTCGTCCAAAGAATACTTATATCCGGAATCACCTTCCTTACCGGAAACATCTTCCTCTTTATATCTGATTTTAGAACGATATCGCGTATAGAAACCGGACAATTTTCCGAATAACTTATTACTGAACGCATACGTCCAGCCAGCAGAAGCGACCAAATTCCCCCAACGCATATAGGCGTCGATCGTATTACGATATTCGCTTGTATATTCGGAATAAGCAAAATCTTCACTTTCTACTTTCAAGACATCATTCCCGTTATAGAGGCTCAAATACATCCTACTCCGGTCGCTGAAACGATGGTCGATACGAGCATTCAAATCATGGAAAGCATAACGGACATTAATACGTTCCCCATTCTTTTTATTTTTCTTATTTACAATCGCCAACACAGGAGCCGTCAGCACATCCAACCACGTACGCCTAAGCGCTATATTGAAAGAAGTCCGGTCTTTCCAAATCGGCCCTTCCAGATTCAGATTACCGGAAACCAACCCTAAAGAGGCGGATCCATGATACTCTTTCATATTCCCCTCCTTGGTATGCACATCCACCACCGAAGAAAGGCGTCCGCCGTAACGGGCCGGGAAACCGGCTTTGAAGAAATTCATGCCTTTAATCGCCTCATTGTTGAACGCAGAGAAAAAACCGCCGATATGATTCACCTGATAGACAGGATTACCATCGACCAGAAAAAGGTTCTCATCCGAATTTCCACCCCTAACATACAAACCAGAAATACCTTCCGTCCCAGCCGACACTCCAGGTGTCAATTGCAAGGTCCGGATAATATCGGCCTCCCCCAACAAAGTCGGAGTCGCACGAATAGTAGCATGATTCACCTCCAATGTTCCCATTTGCGTACTACGGACCGTTTGGCGGGTTGTTTCCAAGGCTGTCACCAACACTTCTCCGATTGCGGCATTAGGCTGCAAATCGATTACCAAGACTGTGTCTTGCTTCAACACTGGAATTGTGAACAGATGGCTCTCATAACCGATATAAGACGCTTGCAAACGAACGGGAGCACCATCACTGCCCGACGGTACAGGCAACGAAAGACTAAAGAATCCATAGGTATTGGCAGCCACACCGCTCAGGCTGTTCACTTCATACACAGAAGCCCCGACCAGGGATTCTGCGGAAGTTTTATCCCGCACAAAACCGCTGATCGTGACCTGTCTGGGTTTACGTTTCAGAACGACAATATTTCCTGTCCTCTTGTACACGAACGGATAGCCGGCAAAAAGTCGTGCCAGACAATCGTCCAATGCAGCATCGTTCACTTTGAAACTCGTTTTCTGAAACTCTTTCAACAAAGATGATTCATACGAAAAAGTCACTCCGGCCTGCTTCTCGATCTCTGTCAGAATCTCCTTCAAAGAAACGTTCCACATGTTCAATGTAACCGTTCGAACCTCATCTCCACCATTTACCTCTGCCGACAACTTCTCCGATATCAAAAAACAACTCAAACACACAAAAACACAGGTAAACCATCCTCTCGACATAAACTTCTTCATCTTATCTTTATTGACTTTTCATCCATAAGACAGGAAAACAGGAAAAACCCCTACTCGATCCGGAAATTTTTTTAAATCAATCATAAACGGCAAACGGATTCCAAGAGGGTTCTTTATCACCGAAAGGCATTGTAAAACGGCGATGGGCCAGTTGGCAACCGGCAACAATTCCAAAACCACCTTCGACATTCGTATAAGTGGCGGTGGGTTCCACCAAACCATCTAAGTAAGCATCACCCAACGAGATAGAGAAATTACGGATTACAACCAGATACCGATAGTATTCTTCCGAAATAGCCATCAGACGAATATCATAATGCACCGTTGTCGTTACAGAATCGCCCTTAAAGGAACTATCGACAGGCCAGAAAGAAGAGCGGACCGTATAGTCTTTGCCATCGAACATATCGTCCGTAAACGTGCCCCGGCAAGTCGTCCCATCTAACTGTTCAATAACCGGATTCGTCACTGTCGAACGAAATACCGGATCTTCATAAACTACACCCAACCAATCCGTATAATTAAGTTCTGACCGGTACATCGAACTACAGGTTATCACACTGTCTCCCTTCTGGAACTCTGTCTGTTTTTCAATTATCAAGCGATAATAGTTTCGTTTATCCGGCTTGTCACGGAACCGGACATACAGCCGTATGGAAGGATATTCATATCCTCCATAACCAAAGCGGGTAAAACGGACCGTATCGACAGACAACACCTCCACCGGATCCGGGATAACTGTCTCTCCCCCTACCGGATCGAAACCACCCGCCTCTGCTTCCAGCCGTAAGCGATCGCCGGCCCTCACACGGCATCTGGGCAACACGTACCGTCCTGTAAACCGGCTATCGGAAACGGGCTGCATACGTCCTTGCAAACGGTCGTTTATAAACACTTGTATGCTGCCATCCTCGACCCGTCGTCCGTAACCGTGTCCAAGACAAACCAACTTTTGGACAAGAAAGCCGTCACATCCGTATCCGGCGAAACGGAAGCATTCAGCACCAGGCGTGGAGAAACGGGCGGAAGGACCAGCACCACGTCGCGGGTACAAGAGGCAAACAAAAGCAGGCACAAGGCAAACAGTATCTTCTTCATCGCCATCAGAATTTATATGTATAAGAAACGGAAGGGACGAAAAGAAACAACAAGGTCTGCTCCAACACGACCTCCCGCCCTTTTTCCGTTTGATAATAAATAGGCCGGACTGAGAAAGGATTCGCCTTAAAATAGGCATTGCAAAGACTCAGGTTCCAGATTCCCATACGCCCGTTCTTCTTATACCGGTAGAAATTAGCACCTAAATCAAGCCGGTGGTAAGCCGGAAGCTGGTAATTGTTGCGCGAACTTGCGTTCTCGCCATATCCCCACCTAAGCTCCTCCTGATAGCCGCGCTCCGTCAGCTCCGGTAACGGGCGGTATTGCACATCCTGAATCGTCAGGTGATTACCGGACTTATACATCCAGGCTGCCGTCAGCTCCACTTTCCTAGAAAGTTTGTAGGAAGCGACGATATCGACTTTATGCCGGTTGTCGTATTTGGAGGGGAAACGATGTCCTTTGTTGACCGTCCCATCCGGAAACCAGCGATCGGACCAGGAGAGCGTATACCCGATCCATCCGTTAAACCGCCCGGTCTTTTTCTGCACCATCAGTTCCAAGCCGTAAGAACGTCCCTTCCCCACTCCGACCCGGTCTTCCCACCCCTCAAAAGAGGGAAGAACCGGACCGTTATCCTTATATTCCACCAGATTATTCATCCGTTTGTAATAGCCTTCAGCCGAGAAATCCAATTCTTTATAATGCCAAAATAGGCCACCCGTTACCTGATGCGCATGCATCGGACGGATATTCCCGGTAACCGGAACCCAGATATCCGTCGGCTGGCTGATATAGCTGTTGGACAATAAATGGATATATTGGTTCATCTTCGTATAGGACACTTTTGCCGACAGGTTCCGCCCTAACAGATAGCGGGCGGAAAAACGGGGCTGGAATGACTGGTATGTCTCTCCTTGCACATGGAAAAGGGTAAAGCGCAACCCGGCATTCACCCGCAACCGGTCGGTCAGCAACATTTCGTCTTCCGCATACAGGGAAACTTCGTGGCCATGAATCAAGGAATGCGAAAAGACCGTATTATTCATTTGCGAAACAACCGAATCCTTATACCAGGAACTCATATTGCTCTGTTCGGGACGAAAAAGATAGAACAGGTAATCGCCTCCCATCCGGACCCGGTGGTCGACATTCGGGCGATAGTCAAAAGAGGCTCTCAGACTCACATCTTCCATAGCCGAACGATAATGCCCTTCCTGAAAATAGACCTGTCCGCTCTTATCCGGCGATGAGACAAAAGCATTCTGCTTCTGGATTATATGCGAACGATAGCGGGTATATCCTCCGGTGAAAGTGGCAAACAGTTTCCGGTTAATCAGGTAGTTCCACCCGGCAGACCCGATCAGATTTCCCCAGCGCCAACGGAAGTCCCGATCTTCACCATGTATATCTTTCGAATCCTCACCGTTACGATAACTGTCACTTCCCATGTAAAAACTCAGATAAGCACGGCTACGGTCCGTAAAAGAATAATCGACTTTAGCATTCATATCGTAGAAATGGTATCCCCCCTTCCATTCAGTATCGGCCTTCTTGTTCACTGCCGTCATGAGTGGCCAGGTAATCAATTCCATCCAAGTACGCCGTACCGACACGTTGAACGAAGACCGATCCTTGATGATCGGCCCTTCGAGATTGGCACGCGCCGCCAGCAAGCCGATCGAGATATTCCCGTGATATTCTTTCCGGTTTCCTTCGTTTGTACGCACATCTACAACAGAAGAAAGTCTCCCGCCGTATTCTGCCGGAAAACTTCCTTTATAAAAAGTGGCATTCTTCACAGCATCCGGATTGAAAGCCGAAAAGAAGCCTAACACATGGTCTGTATGATAGACCGGATTTCCATCAAGCAAAAACAGGTTATCGTCGCCATCACCTCCCCGCACGAACAAGCCACTCATGCCTTCTGTTCCTCCGGTCACACCCGGTAGCCGTTGCAAAGTCTTGACAACATCCGTTTCGCCCAACAGGGCCGGCAACGATTTCACCCGGCTTGCCGGGACATCCGACACCCCTACCCGACTGTTCAAAACATCCGACCGGGGAGAAATTCCTTTTATCACGACTTCCCCCAGTACCCCGGCAGGCGATAGGGAGAGATCGATCATCGTGTCGCAGGTCAACTCGAACGTAACGAAACAGGGCTCGTAGCCGACATAAGAAGAAGACAGCACCACTTTCCCCGGAGGTAGCGTAATACTGTAAAAGCCGTAATTATTGGAAACCGATCCTTTTCCGGAAGAACGCTCCACCACGGTTGCCGCAATCAGACTCTCGTAGGATACGGAATCCCGCACAAACCCACTGATGGTATATTGCCGGGGTTTCCGTTTCAATATAACATAACGTCCCGTAATCCGGTAAACAAGAGGTAAAGGCTCGAACAACCGTTTCAGGCAATAAGAAAGAGACTCGTCGCGCGCCGTCAACGAAACATGGCGGAATTCTTTCAACATCGACGATTCATAGGAAAAAAACAGGCCGGTCTGCTTTTCGATCTCCAGCAAAATATCCTGTAACGGTACCCGCTTCATATCCAGCGTGACAGTAGGAGTCGGGTCCGCCAACAGGGGCAAAGGTTCTTTCGCTCCGATCAGCGGGCAACATATACAAATCCCGATGACAAATAGGTAAACACGATACATATTTTTTATTTATCTTTCCGGGGAACCAATCGGATATCCAACGTCTGATTGATAACCATCAGGACTTCGTCAAGAGGCAGATCGTTGAATGTTGCGGTCAGTCGGGAATCCGGCGAATCCACTTTGTTGATGATCTCCACCTGGTAATACTCGTTCAGGTCCCTGATCACCTTCTCCAAAGGCGTATCGTTAAACCTCAACTGCTTCGTTTTCCAGGAAAGATTATTCGGATTCTCTTCCTTCAGGATATCTATTTCTTTCTTTTCATTCGAATAAGAGGCCGACATTCCCGCTGTCAGGATAACCGGTTCAGGCTCCTTTCCGGCAGCAAAACGCACTTTTCCCGTAACGACATCGACTTCCGTCATGTCCGGTTGTTCACTAACTTGGAAGCTGGTACCTAAAACCGTCACCTCCGTCATGGCAGTATGAACGGAAAAGGGGCGCGCCTCGTTCCTCTTCACCTGGAAAAAAGCTTTTCCCGTCATCTCCACCACACGTCTTTCCTTTCCATATTTCTTCACATCATACCGAAGTGTCGAATTTCCGGCCATAGAAACCAGCGTGCTATCCGGCAAATAAACATCTTTTAATTGCCCCGATACAGTAGCGACAGATACCCATTCGGGATTATTACGCTCTTTCACATAAAAAGTGCCGAATCCAATAAGCAAAAGCACAACAGAAGCGGCCGC
>ENA-OPSN01001186-OPSN01001186.1-human-gut-metagenome-genome-assembly--contig:-NODE-1186-length-11974-cov-2.484017_pt1 | contig 11974 bp, 12 predicted proteins | sample MGYA00241808_ERZ501907 | MGnify/ENA primary metagenome ERZ501907 (study PRJEB25962, sample SAMEA2042218) | human gut metagenome | biome: human gut; feature: human-associated habitat; material: faeces...
TAATGTGTATGATCTGACCGTTGCGGCGAATTGTGATGCAATCAAAGATACAGAAGCATTTGCGGAAAAAGTTGTTCAAAAATACGAAGAAAACTCATTTCGCACAACGAAGTTTTCGGTAGATTTAGGAGAAGATATTGATTTGGTTCGCTTTCATGTTTATTTAAGAAGGGAAGAGATAGGGGAAAAAGAAGAATTGTTTCAGATTCGCTATCAAGACGGAGATATAATACTGGACGGAATCAACGGAAAGAGGTAAAATCATATTATGAATTTAAACAGGACGTTTCCGCAGAGCAAATAGCCGGACAGGATCTGTAAGAACACGGCGCGTCTGATATGCGGGAATAGTGAGGAGGTTAGTATGGGAAGTATATGGCATGATATCAGTGAGGAAAGGATTTTTCCGACAGATTTTATCTCGGTGATCGAGATTTCAAAAGGAAGCAAGAAAAAATACGAATTAGATAAAGAAACAGGGTATATCATCCTTGACCGAATCTTGTATACGTCAACGCATTATCCGATGAATTACGGATTTATCCCGAGAACCCTCGGAGACGACGGCGATCCGCTCGATGTGCTCGTGATGTGTTCAGAGCCGCTTGAGCCCTTGACTCTTGTAAGATGTTATCCGATCGGCGTTATGAAGATGACAGACGGAGGAGCGGGAGATGAGAAGATCATAGCGATTCCGTGGGCAGATCCTACATATGAGGCGTATACGGATATTTCCGAGCTTCCAAAACATATTTTTGAAGAGATCAAACATTTCTTTACCGTATACAAAGATCTGGAAGGTAAGAGAACGGCGGTGGACGAGTTTGAAGGCGCGCTTGGCGCAGTAAAGATCATCGAAGAATGCATCGACCGCTATAAAGAGAAATACGGTTCGGGCGAGTCTGATAAAACAACAGAATAATAAGAATAATAAGAAGAATAAAAAGATAGAGTAAGGCAGAACAATAAACGTAGTATCAAAGCACAGAGGCGTACGAAATGTAGGCCGGCTGAAAGGAGCTGAAGGCGATTATGGATAAACTCAGTGATAATTTGAAAAAGATCTTTCTGGCAGGGATCGGAGCAGTTGCCGTTACTGCCGAAAAGTCAAAAGATCTTCTTGATGAAATGGTAGAAAAGGGAGAACTGACAGTAGAGCAGGGAAAAGTGCTGAATGAAGAGTTAAAGCACAATGTGAAAAAGACAGTAAAAGAGAAGGTGAATGCGCTGAAACCGGCATCGGCAGAGGAACTTTCGGATCTTCTTGATAAGATGACGCCGGAGCAGATTGCCGCTTTGAAAGAGCAGATCCTGAAAAAAGAAGAAGCGAGCGAAACTGCGCCGGATGAAGCATAATTATGAGCAGTATAGAACCGATGGAATATAATTCAAGGCTGAAGGAAATTGTGGCTGTGCTCCGCAAACATAGTATTACAAAGGGAGTGACGCCTTTAAAGCTTCGGGAAATCATAGAAGATCTCGGACCGACATTTATTAAACTCGGTCAGATCATGGCGATGCATTCTGATATTTTACCGAAGCGTTATTGCGATGAGCTGATGCAGCTTTGTTCAGATGTAAAACCGATGCCGTTTGAGGAAGTTTTATCGGTCATAGAAGAATCTTACGGGCGGTCGTGGAGAAGAGTTTTCTCCCATATAGATGAATCTTGTCAGGGGGCGGCGTCGATCGCGCAGGTGCATCGCGCCACGTTAAAAAGCGGAGAAGAAGTTGTCGTAAAAGTCCAGCGCAGGGGAATTTATGAAAAGATGGCAAGGGATATCGAGCTTCTTCGCAAAGCGATCAAATTAATGCCGCCTGTCAGTTTGAAAAATATGGCTGATTTTGATCTCGTTTTAGACGAATTGTGGACTGTGACGAGAGACGAGATGAACTTTCTTACAGAAGCATCTAATATGGAAGAATTCGCAAGGAGAAACAAAGACGTTCATTTTGTCGGAACACCGAAATTATATCAGCAGTATACGACTGTCCATGTACTTGTTATGGAATACATCGATGGATGTGCGGTAGACGATAAGGAGCGGCTGAAGGAAGAGGGATATGACCTTAAGGAGATCGGCAGCAAACTTGTCGATAACTACATTAAACAGGTGATGGACGACGGATTTTTTCATGCAGATCCTCATTCGGGAAATGTAAAGATACGAGACGGCAAGATCGTATGGATCGATATGGGAATGATGGGGCGGCTTACGGAGCGTGACAGAGAGATGCTTGGCAAGGCAATCGAAGGGATCGCTTTAAACGATATCGGTTTGATCCGGCAGGCAGTGCTCGGTCTGGGAGAATTTAAAGAGCGTCCGGATCAGAGAAAATTATACGAAGGTATCGAAGGACTGATGTTGAAGTACGGTCATGAAGATATGGGCAAGATCAATGTCGGGGAAGTTACGGTTGATCTGATGGATGTGATGAAAGTCAATAAGATCAGAATGCCTCACGGGCTGACGCTTTTGGCGAGAGGCCTGACCCATATGGAAGGAGTTCTGGCAGCGATCGCGCCTGATATTAATATGGCGGAAATTGCCGCCGCCCGTATTTCGGGAGATTTTTTCCGTAATTTTGACTGGAAAAAAGAATTGAAAAGCAGCGGAAAAAGCGCAGTGAAATCGATGCGAAAGGCGTTGGATATCCCGTCGATGGTGTCTGATATGATGGCGGGATATTTAAAAGGACAGGCAAAGGTGAATCTTGATCTGCGGGCATCGGATGGTCTTGCCTTTCTGCTGCGCAGACTTGTAAGAAACATTGTTATGGGTTTGTGGGTCATGGCGCTTCTGATCAGTTCAAGTATTATCTGTACGACAGATATGAGTCCGAAAATACTCGGCATTCCGGCGCTTGGGGCGATCGGATATATTCTTGCGTTTTTGATCGTACTATACGTATTTATCAAACATATTTTTTCGAGAAAATAAAATCAGGTACAAAGTAATGGAAAAAAACAGAAACGAAAACAACAGAAAAAATCCTCTGAATAAAAGTTTTGGGTATGCTTTTGAAGGAATCCGGACCGGAATCCGTAAAGAAAGAAATATGAAGATCCACTGTCTGGCAGTGATTGCGGTAACCGTTGCCGGAACTTTTCTTCATATTAAACCTGTCGAGTGGTGCATCTGTTTGCTGTTGTTTGGTCTGATCCTGTCGCTGGAGCTTGTGAATACGGCGTTGGAAGCGGTGGTAGATCTTGTGACTAAGGAGAAAAAACCATTGGCGAAGATCGCGAAAGATACAGCGGCAGGGGCGGTTCTTGTATCGGCGATCGCCGCAGCGATCATCGGATGCATTATTTTTGTTCCATATTTGTTAGAATTGATAAAATCAAAGAGATAGTGTATTATTATTGACAGACACTCAAAATGCATCAGGACAGACAAAGGTGAGAGAAGACAGGAAAGGAAAAGCTGAAAATGAGCGAGAAAGAAACAAAAGTGACAAAACAGGAGACATTGGCGGCTCTGCGCAATCCGGGTGAATTATATGTTATTATGTCGGCAGCGACAAAGATGCCGTTTGTAAAATGTGACGAGGAGACATTTGACGATGAGATCTTCCTTTATTATCAGATGGAAGATGCAAAAGACAAGGCGCGTAAGCTTCTTGATGAAAAATATGTAAGCGCTGTGGCAAAGCTTGCGAAAGAGCAGCTGCTTCCTTTTTTCACAAGTCTTTATATAATGGGAGTAAACGCACTGGCGGTCAACAGCGGAACAGATATGGAAATTACAGTTCAGCTTTCAGATCTGGTAACGAGAAATATACCGAAGGAACTTCCGGAAGGAAAGCAGATCGTGGAAAACCCGGCGCTCCATCTGACGGCGGCTTATTTTATGCAGGAACTTAGAAAACAGGAGCAGCCGCAGATGACGGAAGAATTAAAAGAACTTCAGGAAGAACTTTTGGCTCATTACGGAAAGGGAACGTTTTTGATTCCTGTTGAAGAGAACGGTCAGATTCCGATACTGAAGCAAAAAGACGGTTCGCTGTATCAGCCTGTTTTTACGGATGTGCTGGAATTTCAGAAGTTCACGAAAGGAAGACCGGTCAGATCGGCAGTTGTTCCGGGGGAAAAGATCGCAGAATTGCTGATGGAAGATGTAAAAGGCGTTGTGCTGAATCCTCTCGGAGTGAATGTGCAGCTTCAGGTGGCACGAAGAAAGAGAGAGTAAATGGAAGAATTAGTAGTGTATTTGAGAAAAGAATATTTCAGGGCAGTCGATCTTACAGATAAGAGCGGACATATATTGGAGTTTAAATATATGCCGAAAACGGTCGACGTGTACGAGAAAGGATTGTCCGTATTTCATATGGAATACGTGATGGAAAACAGGACGAAAGTAAGAGTCATTGAATTTTACCTGACAGATTTCGGACTGCGTGGGAAAGGCTATGGAACGGCATGTATGAATGAGATCGTGACAGAGCTTGGCAAAAAAGGGATTACTTTAATCTATGCTCCGACAGGTTATGATCTTGCTCCGCTTGGTTATACAGGTCCGGCGCAGTACAAGGAACTGATGGCGGGATTTTATGAGAAAACAGGATTTACGACAAGCGGAGACGGAGATCTGATGATGAAGATCCTTGACTGAAAAAAGACGAATAAAGGGAGCGGCGGCATGTATAAAATACTGATTATTGAAGACGATTTGACAATGGCGCAGGCAATCCAAAAAGAGATGAAGATGTGGGGAAACGACGCGCAGTACGTTCAGGATTTTAAAAACGTACTTGAAACTTTTGCGGAATTTGACCCGCATCTTGTTCTTATGGACATTACTCTGCCATTTTACAACGGGTACCACTGGTGCAGCGAGATTAGGAAAATATCGAACGTACCGGTAATTTTTATTTCTTCGGCGGCTGATAATATGAACATTATCATGGCTGTGAATATGGGAGGAGATGATTTTGTTCCGAAGCCGTTCGATCTCAGTGTGCTGACGGCGAAGGTCCAGGCGGTACTTCGCAGAACATACGACCTGTCCGGAAAAGTACCGGTTCTTGAGCATCAGGGAGCAATACTGAACTTGAATGACGCGTCGCTTACTTATAATGGGGAGAAGATCGATCTTACGAAAAATGAATTTCGTATTCTTCAGACACTGATGGAAAATAAAGGCCGTCTCGTAAGCAGAGATACTTTGATGACCCGGCTGTGGGAGACGGATAATTATATTGAAGAAAATACGTTGACGGTCAATATCGCCAGACTGCGCAGAAAACTGGACAAAGCGGGACTTACGGATTTTATTTCCACAAAAGTCGGAGAAGGTTATATTATCAGACAGGAACGGCAGGTGAGCGAATGAAACGATTTTTAGGCTATCTGTATGACTGCCGTTATATGTGGATTTGGTTTATTTTGAGCGGGGGCGCTTTCGTACTCTGTTTTGCGTTGTACGAAGTGGAGCTTAAAGCGGCGGTATATCCCGTGCTTTTAAGCGCGGTGTTTGGGATTCTGTTTTTCGTTTTAGGGTATCTGAGACGGGAGAAAAAGTACAAACGTCTTTTTCAGATCAGTGAGACCGGCGGTATCGTATCGGAAAGTCTGCCAAAACCGGACTGTATGACGGAAAGAGAATATCAGAAGATATTGCTTAGATCCGAAGAAGAGTACAGAAAGCAGAGGGAAGAATGGCAGGCAGCCAGAAAAGATATGAATGATTATTATGCGACATGGGTACATCAGATCAAAGCTCCGATCGCAGTGATGCGGGTTTTGCTTCAACAGGAAGATACTCCGATCAACAGAGAGCTTACAGGAGAATTGTTCCGGGTAGAACAGTATGTGGAAATGGCGCTTTGTTACGTGCGTTTAGGAGAAGGTGCGTCCGATCTTGTGATCAAAGAATATCCTCTGGATGATATGATCCGAAAAGCGATCCGAAAGTATGCGGGACAGTTGATCAGAAGGAAACTTAGGGTCATATACGAAGGAACGGATATCTGCGTTCTCACAGATGAAAAATGGCTTGTGTTTATTATTGAGCAGCTTTTGTCGAACGCAGTAAAATATACGGTAAGCGGAAATGTGACGATCACGGTAGACAGAGAGAAAAAGCAGCTTAGTATCAGCGATACGGGAATCGGTATTTCACCTGAAGATCTTCCCCGTATTTTTGAAAAAGGTTATACCGGATATAACGGAAGGCTGGATAAAAAATCTACAGGAATAGGACTTTACCTTTGCCGGACGGCGGCGGATAAGCTGGGACATAAGCTGACGGCGCAGTCAACTGTAGGAAAGGGAAGCAGCTTTACGATCGATCTGTCGTCCTATCCGTTAGAAGTTGAATAAAGGCTGCATGGAAATGCCTTACAAATTTGTCACATAGGCGGGCCGGAATGTCACCAAATTCGATGTTGGCATTCCGGCTCTTTTGTTATACTTTCACTATCAAGTAAAAAAGAGGAGGATGTATGAAATGGCAGTTTTAGATGTCAAAAATTTGAAGAAAATATACAGACCGCGTTTCGGCGGCAATCAGGTGCAGGCATTATCCTGTGTAAACTTTTCTGTGGAAGAAGGAGAATATGTGGCGATCATGGGAGAGAGCGGCTCAGGTAAGACGACGCTTCTTAATATTATGGCGGCTTTGGATGAACAGTCCTTCTTGACGGCAAACCGTTGTCTTCTATAAAAGACAAAGATATCGCACAGTTTCGGCGCGACAATCTTGGATTTGTTTTTCAGGAATTTAACTTGTTGGATACGTTTAATGTGAAGGACAATATCTTGCTCCCTCTTGTGTTGAAAGGTGAAAATTATAAGCATATGGATTCAAAGCTGCAGCCGATTGCAAAGGAACTTGGTATTTCGGCGCTTCTTGAAAAATATCCGTATGAAATTTCCGGAGGTCAGAAACAAAGAGCCGCTGTTGCAAGGGCGCTGATCACAGAACCGCGGCTGATCCTGGCAGATGAGCCGACAGGAGCGCTTGATTCTCGTTCAACAGACGAACTGCTCGGATTGTTTGCGCGGATCAACGCAGGAGGTCAGACGATCCTTATGGTAACTCATTCAGTGAAAGCGGCGAGCAAAGCCGGACGCGTTTTGTTTATCCGTGACGGAGAAGTGTTCCATCAGGTATACAGAGGTCAGATGACGGACGAACAACTTTATCAGAAGATTTCGGATACGCTGACGATGCTTGCGACAGGTGGTGACAGACGATGAAAAAAGGATTTTATATCAGGCTGGCAGGGGAAGGCATTTCAAAAAACAGAAAATTGTATTTTCCGTATATTTTGACATGTATCTGTATGATCATGATGTACTATATCGTTTCTTTTCTGTCGATAAGTAAAGAACTGGCGTCTATCCGGGGCGGGGAAATGCTTCAGGGACTGCTCTCTATGGGAGTGTTTGTAGTTGCGGTATTCGCATTGATCTTTCTGTATTATACGAACTCGTTTCTTATAAGGAAAAGGAAGAAAGAACTTGGATTATATAATATTCTCGGGATGGGCAAACGTAATCTGGTAAGAATTCTTTTGTGGGAAAATATACTGACTGCCGTGATTTCTCTGGTTATCGGAATCGTGTTCGGAATTCTGTTCTCAAAACTTGCGGAACTTCTGGCAATTAAGCTTCTTGACGGGGCGACCGGATTCGGAGTTCATATAGAAATGAAGCCGATCCTTATGACAGTCGGTCTGTTTCTTGCGATCTTTCTGCTTATTATGATCCGCATGCTTGTGTCGGTATATAAACTTCGTCCGATTGAGATGCTCAGAAGTGAGAATGTCGGCGAAAAACCGCCGAAGGCAAACTGGCTCTTTGCATTTGCGGGAGCGGTGATCCTTGCCGGAGCATATTATCTGGCTGTGAAGATCATCGATCCGACAACTGCGATGCTTGTATTATTTCTCGCGGTTGTTATGGTGATCATTGCCACATACCTTCTGTTTATTGCAGGTTCGGTCGCTCTTTGCAAGCTGCTGCAAAAGAGCAAAAAGTATTATTATAAGACGAGACACTTTGTATCTTTGTCGCAGATGGTTTACCGAATGAAGAGAAACGGAGCGGGTCTGGCGTCGATCTGTATTTTATCTACGATGGTGCTTGTGACGATCTCGTCTACGATGTGTATTTATGCAGATACGGAATCGTCGATCAGAAACCGTTATCCACATGACATCACGATCGAGTGGAGCGGGAAAACATCCCTTCCGCAAAATGAGGACGGAACAGATACAGAATTAAAAGACAGCGTAGTGCAGCGTTTGACGCCGGAGATGACCATGCCGTATAAAGAGGCTGTGGAAAAGGTGCTTGAATCTCATAAAGTAAAGGCTGAGAACTTGGAAAATTATAATCTTTACTCTCTTTCCGGAGTACAGTCAGACGATGTTTTAAGTATTGATTTTGAAAAGATGAAAGGGGAGATTTCCTCGATTAATGCAGGGATGTCAGGATCTGTGAAGACGATGTATTTTACAACAATGGATGATTACAACAAACTGAAAGGCACAGACAAGACTTTGGCTGAAGATGAGATGATGCTCTACTCATATAAAACAGATTATGAGTATGATTCCTTTACGATCGACGGCGTCGGAACATGGAAAGTAGAGACAATGAAAGAACCTCCGATAGGGGTAGGCAGCGCCATGGCGAATATGCAGGGGTCATATCAGGTTGTTGTAAAAGATTTGTCTGTGATCGAAAAAATAGCGACTGCGTACGAAACGATCAATGCAAAACCTTTGCAGGACGGAACATTGTACCTGCTTTCCCTGAAAGAATGTTATGACTTTGATCTGAAATGTGATGAAGAAAAACAGATAGAGATTTACAAGGATATTTTGGAATCTTTTGAGCATATATCCGAAGCGGCAGATGAACAGGGCAATCGGATGGGAGATTCGCTGGCAAATTATTATGCGGACAGTAAAGCGTACGGTAAAGGAGATTTCATTGCGCTCAACGGCGGATTGTTTTTCCTCGGAGTGCTTCTCGGAGCGGTATTTTTGTTCGGTACTGTGCTGATTATGTACTACAAGCAGATTTCCGAAGGATATGAAGATCAGGATCGCTTTAATATTCTTATGAAAGTGGGAATGACAAAGAAAGAAGTGAAGCAGACGATCAACTCTCAGGTGCTTACTGTATTTTTCATGCCTCTGATCATGGCGGGAATTCATCTTGCGTTTGCATTTCCGATGATTCAGAAAATACTGATGCTTATGTCAGGCGTGGAAGCGAAAGTATTTGTGATCGTGACGATCGGATGTTATCTCGTGTTTGCACTCTTCTATGTACTTGTTTATGTCGTAACGTCAAAAAGCTATTATACGATCATAAGCAGTAAGGAAAAATAGAAAAAATCAATAAATTTCTATTCATACCCGGGAAACAATGTTATACTTGAGTATATCAATACAGCGATCCGCAGAGAGGAGTGGCACATATGATGAAACACACGATTATCACGATCGGAAGGCAATTCGGAAGCGGCGGGCATGAAGTAGGAAATCGATTGGCAGAACGGCTTGACATTCCGCTTTACGATCATAATCTGATCCGCATGGCGGCGCAGGAGCTTCGGATCAGCAGTGAAGATGCGACGCAGGTAGACGAGACGATTCTCGGAAGATTTCTCACGGCATATATAGTCAGTACAGGAAACTATACTGCATTTATGAGCGGAGACGAGTCGGGAGAACCTCTAAGTGATCTCGTCTTTAACAGGCAGTCGGCGATCATAAGGAAACTTGCGGAGAAAGGTCCGGGAATTTTTGTCGGAAGATGTGCGGATTATATCCTCGGAGATTATTCAAACTGCATCAATACGTTTATTTATGCATATAAGGACGATCGTATCCGCAGAATCATGAAGCTTTATGAACTAAACGAAAAGCAGGCGGCAGATAAGATCAAAAAGACAGACCGCGAAAGGAAGCTTTATTATGAGGCAAGGACCGGCCGCGAATGGGGTGGAATCGAGTCGAACAGCATGATGTTTAATACGAGTCTTTTAGGGATCGACGGAGCGGTGGATGCTCTCGAAGCTATTTACCGCAAATGGGATGCCGGGAGAGACGTCGAGTCATAAAATGCCGGCATATATGTAAAATGAATGACACGTCATGCAGGGGAGTTTTTATTTCGGAAGAAAAAGCCGGATAGATACAAAATAAAGCAGTTAAAAACGGGTACGTGAAAAAAACCGAGCGTACTCGTTTTTTCTTATTGATAATCCTATATTTTTTGTGGTATAATCCTTATTAATCATGATAAACAGAGAAGAGATCGTTTATCGGAACAATAAGAGAAATGAAAGGGAATGAGACATGAGTTTTATATCGTATTTGATTAATGGAATCAGTCTTGGAAGTGTCTATGCGATCATAGCGCTTGGGTATACGATGGTTTATGGAATTGCGAAGATGCTGAACTTCGCCCATGGCGACGTTATTATGATCGGTGCGTATATGGCGCTGATCACGATGATGAAGGCGGGGATGTCGCCGATCCTTGCGATCGTTGCCGCTGTAATCGTGTGTACGGTACTCGGAATCTTGATCGAACGTATCGCGTACAAACCGCTGCGTAACGCATCGTCTTCACTTGCCGTATTGATCACGGCGATCGGCGTAAGCTACCTTCTCCAGAATACGGCGCTTCTCGTATTCGGGGCGAACGCACAGACGTTTCCGTCGGTTATTAAGTGGAAAGGTTTGTCTTTGGCAGGCGGCAAGCTGAACATTTCAGGGGAGACGATCGTGACGATCGCGGCATGTGTAGTGATCATGATCGTACTGATGCTGTTCGTGCAGAAATCAAAGCCGGGTCAGGCAATGCGCGCTGTATCGGAAGATAAAGGCGCGGCTCAGCTTATGGGAATCAATGTAAACGGAACGATCGCTCTTACGTTTGCAATCGGGTCGGCGCTGGCGGCTGTTGCAGGTGTGCTTTTGTGTTCGGCATATCCGAGCCTGACGCCGTATACAGGAGCGATGCCGGGTATTAAGGCGTTCGTAGCGGCTGTATTTGGAGGAATAGGTTCGATACCGGGAGCGTTTATCGGAGGAATTCTGCTCGGTGTGATCGAGATTTTCGGAAAAGCATACATTTCGTCACAGATGGCGGATGCGATCGTATTCGCGGTACTTATCATTGTGCTTCTTGTGAAACCTACAGGTTTGTTAGGTAAGAAAATTCAAGAGAAAGTGTAGGTGATCAGAGCGATGGATAAATTAAAAAATATGAAAAAAACTACAAAAAATAATATCATCACATATGCTCTTGTTATCGCGGCATTTGTGATCATGCAGTCACTGATCAACGCCGGAAGTATTTCCAGCCTTCTTGAAGGATTGATGGTTCCGCTTTGTATTTATATTATTATGGCTGTGTCGCTGAACCTCGTAGTCGGCGTACTTGGAGAATTGAGCCTCGGACATGCGGGCTTTATGTGTGTCGGCGCGTTTGCAAGTGCATTCTTTTCAAAATGCATGAGAGATACGATCGAATCGGCTTCACTGCGCTTCTTTCTGGCTCTTTTGATCGGAATTGCGGCTGCTGCGATCTTCGGCATTCTGATCGGAATTCCGGTTCTGCGTCTGAAAGGCGACTATCTGGCGATCGTGACATTGGCATTCGGAGAGATCATTAAAAACCTCGTAAACGTATTGTATATAGGTAAAGATTCCAACGGTTTTCATTTTTCGACAAAAGATGTGATGGCGCTGAATATGGAACCGGACGGAAAGGTTATCATTAACGGTCCGCAGGGGATTACGGGAACGCCGAAAGATGCGACGTTTTTTATCGGATTTATACTGATTCTGATTACGTTGTTTATCGTGCTTAATCTGATCCATTCAAGAGACGGACGCGCGATCATGGCGATCCGTGACAACCGTATCGCGGCGGAATCAGTCGGTATTAATATTACAAAATATAAACTGATGGCGTTTACGATATCTGCGGCGATGGCAG